>JAAUXU010135862.1_pt1 | contig 24584 bp, 20 predicted proteins | sample 7278151 | NCBI WGS metagenome assembly JAAUXU01 (sample SAMN14350113, study PRJNA611818) | marine sediment metagenome | isolation source: surface marine sediment (1.8m) | place: French Polynesia: Moorea | collected 2018-08 | reverse complement strand
TCACCTAATTCCACATCACCAAATAATTTGTGTGAGTCACCTAATTCCACATCACCAAATAATTTGTGTGAGTCACCTAATTCCACATCACCAAATAATTTGTGTGAGTCATCTAATGCCACATCACCAAATAATTTGTGTGAGTCACCTAATTCCACATCACCAAATAATTTGTGTGAGTCACCTAATTCCACATCACCAAATAATTTGTATGAGTCACCTAATTCCACATCACCAAATAATTTGTGTGAGTCACCTAATTTCACATTACCAAATAATTAATTCATATGAGTCACCTAATTCCACATCACCAAATAATTAATTCATGTGAGTCACCTAATTCCATGGCCTCAAATAATTCATGTGAGTCACACTAACCTAAGTAAATCTTGTATTTCACCATCTTACAAGTCCAAAAAAAATCATAAAGAGAAAAAGAGAACCAGCAGTGGTGGTTGAGAACCACACACACACACACACACACACACACACACACACACACACACTTAGAAATGCAGTAAGGATTGGACGTGATAAGATCACATCAATGTTAAGTTGGGTCTGTTCACGTGTCCAACTCTCCACTAATACAGGTGTCAATTTCTTTTGTTTTAAAAACGTTAATGCCAGTCTTCTTGAGTTGAGCTTGAGCTGAGCGATGCAGGGAATCAGTCATATGTTCAGGTGATGAGAAAAATTTTGTTGTGACCAAAATATTTCTCTGGTGACAGAAATATTTCCTTGGTGACTGATGTATTTTTTTTAGCCTGAAACATTTTCTTGGTGATGGAAGCAATAGTTTGGTGACTGAATGAAGTTTTTTTCTGACCGGCGTATTTACCCTGGTCATGGAAGTATCTGCCTTGGTGATCTCTAAAATGGTGCCCGTAGATTATGTGCTTATGGAAGTATAAGCCCAGAAATTGGGCTATATTGTGCAGCACAAGAGCGAGGTCTGGACTGCAAAATTCGCTACTGAGGACGATCTGGACTGCAAGATCCGACATTTGGCATCACTTTTGGATGTGGCTGCTGTGTCGGTATTGGGTTCTGTGTCGGCAATGGTTGTGTCGGAACGTCGTGACACGTCCGTACTACGCTGGCAGACTTGAGAACCAAAGAACACAGTAATAGGCTAAAAAGTAATTTCATATGGCGGGTTGGTCAAACATTGCAGACATACGTTGTGTAAATATACACACAGACACGTCGCATCGATGCGAGAGTATGAAGTAAACGTACCCAAAAAGTACTAAAGCATGAATGACGAGATTGTGGAACATCCGAAAATATGCCAGATGTCGAGACAAAATGGACGCCACTCTTCATGCCCACCTCTTAAGATATTTTATGAATCTTGGTGAGCACATCCACCCACTTATATTGCACAAATTCTATTTCACGTCTTGGTCTCCCACAGACTTTGCTATTCACATCAAGACGTGCGGATCGCACGTGGGCCTGACAGAGATCAGGTCAACGCCAGAGCTGTAGTTTAGGTGTGGGGGGCCCACGCACAAGAAATTGACCCCAACCCCTTGTGTGAACTTATTGACTTCAAAAATTAGTGATCAAAGGTGATTTTAAAGTGTCTGTGCTACTGCTTTATTTTGGGGGCCTTAACCTCTCATGTAAGAGCTTCACAAGACTAGAAGACGACCAAAACACAAGATTGAACAGAGTCACTGATTATACTCTATTGAAGGAAATTATGCATTTTATTTAAGTTGTGACTAGTGTCAATTTTTTGTTTACTGCTTCCTGTCATGAGGTCGCTGCTCGGAACTCTGTCATCGGTCTCGTAATCGACAAAATTTCCTTTCCTTTGATGTCAGATGCACTTAATTTCGAGCACTTATGGTGTAACCTTGCGTTGATTCAAGTCAAATATCTTATGTCACCCTCAATCTTTTGACACCGAAGGAAAGGCTTTTTGTTCGTTGCGGCTTAATATGATGTATGAAACGGATATTTTTGCCTCAAAGGTATGTTGCCTATTTTTGGGATCCATATAGGACTACGAACACATTATCGAATGCAAACTTAGGGACGTCACTGTAACTCGGTAGTCTTGTTTGAGAGCCAATGCTACATTCTGCTGTTTTGACACGTATTCAATATTATGAATGAAGTGTAGATAGCAGAGCACGAAATGCGTGCCAGTGCCCATTCACCCTGACGCTTTGATCAAGTGCATACGGGTGTCTCTAGTCGCTTAGTGCCCATGAACGTCCGAAACGTTATGCGGGCATTACCGTATCTTAACAATAGAGCGGTTGCTCCTTCGACTCAATAGAGTGGTGAAAGTTCAATATCCGTACCATCCTTTGCTGCAAGTGCGTGAACTTCGGCACGTACAGAACTGCAGCAGTGTTAAACTACTTTGGATTTCACTTCGGCTCTTCTTTATCCCGTTAATACTAAGAATTCTAACATTATCCCTCGTTTTTGCGGCACCTTCATTCTTGATAAATTTGCTTTCTGGTGGAGGCTGGAATATGATATCATACTCGGTCTGTAGAGGCCGGGATTACTTTTTTAACGACTACCTTTCTTGGCTGAACAGACACTTTGCGAGTATGCATTTGTAAAAGAATTGAGGGGACTTTTTTTGCTCCAGCAGAAAATCGGTGAAATTTGTTCTGGTTGTTACGAGTCCATCAGGTACATTGTCGCTTCTGAGTTCCTGGGATTCAATCTATGTCCCTTTTTAGGCCAGTTGCTCTGACAGCTTCTGCTGACACCTTGTTCTCTGCGTCAAGCCACACATATCTTTATTAAGTTGCACCTTATGCAAGTGAAAGCACTTTCTGAACTCGCTGTCCAGCTTTTGAGTGCTGGCAAAGCAACATCCACGCAACAGCTAATGCAGCAAAAGAGACCACAAGGCCAGGGTAGAGAATACAGCCCCATTGAATAACTTAGGACTTGTAGTAGAACACTGCAAGCATCTAGTAGATGTCTACTACACACTTTATACACAGTCTAACTCAATGAGATGGGCCTCACTTGGATTTAGGGTGAATTTTTTCATCCCGGGAACTTAAATGGCAACTCAGTGAGAGTAGCTCGGAAACGTGGGACGCTGCAAACAGCGTTGCCGGACAGCACCTCATCTGCCAAATGTCAATGTCACTGTTATCATCGCCTCCGTCACCGTTGCCTTCACTATTATAATTGTCATACCAGCTTGGACAACTGTCAGAGTGACTATAAAGGGTCAATGGCAAACAAGGGTTCCCACAGACAGGTTTGCAGCAGCCGGCCCCACACATGTGACAGTGACGTCATGATGGCGGTGCCCGCAGCCTAGTCAGCCCGGCTAACCCGGCTGGCTCGAGTGCACCGTCGTGACGTTACTCGGAACACCATGGGGAATGCGTAGAACCGGGCTCTGACGCCTTATGGTAGCAAATGGCAGTGGTGCCTCTGGTTTGCAAAGTGTCACAGCCCGTGGTAATGGCACCGATGGTGCCCATAATGGCAAAGCTTAATTCAAGCAAAAAGTGAATATGCTGATATTTGCCTTTCATGACATTTAGATAAATAAAATTTGCCGAAATAAATGTCCACCTAAGTTATCGATCACCACCAATCGGTGGAACTTGCTATAGCTCACGAACACTCCGAAGCGCAACGACCTTCATAACGGGTGAGTTCCTCCTTAATGGACGTATACCGGGTGCATGAAAATGCAAGCTACTCCGGGGATTCAACATCACCTACAATATCTTTCTGTGGACTCTGAATTTCATCACCCACTATTAATGTTATTTTCTACTCAACAAAGAATAGTCATCGAAAGAAATTCCACTGCTTTTCACAATTTAAATTTGTGTACAGGAATGAAACATTAATAATAGCAAGGGAATAAGTCTTTCTTCGCAGTCACGTAGATGTCTTGATGCCATGAAAAAGCATCAACCGTGGGGAAAACCGTAGGCAGGGAAGCTTTTCCTAAAGATTACCCTGGATGCTGTTCCCAGTCATGTGGCTAGAAAACGTCGTTCATGGTCTGTAGCATGAGTAGAAGAAACAAACCTTCCGTTAAACCTAAGCCAGATATTACACGTCCTAAGTCATCACTGATGATCACTCCTCATCATTGATGAGGAACCACCCAGTGGGGCCCCCTGTACATACATAAACACCTGCATGTACAGTAGTCCCCGCTTGTTGTAGCAGTTGTGGACCCACAGCTCTTGCTATATTAAATGGTGTGCTACAACTTGATTCGGACACAATCAACATCTTGTACTTTTAAGAAAAAAATGTCCTACAATGATGCGAAATCAATCAAGGATTTTAAATTTCAGACTTACGTCTATTTCGTACCGACTACAGCAAGCAGTGTCTCCCTGCATCATCCGATGAATTTAAGGGACCAAATAATGAGTAGCAGGCAGTGCTGCTACATTAACCGGTGATTACTGTATTAACGAATAGTACCATGCCAGGCTGAAGAAGACGTTACGTGGGTTAGAGAGGCCCCATTTAAGTTCGAGCGCGTCTCCGTGATAGCCATCGATGGCAGAGCTTAGCACCTATCATGACTTTGTTCAGCTTCACGTCAACCTTGGCGATCTTGATATTGCCATTCTTAGTTAAAAGCTGTGACTGCTGCCACCAATACGTAAGCCACATAATCTTTCCTGATGATTACAACTCCCAGGCCCCTCCTATCGACGGCACTGACGTGCTCGTGGCCTTTGATATCATGGACGTGAGCAAGGTTGGTCAGTTGAAAGACGAACAGATTCGGGAAACGTTGCTCTATCATGCACCTATCCTTTTCTTTCGCGAGGTGGAGCAAGATAATATCATAGCCACCATGGTTATAATGACCACCTGGAATGACTCAAGACTAGCTTTTGACGGCAAAGAGATGGACGTGATTGCTCATATTGGCATGTAAGATCTAAGTATTGAGGTCTAAATATCTAGACGGATTTAGACTGGGGAGACTTCTAAAAATTCTGTTTCAGATGGCCCGCTGTCCATGACCGAGACAGAAAGAGACTTTGGCACCCGGTCCTGAGGTTTTCCCAAATGAAGAAGCAGGAGCCCCTAGTGAGCGGGTCAGAGTTGACAAGAGACATCCGGATAACCGGCGACGCAGATCTGAAGTTGTACAGCGAGATCTTGAGCACCGTGACCATCAAATGTCCCATGGATGTCTCTGACTTTCCCTATGATGAACACGAGTGCTTCTTTGAAGTAACCTGTTTGACCTCGGTACAAACGTTGGCCTCTAAGCGTCCTCTCTTCTTTAGGGTTATCTGCCTGAGCACCAAGACACGATCCACCTCAAACAGGACGAAATACATGGCGAACCGTCATGGGGCCGGATCCTATCCCTCCCTTCTAACTTGGAGTTTGACGTAACATTCTCCGACTTGCCTGATTCTCGAAGGGTCAGGAAGCATTCCTACTTTAAACAAAATTATACCTTGACATATCGATATGTCGGTTTTGTTGCGTACCTGGTTCGTAAGCCCACAGCTTATATTATTAACTATTACCTCCCCTCTGGACTGTTTGTTGTTGTAAGCTGGTCATCGTTTATCATACCACCCCAAGCTGTTCCAGGAAGGATTGTGCTCCTCCTCACAAGCTTTCTCAGCCTCGTCAACATCGCCAACTCGGCATTCTCTAGTTCTCCAGTGGCCAACGGAATTAACTACATGCAGGTATTGCTGTACCTAGATTGTACGTGGGCAATGCACGTGAGAGGTGCAGGGTGAGCGCGAATCAGCTTTTAAAGAAATCGACTCATAGCTCTATTATTAGTGCACAAAATGAAGTAAGAACTAATGGAGAGAAAACTTTGTCGCTGTCTAAATGTATAACTCAGAATTGTCTGAAAAAGTGTCGTGACACTGAGGAAACAGACCCAAACAAGTAGGCATTTGTCACGCCCCACATCCTGTGTATTGTACATAAAGGAGAGAGAAATTTTGGCGGATGGTGGGTTTTGCCAAATTAATAAAGGTGATATCCTTACGTTTTTGCCAATCATTTCCAGCCAGTCAACACCTCCAGCACAAGATTGTTTGACGAAAAAAAGAAGGGGTTGTATAAACATTTTAATATCGGTTTACATCTCAATTGTTCAAAGAAAATAGGTTGAAGTTAACATAAGTGAAGCTCTGAATCTTCACTTTGCATTCATTTAGTTTGATGTAATTGAACTTACATCAAACTAAATGCGGAGAATGAGTCGGAGAATGTTACGTCAAACTCCAAGTTACAAGGGCTTGTTCTTAAAGTAAAAAGGGTGCTGTCTCTTTGGGTCCCAATTCAGCTTCTGCAAGATTTTCAATGGGCTTTCAAATATTCTCGTCGCTTCCAAAGCAAAAGTTCATGTGACTTAGGTGTAGTTTCTGCTTTGTCTCCCTGTTGCTTCCGAAGTGATCGGACTTGTTGGCGGGCGCTGCTGAGTTCATTCAATGTCGGACATGATGATAAAAGTTAATTCATGCGCACCGTGTGCGATCGTGAACTGCTTCAAAGCATTTTTCCAGGTCTGGATCCTCTCCTGCATGGGCTTCGTCTTCATAGCGGTTCTGGAGTATGTCTCAATGCTCTATCTCATGAGATTTGCACTCAAGAAGCCAACGTTGCCGCGCAGGCCGAGGAAAAATCTGCTTCAAACTCACCCCACCACAAGCGCTGAAGAGGATGGTCTCATGAGGGCCGGGAGAATCGATAAGTGTACCTTGTTCTTGATGCCCTCAGTTTTTCTCTTATTCAATGTTTGGTACTGGACATTGTTTTAACTTAGGCTGGTTTATTTAAAGCCAGCAGAGGCACCTGGGCATTGCCCGAATTACAAGACGACTGCACTAAAATATACGGTTTGAGTCTATGCGCTCCTGGACTGTAAATGCAAGTAGCACTGATACTCGAGTCCACACACATGCCTATCCACTGGGCTGGACCCATAAAGGAAAATTTTGGAACTTCACCGGATGCATCTCAGGATTGTTACCTACTGCCAATGATGCAGACGAAGTCAAATGGTTTAAAAAGGTCTCCATTCTTTTGCAAAAAAGTTTAACTGTATTAACTCAGTTCATAGCATGGTGTTTAGATTTAGGAGGCCATGGGATAAAGCTGAACATACATACCTTAGTTTCATTTGATACATTGCTTCAGCTTAGCATCTTGAATGTACCTAAGCGAATCACGTCAAATTTGAAAGTTGACCATATACATCATACACACTGTCTCCGAGTGGTGACCCAAAAACCAGTTGTTGTTCACTCCATTTCACTACACTGTCTTCAGAGGGAGTCTTACACCCACACAGTATAACAGGTCACAAGAGATAAAAAAATGGTCTAGCCTTCTACACACATTCACACACTTTAGATTTCATCAACAGTAGATGCAGGGTGTGCGTAAGCGAAAAGTCCTTGTGAGAGGTCAGAATCATGCATTTGACGACCTCTCACTCCACCTCTCCCAAGCAATGTCTCCACCTCACCCTTACCTGTACTGCCAGGGAAGTCCCGAGAAAAGGTCTAATATATGCTTGACTCAGTTTCCATGAAATACTCGCAACTTTTGTCGTTTTCATCTCACATCACCTGCGACGCCCGGATCCGCAGCCCCCGGAGCTCCGCTGAATGCCTGGGCCAGTCTGGAGAGGCTCTTCCCTGCTCTCTTGAAGATCCAGAAGTATAAGGCGACGGCAAAGACGTTTGGCCAGACCTAATGGAGCGGAAAACGCGTGGCCTTGAACCCTTCTTTCTCTGAGCCAACTGACACTGCATGGATTTGGAGGCAGAAGTAGAAAGAAGTCCCTCTTACCTGTAGCTGGTACGCAGTCATTTCCACCGAGGAGAGTCCGGCGTGGCGCCGAAGAGTCTGCATGTTCGACGTCCATTCTTGCACCTGAGATATTTGCAAAACCCTTTTTTTCAAGAGTCATCGAGTGGTTCGGGTCGCTCAAGGCTTCAAAATCTGGTCTACTCTATCCTTTTTTTAATCGGGAACTTTCATTTCGCCGCCCAAGAGACTTTCGTTCATGTACGTGAGAGAAAAGTGGTCACCTTAAATGCTCCACTGGTCTCCAGCAGACTCAACTGGAGCCCAATTGCCAGGCCCACCAACACGATGGGGAAAAGGAGGCAGCGCACGAATTCGGCCCGTCTAAAGGCCAAAACGGTGACGGCGGAGTCGCGAGGGAAGAGGGGGAAGGCGCACATGAGGCGTAAAAGCGCCAACGGACGTGCCAGTGGCGCCAGCGGAGACGCAGTGGCGTAAGTCTCAGGGAAAGTCATGGTGTGTGAGCGGAAGCTCCTTAGCAGGCAGGCAGTTCCCCCAGCCTTGGCGTAGCAGAAGCAGATTATTGGCGCCACTCAAAGCAGCGCCAGAGGCACGGGCACGGTGTGGTCGTCATGACTAACTGACGCAGGATCGATGCTCAGTTGCGCCGGCTGGCTCCAAGCGAGAGAGAGCCGGCGTAGAATCCACGTTGTGGCGCAGAGAGTGCTTATCGGCGCCCTGGCAGCGCCGTCGCCAACGGCGCATCAACGTTGTTTGAGATATGGCTAACTTCATGGTCTCCGAGTGGGCGTCGGGCAAGTGCGCCAGACTTCACGATGCTGTGCAAAATGGGCGCAGGGATGTCCTGAATTGCGCCGCCCAATCACTTGATGTTTGACGTGATATGCGCCAAGAGCGCCACCGCCTCATGCACCAGATATTCCTAGTTGAAACTGTCTTTCCACACTTTCCAGCACGAATCTGTTTAGATCAATGAGGAGTGGGAGGAAAGTCAACGAGACATTTCTTCATTGGCTTACGGCATTTAGAGATCTCTCTTCTTCAAGACCCCCTTCGCCCCATCCCCCGTCCCCTGCGACTAAGCCTCTCCAGTTTGACCCCAAATACGAACGTGTTCATGTTTCCCAAGAACAAGAACTTGGACAATTACTCGTTCTGGAACTGGTGGGTGGGTTCCAGTGAGTGCCCAATGTTGTCTCGCCAGGTCCAGGTGTCCTAAAGAGCTTTGCCCAAAAGTTGAGAAGCAGGAAGCGATCCAATTTTTTGTGTAACACCCTGTACGAGCTGAGGGAGCATTTAAGACATGTCGACGAGTGAAGTAAACCGTATGGGAAAAGAAGGAGGAAAGACTAAGAGATCTTTAGAAGAAGGGAAAACCCGAAGAGCTTTTAAAGATAATATTTGTTTTTTCTACTCTTCGCCATTGCGAAAATACTCTCTACTCTCCTTAAGAAAGTCATAATAGAAAGTTAGTCTCTTTTCTCCTCACATACTACATAGTCGTCCAACCTTGACATATAAGTTTGCACACTTATGGCTTAGGAATAAAAGTGAATGTAATGCAACTATGCCTAAATGCACATGCACACTGGGGCGTGCCAAAGGAGAGGCTGGAGAGAAGTTTCGTGATTACTTTTCTCGTCTTTCCGTGATGAAACCAGACAGAAGTGCTGAAAAAGAGCAGTATCATAACAGCTGCAGTTGTCTTAGGATAACAAAGTTGCCGTGGAAGCGAAATTCCCTGCGGATTTTTTTTGCAAGAATTCGTCTAAAATGGCGACCTTTGATGACAAATTGCTCGGGGAGAAGCGCCATTACTACTGCTCGTCCAGCGAGGATGACGAAGAGGAAGAGAAAGATCAGGTACAGGCAGCTGTTGTCCAGTCCGGATCAGGGGCTGGAGTGCCCTGAGGAGCGGAATGTGTTGAACCCATACCGGTATAGAAACGCAAGTGTGCCCACGTGTCTTCGTTTTTGATCTGTTTGATCTTATAATTTTGAGCATACAGCAGCATGACTTGCATAGCTCTTATAAAGAGAATTGCTGTACTTGCGAGAAGGGTTTTTTTGCACACTGAAAAGTTGATTTTGCATCAGAACTCAGGAAACGTGTGCTTGCAAGCTGATTGGCCATTTAACTGGCCTTTATGATGATATCCACTCCAAGTTGTTACCTTCGGCTTCAGGAATCCAGGGGAGTTGGAGGATCGCGCGCGAAGCCTCCCACCTTCATTCCTGCGTCGGACTGCGATAAGATGGGCGCCTCCGCCAACACACCAAACACGGGCCCAAAGGGCGTGATCGCCGACTGGAGGCGCTTCAAGCAGTTGGAGCGCGAGAACCGCGAAGAGTCGGCGCAGGAGCAGGCAGACCTGGCGAAACGACTAGCGCTCACATGCAGGACTGACGCCGACGACGAGAAGGCATTGGAGCAGGAGAAGAGACTCGAGGAGCAACTCGACGAAGACTTTCTCGCCGAGTACGTGGAGAGGAGAATGAGGGAAATGATGCAGAGGGAGAACGGGTGAGTGCCATATTTTAGTGCTTACCATTTGCACCAATGACCTCCGTCGATCTGAAACTTCAGTAAAGTTTTGCCGTCGAGGTCGCTACACGACTGACCTCCAAATCGCATGGAATCAGAAGCTTTTTTTCTTCGTTGTTACATTGACGACTGACAAGCGTGAGCGGCCGTTGTCTGTTTTTAGGGCCATTCGGGAGTATGGAACTGTGACCGTGCTTGCGTCTGGCGCGGATTTGCTCTCCGCTGTGGATGCGCCAGAGGATCGAGCCGCCTTCGTGGTCATCCTCGTGTATGAACCTGATGCTACGACTTGTTGCCGTCGGGCACTTGATGCCGTCGAGTGGCTGGCGCGGCGCCATCGACGTGGAGCAAAATTCTGCCGTGTGCGGGCCAGTGCAGCTGGACTCTCTGGCAAGTTCAGGGTCGCTGGTGTCCCGTGTCTTCTAGTCTACAGGTGGGAAATCTGCATAGAAATTTAATCCTTCCTTTTCTTGGAGTTACACATCCATTTGAGGTCTAAAGTTTGCACTGAGTTATCAAAAGAAGCAACTGAGTTCTTGTTCAAGTGTCATTTAACTACGATCAATGCAACCTTACTCGTCCCGTTTTGTATTGGTTTTGGTATTACTTGGGATCATTGTGCGAAGCATAAAAAACTTGCTTTTCTCAGGTGCATGCCTATTTTTGAACTCTATTGTACGTGATGGCACCCCAAATGGTGATTTTACTGGTCCTTGGTGAACTTCTAGTCCAAATGCAGCCTGTTCTTTTTTTATAGATCTGGTGAGCTGGTGTCAAGCTTCGTACGGTTCACTGATGCTTTGGGTGAGGATTTTTGTCAGGAAGACCTCGAGGGTTACTTGATTGAACACGGAGTCTTGAGAGATCTAGACCTCGTACCAAGCATCATAGGGAAGAACGAAAATTCCAGCGATTCCGACTGAACTGCCAAGACGTCAGAGGGTCAAGAAAAGAAAAAGGTTTTGCCTCACGAAGAAGGAATTTGTTAAGAGTCTCAAGTTTTTGCAGGGGCCCCAGAGTCCATCCTGTTCAATTATCCTCCCCTTGCCAGTTATAGTTCGCCCCCCCCCCCCTTCACCCGCAGGGTGACTTTTCTGCCTGAGGCAAGCACCTCCTTTCAGGAGCGTCAAAGACTCGAGCTGTTTTACTACGCAACTTCAATTTCTGAGCCTCGCCCACTGTTGATAGCAGAGGGTGGCTGAAATATGGCTGGTGGTGGTGGGAGGGAAGGAGGGCGGGAGGTTGCCACCATGCTAAATCTCATCTAAGTCAGTCCAGTCGTCCCGGAGGAGGTGCTTGTCGAACACTCTAAGGCACGCTTTGAGTTGTTCTATGTGCATGTGACTTCTTCAACAAACCGACATTGTGAAATACGAGAATTACTGTGGAGCCCCTCATATCTAAGCCACTCCCTCTGGCCTTGCGGAGAGCAACGAGTTCTTCCTCACTGGGATGAACAGCTACAAGGCCAGCGGCCAGCCGGTACCAACAGCTCTCTCTGATGCATCATCATTCACCGCTCCTCCATCATCTGCTGCTGCCAAATTATCACTTCTCCTGCATTTTTCTTGTTGCTGACCTCAGGGACACCCATCAATCAATTTCCTCACTATTCGAATAAGCTTTTGTTTGATAAGTTAAGACCAGTATTTCTTGACTTCACCCTGTGGTAACGGGGTCGAACCTACAGCATTTCATGTGGCGTTTTTATTACATGCGTGATGAACACTTAAAGCCTATCTTTCTTTGGCAAACGCCTAACTCAGTTCATCATCACTTTCTTCTAAAATACGTGTAACTCTTTTCTTGCCTCTTGCGACCTTGTTGATCCTGCATAGCTCAGCGCCTGTGTCATCGTCATCATCTTCGAGGCCGAAACTCTGGAGGACTTCCTTATTCTCTGATATTTCCTTCTCCAACTGTTCCACAGTAAATTTTTCCGGGGCGGACAGCAAACTCTGGTGTTCATGTGGGGCTATCTCGGCCCTTGTCAATACGGCCGCCATTGCGGCCTTGTGGCTCCCTTTGTCCTTCCGCGTCACCTTGGGCCGTGCTCTTGGGGTCTTGAGCCCATCACCTTGCGACAAGTTTGGAGCTTCTCTGGTTGCACTGGCTTCTCTTTGAGCATCATCACCACCGCAATCGACTTGTGCAGTGGAACTGGACAGTTTTTGGATCGACGTTGAAGCATTTTCGGAGTGAAAAACGCTGGCATGGTGCGCCAATCTTCGGCGTGAGGAGAATCGGCGCTTGCAGTGGGTGCATTCGTGGCCAAGGCCCTTGTGTGCGATTCGAATGTGATCGACGAGATTTCGGTAATGAAGATAATTTCTGTGAAAGAAAGGGCAGAACGTTTGTAATAACATATACAACATGAACAAGGTGATGGCGCACCTGTCACATCCGTCGGCTGTGCAGTTGAAGACCTTCCTGACGCTGTCGTGCTCCTCGGCGCAGTGGCGCTCGAGCGCGCTACCCTTCTTGAACGTGGCAGTGCAGTCGCTACACTTGAAGTTGCCCGGGTGGTGCTTTAAATGTTTTCGCAACGCCGAGACTGTTTCGAACTCCTCGGCGCAGTCGACGCACTTCTTTTTCTTAGCGTTGTGCCTGCGCTGTATATGAAGCGCCAACTTGCTAGGAAATCGGAACTTGAGACCACAAGTGGTGCACTGATGCGCCGGAGCGGCGGCTCCGTGCGCTGAAGTAGCGTGGCCCGACAGGTGAGACCTCTTCGTGAACGTCAGCCCGCACTCGTCGCACCTATAGTGGAAGAATTTCTCCTTTTATTAGGTGTGTGTGTGGGGTGGTGGTGGTGGTACAGACGTGGGTATTGAAAAACAACCAACATATCAGAGCAGGTACTTTTTTATGTTCTAAGCAAAACATCATGACGTCGTTCAAACGAAGCTATGTCAGTTCTGGCTACTATCAGTCAAGTAACAGGTTAGTCATAAATTGTTCCATTTACCTTAGTCTGCTTGCGCCGTCGGGTCCGTGCGCCCGGCGCAGGTGGCGCTTCAAAGCGAAGTCGGACGCGTACTCGCTCGGGCAGTTAGGGCACTTGTAGCGCTCTTGTCCCTCCTTGGCGTGAGCGTTCTTGACGTGGCGGCGCAAGTTCTCTGCACGCTTGAACTTCTTGGTGCATTCGGTGCACTCGAAGGGAGCCTCTCCCGTGTGAGCGCAACGCTCGTGGATCTCGAGGCGGCTGCGCTTCGAGAACGCTGCCGAGCAGCCCAAGAATGGGCAGGCGAAGAAGCGCTCGGTCGAGTCACGCCGGCGCTTGCGCCAGGTGGCGCGAACCAGAGCCCGCTCCCAGTCGGAGTCCACCTCCACATCAGACACTGAAAGTAAGGAACTAAAGCTTGAGTTTTCGCGAGCATTTCACAGCTCCTCTGGACCGGATCCCTGAGAAGGTTTCTTATGACCTGTGCGGCGAACGGGTGAGTAGTGGGCAAGCTAGTGCTCATAGATACAAGCTCGAACATTCTCTGTACCCTCAAAGCCGTTGCCTTAAATGTTTGTTCATTTTCTTACCAGAAACCGATGTCTCATTGGCGACCATGACGTGGATTATTCTGAATTACTCCTCAAATGTGATGGCGTCGACGTCCGTGAGCCTCAACTTGGCTCTGGAGATCTTCTGGACCGGTGTGTCTAGGTCAATGACGCCAACGTGTAGGAGGTCGCGGTCAACGCTGACAATGCGTGAGTTGTGAGAGGAGTGGCCGTTCAAGAGCTCGATGATGCTGAAATGACAGGAACATGAGTAAATTTTTCAATGGCCATGCCTTAATTAAGGACAAAGTACTCTACACTAATTCTCCTCCGCTGAATTATTGAAAGCCAAGTAAAATAAGAGTAAGTATATGAGTGAAGGAATAGAAAAGTGTGGTAAATTTAGCCTCGAAAACATCATGTTCTAACGCATCATTATTTACCACTTTTGCCTGTCCAACAGCTTGGTGAGGGCGACGAGAAAGTCGGAGCGGAGCTGGCTGCGTGTGGCGGCCTCAGTGGCCTCGGACATCGCGCTCTCGATGAATAAGGTCTGGGAAATATTGGTTAGTTAAGCGAAAACCTTGATCCTTCCTAGTCTTGAGCACGTTGTTTTGAAAGAGGAGTGACACATAAACAAGCAGCTGAATAAAGAAATCAGCGTTGCCACTTTCTTTCCCACCGAGGTCATCAACTCGACATGAAGTCGGCGAGGACGCATCCTCCTCGTACAACTTACGTACAATTCAGAAAAACAAACAAATTTCTGGAATCAGCCCTAAGGTGTGGATTATAAGGTCGTGAAGCTCAGTGTTCCTGGGGGTTTTTTGGTTACTTTGCTAATTTTTTCGCAACGCCACCAAGAAGTGCCTGCATGAACAGCTCGCACGAGCAAGTCATCATCACATTCGGGCACTTCAACCTCCCCACACACTCGGGTGCACCCGTTTTAGGTCGTGACGACATTATGGCCTACATCACCTACTAGAGGATGCGAACTTGGTGTGCCTTTCACCACAGAATAAAGAACTTTTCGTGCCCCCAAACAAAGGCATCCTCCAGCTGGACCCTGCGCAAGACTTACTTCTGCAGCTATGGATGGTGGCCTGATCAGAATAATTTTGAAATCTCACTTGTTACATTTGTGTATTGGAAAACAGTGTGGAGCAAAATGAGACAGTCAGACTTTTACGATTTGGTGAGTCAATGAGTTGAGCTGTGTCCTATCTGGAATGCTCAGGCAAGAGCACGACAAAAGCCACAACAGATGCCCGGTCAAGGATATGATCTGTGAGAGCTGGATCTGAGACGCAACCCATGAGGAGAGCTGGATCTGAGTCACAATCCGTGAGGAGAGCTAGATCAAGAGTTAATCTGTGACGAGAGCTGGATCAAAGACGCAATCTGTGATGAAAGCTGGATCTGAGCCACAAAGTCTGAGGAGAGGCGGGACTGTAAAAGGAGCCTTGACACGAGCCATCAGGGAAATCACTGCAGGGGCCCTGAGAGGACCTCTCAGGAGAGTTGCAACAAACTCACGCCTCTGCATGCTGCACTCAGATACTGCCAGCTGTGCTACCAGGGACCTATTTGAGCTGAAGCTGTAGCTCAGAAGACATCATTAAGACCGCCAAGCTCTTCATCAAGAAGTGGCATGGGCAGTTGTCACAGTTAGCCTCCTTCACTGAGTGCTTCCAGGCTGAGCGGTTGCAGCCAGGGCTGGACTGTTGGCATGAGGGAGCCGCACCTATTCATTGCCCAAGAAACAACAATGGAATGGAATTGCAGGGACAAATTCTGCTATAAAGCAGAGTTACACCCTTTGCAATTGACTACCCATTCTAGGCCTGCTTGAAGAAATGCCTTGGCTGGCCTACAATTGCTTTTTTACTTTTTAGTGATTCCCTATCTATCAACTCAGATCTCCTTCATAGACAGTTGTATAAATATCTAAAGAGGTGATTTGATGCCCAGGTGCTACTCATTTTGATACCTAGTGAGCAAGTAGATGCCCGGGGAGTTACTTTGATGCTGAGTGAACAAATGAATGCCCAATCAGCAAATAGGTGCCGAGTGATCTGTTTTGATGCTCAATGTAATCAAAATCAAGATCCCCCCCAAAAAAAAATCCCACCCGGTCCATAACTTTGACTTTGCTGAGAAAACCTCCTTAACTTACTCCAGAAATTTGTTTGCCATATTGTGCGTGCAGTACGCGTATATTAGATTTTGACAGTCTTTCATGGGCAGCTTCTTTGAAACTTACTCAAGTCACTCACCTTTTTCTGGCGCAGCAAACGCAGACAAGCCTACTACTATCACACAAGTAGACAAATGTTGGTGCAAGAAGCCATCATCATCACTGAGGACAATGACGCAGTCCTGGCAAAGAGCCTGCGAGTTCTCTGTGGCGTAGTTCTCTACGGGCTCAATTCTCTAGGATCGGATCTTTCCCAAGCTATGTCTGAACGATCAGTTTCGGTTGCAGATTCCACAAGAGAAGCTGCCACTGCAGCGGATGCAGCCCCCTCTTCTTCAATTACTTACGCCAAGGACTGTTCACGGTGCGCACGCTGCACATCTGGTGTCAGATGAGCTGGGGAAGGAGGGGGGGAGGGAAAACCACTTTCGTTAGGGTGTTCGCAGATGTCCGACATTAATGACATTACTGCTTCCAGCATTGTCTCTTGGACCCTTAAGTGAAGAAGGCTCCTTTTCCTGACTCACCCCGGGAAGCGCTCATCGTCATGACCGCTTACGCTTCATGGTTTACGGGAAGTGACAGCCTCGCGAACAACTCGAGGGCAAAGCCCGGCAACAACTTGCCGGCCTTCGAGAGGTACGAGTCACACCTGCATCGAAAGGTAGAAGGCATGACTGAACTTCCCTGGAGATTCCGCTTACGCTGGCAAATTTGTCAAGCCGACAACGTCCTTCCTTGTCATGCTCTGGCGCAGTCAGGAGATCATCTCTGGCCCTGACACTAATATTTTTTATGCCGGTGCTTTCCATTGGTGTCTTCTATGCCGAATTGGCTCTCATGGATTGGAAAACATGAGAGGAGACGAGGAAGAAACTGCTGGGGAAAGTATTCTTGCGCAATTTTCCCCACAACTGCATGTGCAAATTTCAAGGCGAACCTGAAGGGAAGAGATGGAGAGAATGAGGCCCCCCTCTTTCAGCTGTGGGCAATCATCACCGTTGTGAGTCTAAGCGCTCATTTTTGTGCAAATTTGCATGAGTTTTTTCTCAACATCTGCGGCACAAGTTCTTCGAACGTGGTCTCTGTTGAAGCCCACCGCAAGCAAGACGGACTCTACCAGAGTAGTTGACCCAGCTTGGTCATCGAGACCGCTGACTGTTATTCCTTCCTCTTTTTCAGGAAGTCCGTGAGTGTTTGAAATGGCAAAGTTGTTCACCTCCGTCAGGTTGGGTTTTAAGGTTAAGTGAGGAATAAGTAGATGCAGCAGTTTGAGGCCGTTTGAAGGTCACTTGGTCAGTAACCTCCAACCCGGAATGTAGAGTATTGACGAATCAGATCAGTCAGGGCGCTAAACAACAATGAGCCTTGAGTGACGTTTAGAGTCGATCGTTACGAGACACGATGAAACTGTCTCTCCCTCCTTGGAAGCCTTGGCCGGCTTGGTGCTTTCCTAGGTCGGCTGTGACGTGTCCATGAAGCCCCTCTAACTTCACGAGGTTGCAGACGAGGGGGGCCTTTGCTTGTCCGAGCTGCACCAAGGCTTGACACCTTTCCTCGCACATCTCTCCTTACTCGATCCATCTTCTTCAGGCCGGCGATGCCATCTCCTGGCAGACAGGCGTGATCTGCCTGGAGAGCCAGGACATCCTGAAGCTGGAAAGTCACAATGGGTAACTAACACATTGTGTGAGTCGAAAGTAAGGTTTGTACTCCAGCTTGAGAAAAAAGAAAAAAGATGTGGCCTTTGTCGATCTGGAAAAATGGATTCAGTTCCCAAGAATTTGGCCTGCGAGAGGGTACTTAAAAAACAACACCAATATAATTGTTAACACTCTCATGTGCTGAGGTGCTGCCGTGGTGACTAGAGTGTAAAATTATTTTCGACTCAACCTTTATTTTTATTCTAGAGAAAAAAATGTTGTAGTGTTGTCATGTATTCACATCAATATTTCAGTTATGCCTACAGGTGCACAGAGGCCCATAGGCTCTCATTCGTAGGCAGGGAAGAGCGGCACAGGGAAAATTGCCCCTGCTGATGAAATGGAACCAGACGATATTTATTCCGCAGAAGCTAAGCTCGGCTACACGAGCCACGTTTTTTTTTACATGGGAAATTTGATTGCAAATCCGCCACATTCTAAATTTAATGCGCTGTTGTGTGTCTTGGTGTGCGTGTATTTATCAAAGTTTTCGCATGAGTATAAAGGATTGAGTAACTTGCTCATTGTTATTACATTGTTCTTCTTGAGCATGTCTGTGTGTTCATGCATATGGTTTTTTAAGGGCAGGCTCACACTGGACACACTTTGTCGAGATCTTCGACTTGTGTGCGAGTGTGAGCAGACCCTTTATGCGTAGGAGTGTCTAACATGCACCAAAGAAAGTGCTGGAAAAACCCGGGAAACTTTGAGAGTGACACTTGCATTTCCTAAAATTACAGGCCTTTTTCTGGGCCAGAGTACAAAAGATCTTCAGTTAGTCCCTTTTCTCTGCAGTGAGATGAGCTAATTAATTAGTGGTTAATTATTTTTAATACAGTGGAGCCACACAGAAATTGTCTTGCGAGAAAGAGAGAGGGAAAAAGAAGGCAATCACAGATCAATCACGAACCATCAGCTCCGATCCTCAATGGGGGTCTCAAAATTTGGGGGAAGACAAAAATTCTTGCACTCTTTCGTTTCTTCTCTTCTGCCCAAACATGCCAAAAATAAGGAAAGAACTTTTTTTCCCCTGACCAGGCTGCCTCATGCTGCTCGTGTGCGTTTTAGTCACTCATTGTGCTGAAAAAATGCTTTTATATAGTAACTTAATATTGCATAGTGTAGTTTCTACTTGAATTACTTCAGGATATCTGAAATTCCACCTTTCTATGTTCGTATGCATGTGAATACGGAATTCCAGTTATAAAGCGGGTCTAGTATATCATAGTAGTTGTAGAAGAGAGAGATGAGACATATGTATTAAAGATGCGCTTTTTTCGTCTGGCACATATGCGATGTGTGCAAAATTTGCATGCAATTTTCATCCTTTGAGCTGACTCGAGGAATACGTTATGGAGAAAGAGCCTTGAAAGGTCTCGCAGCTTCACATAGCGAGAAGAAATAATGAAAAGATTGAACATCAGAAATGAGCACTAAAAGTAGCACTGGCTTTTTTTCTTGATCTTTGTCACTAGTAAGCATGCTTTTTTCCCTGAACTACCCGGTAAGTTTTTCTTAGTGTATGTGTACTGCTTGCTATTGTTGAAGATGTTTTTTCATTCACTAACAGGTTTTTGTTTCATGCATGAATCTTCTCTCTTGATTAATTCTACTACGTTTGTGACTATGATGTATGAGGGGGACCGAGAGAGGAGGACCACGATGACGGCGGACACAATATTGAACGTGTTGACGGTGATGCCGTCCAGTCCGGATGACGTCCGGACTGGGCGAGATGACGTCCAGCTCGTGTCGTTCTCCACGGCGGCGTCCGGGGAGTCGTCGCCGTCAACGTCACTCCTCAGTAGCCAAGGTGCCGGCAGCACAGAATGGTCGCTGAATAGAAAGTGACGAGGCAGAGTCCGTCCAGAATCGTGGTCGCCAACTTCGAGTTGTCCTTCGTGACCGCGGTGGTGACCTGGTCGTCATGCATGTGTCTGTTCCTCGTGATGATCTAGATCTTCAGGATCAGTTCCCACCTTCGGTGCAATTTAAGTAAGTCCACCAAAAGTTCTGTTCATGCATGAAGCCTTTAGTTTTCTTGATTCTACTATGTGACGATGATGTGCGGGGCCGAGAGTAGGACCGCAATGGTGGCAACGATGGTAAACATGGTGAAGGTGATGAGACAGAGCCTATCGAGGACCATGGCCGCGAACTTCCAGTCATTCTCGATGGCTGCAGTGTCCTCATCATCCCGGATCTTGTCCGTAATGATCCGGATCTCTTTCAGGATCAGGCTCAGCTCCCGGTGCACGCCCGGAGGGTAAACACCTGGAGGATCCGGATCAGGGGGCAGCGGAGGCAAGCCTGAGTAGAGAACGCAAACATTGACTTAACCGCCACAAGAAAACACACCCTTAGGCCACTCACAGGTCCCTCCTCCCGGTGTGACTCTCATGAATCCTCCGGGCGTAGGCGTGGCTGAACCCGGCGGAACCAGTGGAGGCAGCACGGCTGCAGCCGATACGGCCGTAGCGGTCGATCCAGCAGCTGGTCCAACCACAGAGGCCGCGGTTGGCATGGGCAGGGCCGACGAGGGTCTGAAGTCGTCGTCCATGTCTAGGACGTTGGCGAGCAGCGATTTCGAAGATCTCTCCTTGAGGTCCAACTCCTTCATCTTGTTCTGCATCATGATCGTCTTTCTGGTGATCTTCTCACCCGGTCGGGCCATGCGCAGGAACCAAGGGATCCACTGGAGGAAGACGGTGCGAACCTAAAAGAAAAAAAAAATATGGGAATTCCCATAGGGAATTGGAAACTGGTACAGTGGACGCCGCTTATAAGGGTAGAATTCTTGGCAACGGAATCATTAAGGCCCCTTTTTTTTTAGTACGACCTGCAGCTCGTAAAACGAGTTATTCTCCTTTTTCTCAGGTGTTGTGAGTTCATTTTTGAAAGCTCAATGTGAGATGAGGTCTACTTAATAAGACCAAAGTTGACTAGCTCTTCTGTGATGTAGGACAGCACTCAGTTAAAAGCATTTCTCCGCCGCTACAAGTGGTTTTGACTCCTTCTCATACAGTGAGCAACGTCAATCATGAGAGCATTTCCGAGGATACCCACACGGGCGGCGTCCACTGTATTGAAAAACTTGTGGATGTTATGCTTTCCGCATTGCTCACCCAGTTTGGCATCTCATGAGTGTCTGCGAGTCGGTGGTGGTAGTTGAGGATCATGATGGTCGTGACCACGGACGACGCAACCATGAACATGATGCAGTTGAAGTAGGTGCCTTCAGAGAGAGGAATAGTCAGTGAACCGAGTAGGGTTTTCATTGGTGTGCCACAGCCAATGAAAAACAAACAAAAGCAAATAAAAAAGTGGCGCCAACAACTCATTGTTTTACCTTTTACCCCCGACGGTTCTTACAGAGAATTTCAGCCCCGAATCCCACTCTTGAGCTGTTGGTGCCATCACCACCAAACGTACAAAGAATGGCCGCACACCAAAAGATATGAAGAAGGGCAAGTCATTTTTTTGCTTCTCCTGCGTAATTTGCAAGCAAATCTGCACGTGCAGGGCGAAGCCTGCTTCAACTGGCTGTTAGGGAAATGCTAGAAGCAAAAACAATGACCTGTGAATCCTGATAGGAGGCGCTCACATTACTTTTTCTTTCTTACTGCTTCTGTATTGGGCAAACTCAGCTTTGAATAGGCCATTTTTCATCGTATGAGCGCTCCTTCAGCAAGCGAAAACGGACATAATAGGGCTCAAACCACAGAAGAAATGAGCATGCAGTTAGTTTAAAAGTTTAGTGTAAAAGGGGTAGTTTTTAGTTGCTTTTTATGTCTTCTAGCAGTCTTTAATGTGCTGTTTTAAACGATGGAAGTTTAGCAGACTACAACCATTTGAATCTTGTTTGCGTTTAGTAGAAGTAGGTTTAATATGTAAGAAATATGTGTTGAGTTATTATGGTACCTTGTACAGGTGAGGTTTTTTTTTTTTAGGTCTCCGTGTAAACACCGACATTTTAGGCGAAAAACGCACCCAGAGTTTTCGACGCCTAAAATGACATCACAACATTTTTTGGCCCACGCCCTTCAACTGTGTCAACTTCACACAAGGCCATATCATAATGAGGCAACCCTGTAACACCAAAAAGGTGAAAATGGCCTTTGTTCACGTTTCCCAATACCATTCGTTCCTTCTACTGAGCAAAATTCCATTTGATGGTAACGAAATTTTGAAAAAAAAAGCCTTTGAGCTATTTTTATGAGATGCATACTGTAGCTCTCCTCGGTGTTTTTTAAGACTCGCTTTTAAAGTTAAAAATTAAGCAAGAAGCTTACGAGTTTGACAGTGCTTATAAATTATAACCAATCCATGCCCAGAGATGTCCAAACCTTTTGAGGCCTGGAGATTACTGAGTCTTGAATAAAAACATGCTGCAAAAGGAAGTCCAAGGTTCCCACTCTTTTGTCCTCTCTGCCGTTCTAAGGCGGAATCATTATAATGTTAGGTGTGTGGATTATTATGCTCTTTTTGACCCCCTGGCCAGGGTTCTCTCCTGTTTCCTTAAATGGGAGCTGCTACCACATTTTGTCCACTAGGTGGACAGAGAAAAGCCCTGGGCTAGGCCTACCTCTAAAGGACCCCCATTTTTTCAAAGGTCTCTTTAGCTTTGGTGCTGATTTAGATTCAAGATGCTCAAAAATATCAGCAAGAGTTGGCATTGCTGTTGTGCTGTCTCCTAGGCAGCCGCAAACAGCTTAATAAATGTTTATAACCTATAAGCGGCGTGGCATCACTGACAGGAAGCATTTCACCCACAATGGTGGCAAAAATTGTGATGGACAGCATGATGGCAACCCCTAAAGTGAAGAAAGAGAGGAAGAAGACTTACTGCTGGCGTCTCTGTAGTATATCGTCAAATGTACGTATCAAAACTCATCAGAAATGCACATTAGCAGGAAGAAAAGACTTATGAATTAATCATGAAAACACATCTTTCTTATGTCCGGAGAACACCCCAGAAACTCCCGGTTTTTTTTTCTCTGTGTGCGTGCAACAGAAGGAGAAATATCGGATATTGGTCTTTCCCAGATGTCTGCTGCTGTCACCTTTTCCATTTAAACTCCCCAAGAGAAGGGGGTCTTGAAATTTGTGCTAAGAAACTTTATTTTGGGCTACATTTTGGGTTCAGAGGTTTGGGGCTGGTACTCATAGTGGTGCTAGGAAGAACCCTAGAAGAATACCCCCGTCCTTCAACTACTGACTAGTTTTGTGCCTAGTGACAAGGGTTTTGTTTTGAGGGTTGGCATTACACTTTGGACACCGTAGAAGGTTGCACATGTGAGTATTGCTTAAACGACCAAACATCCACCCATCCATCCATTCGTCCGTCGGTCTGTAGGCATTTCTGATCGCGGCTGTGAATACCGGCCTGGTTTTTATCATTATATTTTAGTGATTGATCTTATGATTGCTTTTTTTTCTCTCTACCTGAAGGTGTGCTCAATTCATTCACTTCCGCCAATCACTACATGCTCTGTACTGTATAAGGGATCTCTCATGAGTGGAGAAAAGTTGCCTGCAAACTAGCAGCAAATTCTCCCCCCAGACACCCTGAGTAAGGGGTGTAAAAATCGAACTTCTATGATGAAGGGTTAAGATGCAAAAACTCTCCCCGCTTTTTTCACTCATCCCACCTAAAATGGGCGCAGCATCGCTCAGTTTGGGGAGCATCTCAGTCACCATGATGCTAAACACTGTGAGGGAAAGCAAAACTGTCACCCCTGCAACGAAAGAAATTTCTATTAAGAAGAGACTTTCAAGGTCTGTCAAGGCACGTCAGACACTGAGATCTACAGTACAGATACTCTTAAATTTGTTTGGTGTACCCATTGTCTTTAATCTGATGCTGTTCGTTCTACGCTTCTTCCACATTGTAAAGCTCGTTTTGACTCACCCTGCTACATTTTGGCCGTACGCGTCAAGGATCTTGAAGAGAAGCTTAAGCAAGGTTTTGTGTGTAGCACATAATCTGTCAACTTGACAAACACCTTCAACTTGTGAGGAGATCTCCAGTAGACAAAAGGGTCTGAATGGATAGGCAAAAAGTCGCTGTCGCTGTCGAGCAGTAGGGACATCTCCAGGACTACCCACATCCTACTTGTGTCTGGCGGAGAAAAGTTCATCATCTTCCATGTTTATCCACTGTTGTTTGCTCTCTAGAAATTGAATTTCACTTGCTTTCCCCCCAGGGCTCAAACTTCGTGAAAAAAAACTTTTGGCTTCCCTCAACTGAGTAAGGATTCAAGAGTTACTTTAAGAGCTCCACTTGTCTGATTGAGACGGGTCATACACAATTAAGCAGCTGCATTTATGCCACCGACTACATGGAAACTACAAGCTATGACATACAACTCGGCTTCTGATTATTACTTCTCAGGATTGCCACTTATTACCCAGCAGCGGCACAGCCTCACTGGTCTCCGGCATGGTCTCAGTCACCATCTGGCCAAACACTGTCAGTGACAAGAGGACTGTCACCCCTGAAAAGAAGGAACCTCAACCAGACTCGCCCCTTACTGTAGTAACGCTCTACTGCTGTCTTACTCAGACTGGCCCCATGTGCAACAATTCCTTCTTTCTTTCCTTTTCTTTCTTTCTTTCTCCTTCTTCTCTTTCTCTCTGTTTCTTTCTCTTTCTTCCCTTTCTCTCTCATTCTTTCTCTGTTTCTTCCTCTTTCTTCCCTTTCTCTCCCATTCTTTCTCAGTTTCTTCTCTTTCTGTTTCTTCTCTCTCATACTTTCTTCTCTCTCATACTTTCTTCTCTCTCATACTTTCTTCTCTCTCATACTTTCTTCTCTCTCATACTTTCTTCTCTCTCATACTTTCTTCTC
>JAAUXU010046862.1_pt1 | contig 24589 bp, 29 predicted proteins | sample 7278151 | NCBI WGS metagenome assembly JAAUXU01 (sample SAMN14350113, study PRJNA611818) | marine sediment metagenome | isolation source: surface marine sediment (1.8m) | place: French Polynesia: Moorea | collected 2018-08 | reverse complement strand
TAAATTGGACACCAAGACACCATTGAAAAATTTGGACACCATGAGCTATGAAATTACACCAATTTGGTGCCAAACGACACCATCTGGCAACACTGCTGCGCAGCTAGAAGAGGAAAATATATGTTTTTCTCGAAATCGTATTTTCGCGCTCCTTCTCCCTCGGCTTGATCATCTTCCCCGCCGATGCTCCCGCGCGTGGATGCTCGGGAATTCGACGTCGTCAGGGGCTAGGCATGGGTGAGTGTGACAATCATATTTGCAATCCTTAAGGATTGCAAATATGATTTGGGTCACTTTTTCTTTATAGTTGCTATTACCGTTGAAAGGAGTTTGCAATTTCCTCAAGTATAAGTGAATTGTTTGTATATACAGACTGTAATGTAAGGCATGGTTTTTTATTAAGAACATTTTGCTATTTAAAAAAAAGAAGAAATGTGATTGAAAATTGTGTTAAAACCATAACTATAACAGCCATAACCAAAGTCTGGTCTACAAGATATACTTTTTGACAAGGATATGTTCAACAGGAGCTAGAAGAAACCATTTTGCAAATAGGTCCTCAAAACAGACCACGTGTTCTTTTTGTTTGTTTGTTTATTGAGGAGACATTGTTAGTATTAACAATTCTTGCACTTGAACAGCTGGATTCAAAAGGCTTGTGAACCATTTGGTCTTCTGATGTCCTGCAATGCGGTGAACCACGGTCCCAGCTTGACACATCTCCGCGACTTGGAGCGTCCCTTGCATAGGTGGGCGTGGGGTCGGCAGTTGGGAGGGGGATCAGACAAATTTTGGCTGGGGGGGGAGTGGTTTTTGGACCCCCAGGGGGGGAACAAGTTCCGCCTTTCTGAGGGGGGAAAGGGGGGGGAATAAAAGAAAAAACTGGAAAATTTTCTTGATAGCCGCCAAAAAAGGCAAAATTTTGGCAATTTTTAACAAAAATAGTAATTTTTTCGGCCGCCTTCGGCGGCCAACAAGTTGGAGGGGGGAACAGTAGTAAATAAGTTGTTGGTCTGGGGGGGGAGCACTTTTTTGGACGTCCGGGGGGGGTATTCCCCCCCCTTTCCCCCCCCCTTGCCCACCTATGGGGGTAAGGTAGGGGGGAAATACAAAAAATGCCACAAAATTTTTTGAAGAGGCAAAAGAGACCGCCAAAAAAGTAGCTGTTTTGTCTGCTTAGAAAAAAACAAGAAAATATTAGTAAAAACTACTAATTTCAGCTCTAAAAAATTTGATTTTTTTCTATTTTTTTCTAAGCTTAGTGAAACTCAGGGAGGGGGTAGCCTTGGAAGATCTGCAAAATCTTCTATTGGGTGCCCTCTGAGAGGCCTCAGGGAGGGGGACTTACTAAGGGGGAAATTAGCCTAACGGTATCCCCCTCCCTTCCCCCCCCCCTTGCCCACGTATGGTATGAAGGGTCCTCAAATTTTGCCCATTTTTATGCACAATCGACAATTTTCCACCGGTAGAAAAACATATTTAAGGAAATAATCCGTCTCATTCTCTCATGGAAATGTTCTCCCGGCCAATGCTGAACCTTTTTAGTCAGTGGTAGGCTTGAAAGCCGGGAACGTAATGCGAAAAGTCAAACAGCAAGCAAGAATCATATTTGAAGCATCAGTATTTTAATTCTACATTAAGTAGTTTGACGAAACGAAAGGCGGGGGAGGGGGAACCTTGTTTTTGGAACACCACCTGGCTGCTGCAAAATGTGGCCCTTATCACTTATCGTGGAGGTGGAGAGGACCTCGCAGTTACGCGAATTTTGCTGGGGAAAGGGAAGAAACGGGATTCGCCGATTTAATGGTGTTGCGAAAAATCGCAGAATGTCCTATACAAAAGTTGCCTTCGTCGATCTAAAGGACAAAATTGTAGCAAGATAGCAGAGCAAAATTTGGAGAGGAAGCTCCAATGTAGAGAACTATCGGGGTCGTCAGAAAGGCGCTTCGACATATAATAAGTTTTTCACTACTCCTCCATTACTTGAAATATTTTCTGGGAAACCCACATAAATTCTAACTCTAGTTACTCTACCCATGTGTCTTAATTGATACATCTCACTTTTTACTACCAACCCTTTTTTATGTTCATAAGACCTGTTTGAATACTTAATAGAACAGCTTCACTGAAATAGTAATTTTTAGCCCAAGAAATGTAAAAAAAACATTTTTGGAACATTGATGTATTGATTCTTAACTGTATATTGTTCTCTAAAATGATTGCAGTTTTGCAAAATTATTTTTGGTTTAAAAGGAGTAGCTTCAAAAAACCCTTTTTTCTGTCCGCATGCCTTTCTGACGACCTCTTTACTCTTTAGAACGGGTTTGAGCTCTCTTGTCTTGTTCCTCTCGTCGTACGGGAAAAGCAATGCAAGCAAGGCCTGCTTGCCTCCAAAGCCCAAAAGACGACGGGGAAAGGAGGCGGAGGAGCACTCTGTGAGGGAAGAAACCACTTCTCCAGTAGCAGCAGCAACAGCGACAGCAACAGCGAGGACTGAGGAGAGTCCACTCCAGTCCACAGAGGAGGGAGGAGGACAAAGATAAACTGCGCAGCTAGCCATTAAAAGCTGTCGACGGATCGAAAGCAAAGTTGAGGACTTCGGAACTCGGTAGCCACGGTAGCCACTAGCCAGCCAGGACGTCTTGGTGTGCTCCTCCTGCTTTGCCAGCAACGGTAGCAACAGCAGCAGCAACAGCAGCGGCAACAGAAACCAACAACAACAGTAGCAACAACAACAGCAGGGACAGCAACAACACCAAAGACAAGCCGGGGGGGGAAACCCGGGGAATCCTCCTCTCGTCGCTTCCCTTAATCGCAACAGCAGCAAGAGCATTATGGGCAACACCAACACCCACGTCAGCGAGCGGGAGAGGCGCAAGTCGTCTCGTGGGGCGCACGATTACGGCGGGGCGCCATTCCACCATTACTCCAGCGGCGGCGGCGGCGGCGGGTCAAACTCGTCCTCGGGCGGCGGCGGCGGCGGCGGCCTGTCTCACCAGCACGACGCCATCAATGCGGCTGCCGCGCAGCACCACCGCCGCAACAGCGTGTCCTCCTCCTCCTCCCGCCACCCGCACGACGAGGTAGGACCTGTTGAGGTCACCGCCGCAGGAGTACATGGTGGAGGACAGCACCATCACCACCACCAGCAACAGCATGGTCACCAGCGCGAAAGAGTGCAGCAGCGCCATTCCGTGTCCGGCTCCAGGGCGCACGAGCCTCACCGCCCTCGCGCCACCACCGACGCAGGACACGGCCACGGCGGGAGGAGAACAAGGCAAATCTCACTAGACCAGTCGGCGCTCAACGCGGATAACTTTCTAGGCGGGGGTTCGCCCTCCGCCGGATCAGGATCGGGTGCTGGGGACGGAGGGGGAGGAGACAACACTGCGTCTAAGAAGGGCCTCCCCACCATCTTCAAGTACCCTGCCGGCGCTGGCGGGAAGGAGGTGTACGTGTGCGGCACCTTCAACAACTGGGAGCGCATCCGGATGAACCCCTCCACCAAGGACTTCTCCACGCTGGTCAACCTCGAGGAGGGGGACTACGAGTACAAGTTCCTCGTGGACGGCCAGTGGGTAAACGATCCAGCCAGCACGGACCTGGTCACCACCAATGAGGGGCACAAGTAAAGAACAGAAGAGTTAGAGTCTTGTCATTTATGCTCATTGTTTCCTACTTCAATTTCAGGAACAACCTGCTCCGCATCCGCAAGGAGGACTTCAACGCGCTCGACGCCCTTGACATGGACTCCCAGGCGGTGCTGAACGCCAAGAGCAACGCTGCCTCCAGGGGCGCGGGCGGGTCAGGGTACTACCGCCCTCAGACAGAGTTTGGTCAGGAGCTTCCCCCGGCAGCCAACGCGGGTTCAGTCCCAGGGAGCGGAGGCGGCGGAGGTTACAGGTCGGGGCCGCCCATCCTGCCGCCGCACCTGCTGCAAGTCATACTCAACAAGGTACATTACATGACAAATCTAAAAAGAAACTTTAAATTCAAGAGAAATATAATTTTTTGTAGGACACCCCTCTGTCCTGCGAGCCGACCCTTCTCCCCGAGCCTAACCACGTGATGCTGAACCACCTCTACGCGCTATCCATCAAGGACGGGGTCATGGTGCTAAGCTCCACGCACAGGTTATAAAGAAAGCGAAATTGGAATTTTAAAAATGGAAAAACTTCTTTTTCCCTTTTATTTGCAGGTACCGCAAGAAGTACGTGACCACCCTGCTGTACAAGCCCATGGGGTCCAGGAAGGCAGACTGAAGAAAGAAGACATCGAAGAATGCGAAAAAAGGTGTTCACAGCGAGAAGACAAGAAAAATGAAACATTATGATAGTCAAACCAACCAGCTCCCGTCAAATTACTGTATGGAAAGAAAGAACGGATCAGGGTAGCTTCGGAAAAGTGGGAGAACAAAAATGTCTCAACATATGGTGTCTACACGACGTAAACGGTATATTTTTGCTGTATGCAAGTGAACAAATGAACGGGGAAGTGAAATATGCAATAGGACCTGGGAGCAGCAGCAATTTGGAGAAAAAACAGCATTTCTAAAAAGAACAGTTAGAGGGAAGAGTCTTCGGGCATTACAAGATTAGAGGCTTTGGCTAAAAAAGCACCAGCACGTTAAAAACAGGGCATGATTTTTATTGATTTCTCCTTGCGTGTGAGCGAAACCCATACTTGATTACTATTATAAAACTGGAAAGTCAGGCAGGAGCCCCTAATCTTTTCTTTTGAAGTGAAAGGGCCAAACACCATTTATTTGCTGTTCAATAAAATTAAACGAGGAATGTGAAAAAACAACCGTCAATAGTGATCAACATTTTGTGACGAGTGTTTTGCTCGGGCGGATAATTGATTGGAATGCAACTTCACAGCATTGAGTAAATCATTTTTGTGTGCTATCATTTCTTAGAGTCTTTGTTGCCCTTATCCGCTTCCTCCTCCTGTTCCGGCTGCTTTAGCTGACACGAGGATGCGGCCGGACTGCATCCCTCGTACTCCTTCACGTGCGGGCTGTCCAGGTCCCCCCGGTTGGCGGAGACGTCAGAGGCGTCGGTCGAGGGAGGGCCAGAGTCACGCACACAGGCGCAACGCTCCTTGCGACCGGGGAGGTACAGCTTGCGGGGGCGGCCAACCCAATTGCGCTGGACACCGCCTCAAAACAAATTGTGGGTTTTTTAAAAAAGGATTTTTAAAAAATGCAATGAAAAATAAAGTGTCAGTCAGAAATTTAAAATTGTTTCGATTTAGTTTCGCTCACCCGACTTGTTTGTGCACCAAACCCTGTGTCCCTTGGTCTTGCTCCACTCGGAGTTGCAGCCCGGGAACATCTTGCCTTCCTCATCTTTCTTCTCCTTGTCCCTCTGCGCCTCCCTGATCCAGCCGTCCACCTCCCTCTTGTACTCAGTCTCTTTCCCCTCCGCGTCATAGAACCTTCCCTCCACCTTGCCAACATATTTGTAGTCCTTGTGGTAGAACTCGACCCACTCCTGCAGCCCGAGATAGTCCTGCCAGCTCAGGCCAGTCACGTCGTCGATCAAGCCTTCCTCGTCAAACTGCCCCGATACGAAGGCCCTGCTGCCGTCTCGGCCGGAGAAGAAGCCGTATCCGCTGCCGGGGGTGTAGGTGTCAGCCTTGGAGGAGACGTCGAAGACCTGGCCCAGCACCGCCAGGTAGGGGCCCTTGCCAGCCGTCAGGCCGTCGTACTCCTTGAGAAGGGCCTTGCTGAACACGATCTCCTCGGTTTTCTTGTTTGAGTCTTTCTTGTCAGCATTGCTGGCGGCCTTGCTCCGCTCCTCGCTGTCGTGGATGAACTCGTGGAAGGGCGAGTACTTGTCAACGGCCTGGAAGAAGGCCAGGAGAGGGCGGAGAGCCTGGTGCTGTTGAGAAAGATCCTGGAAGGAGTCTGGGTCGTACACGAAACCGCCGTAGAGGACGATCAGGAGGAAGAAGGACAGGTAAACAAGGCTGCCAAGCCAGGAGGAGGAAGCCTCTTCTTCCGCCTTTTTGGCGTGAGACTCTTTGCCGCCCTTCTTTTGGGCTCCCTTGTTTGGTGCCATCTGCAAAATGGAAAAGAGAGAGAGAAAAGTTTCATAAAGAACATTATCACTCTCGCATGACTATATGGCTCTCTCAGTTGCTTTAGTTTTTTGAGATTACTAACATATGCACCAATACGTATCCTTGTTTCACAAAATGTCTTTCATCGTTGGACACTGCTTTTCGTCATCGTTTCTTTCCCCCAATTTGCGGAGGCGGCGCCTCGATGTTGAACTCCCTCCTGAAATCGTCCAGTCCCTGCTCCCACCTCCGCTCGAAGTACGCGCACATGAGGAACCTGCCCTGCGTGCCCACCCTGACCGCCCAGGGCCTGATCTCCCTGAACCTCCTGGCCTGCCGCGGTGTGAACCTGAGCGGCCCCAGCAGCGCCCCCCCAGCGCACATGGGCAGCCCCGTCTGCAGGGCCTCCACCCACTTGACCGCCACCTCCCCCACCATGTCCGTGGGCATCTCCAAGACGGAGTGGACCACGTCGTGCGCCTCGCGGTACCTCTGCAGGACGTATGCCAGTTCTGGGTCGTCCACGAACTGTACCTCCGCCCTTGTGTCGGGGGAGATCCCGTATCGGGCGCTGTAGTCGGCATACACACGGCCCAGGGATCCCTCGGGGAGGGCCAGGAGAGAGGAAAAGTCCACAGTGGAGGTGTTGATTCTCGGCCGATCCGACAAGATGGCCGCTCCCTCCGGGTCAGAGGCCATCCTCTTTCGCATTGCTGCCAGCGCCAGCCCCCCGGTCACCTCCCCGTTGACCGCCACCATGTCGGCCCGCCAGGGGTCCAGCAGTGCGGCCAGGGCGCTCCCGGCGCCAAGGACAGCCTTCTGCACCAGAGAGGTGGGGATGTGGGAATCGTACAGCCTTCCATCGCAGTCTTCTGAGGAACCTTCTTGCACATGGTTTCCGTCTTGGCCAGCCGTTGCCGAGCTGGAGGCCACACCAGAAGACGACCGCGGAAGAGTCTTCCTGGCCAGTGCCAACTGGATGACCCTCCTGCTGGCCGATGACAGCATCTTGAACATCTGACTACGCGTGGGCCAGGTCCACGGACTGCTTTAGCTCCCTGAGCATCTTGTCCCCGTTCTGCAGGAGGGCCTTGATTGCCTCCTCCCCCTCCACGCCCTTGTTGGCCTTGAAGTCCGCCCTGGCCCAGTCGGACAAGTCCCTTCGCTGGGCGGGGTCCGGGAGGCGGCGGATGGTGCGGAGACAGTCCCTGTATAGCTTGAGCACCTCCTGGCGGAGCATGAACTGCTTCAGGGTGAGGGCGCCCTTGCCAGCAGCAACCATCCTAGGGCGGGACGGACGGAGTCTATTGAAGGGGAAAACCATTTAGAAAAGGTACTCCCTCCCTTGAAATGGCATTTACGCCGCTTCGTACCTCAAGACTATTCCAACCCCTGCTTCAGTGCTTCTTTCCGGAGACACGGAGGAGTTGTCAACGACGTGGAAGATCAATTTGTACGAAGATGCCCTAGCACATCAGTGTGTGCGCACAAGTCACGGATGACAGGTAACTCGTTGGAGCAAAAGATGCCGTCGCTCTGCCTCTGCCTGACACCAGCAACATGTGCCAGGGTGGCCAGGCCTAAAAAGTCAAATTCCGCCCAGTTGGAGAATATTCACCGCCAAAGTCCGCCCAACCCAAAAATGTCTTATTTTTATTTTTTTTGCATTTTTGGACGTTTCAGGGAAGGTTTACTTTTTTAAAATAATATATATCAACATTTCTCCCAATAAATATTGTCTATTTTTATTTTTTTTTTACAAAAAATTTCAGATTTATCCCCGAACCGCCAAATTTTGTGGGCGGTGAAACCCAAAATTTTCACCGCCTAGCAAAGTCTGAAAAAGCCCCAAATGAAATTTTGGGCGGTTGGGCCGCCCATCGGGCCACCCTGACATGTGCTGTGGAGTCCAAAGTCCACAACTTTGTAAGTAAGCCCCGTTGACCGTGTAAGCACCGGGTAATCTTTAATTAATTATCGGCTATCTCTCTCAGAGGCCTTACACACCTGACTTTTTTCTCTCCATGTAAGAATCAGCTGAAATAAACACTCAAGCGGCGCCTGCGCAGAACCGCAGACCGTCTCGGCTCTCCTTTTCTGTTGCTCCTGTCCGTATCATCACCATTTCCGGTTCCCAAATCGACGGACGGACGGACAGGGAAATTGGGATTACCGGGCAGTTATTCCTCCCAAACAGGTTGCACAGCCTCCCCTTCTCCTTCCTCTTCTTCTTCGATACCTTCAACACCGACCCTGATGTTGTTATCCCTCTTCCTCGTCCTTCTCCTTAGCGGGTATCGCTCTGACAAAAATTCTTCGTTTCTCTCTGGAGAAATAAAATGTACATTTTGTTTTGTATTTTCGCGATTTTTTAAAACCTTACTTGCAATAGTGATGATAGCGATTCCCCATCCTATCGCCCAGCACCACCCGACAAGGCAGAGGAGGACTGTGGCCAGCTGGAGGATCCCCACCACCAGGTTCACCAGGAAGGAGCACAGCCGGTTCTCCAAGTTGCAGCTGGAGATGAGGGGGGAAAGGGCGGTTCAGTTGCATTGACGTCGGGGAACAAGAGAAAATGTGAAAGTAGCAGTAGCAGCTACGGCAGCAACAACAGCACCAGCTAAAGCAGAAGCAACAACAACAACAACAACAGCTATAGCAGCAGCAGCACCAACTAAGCAGCAGCTATTGCATCAACAGCACCACTTGTCACAAAATCTAAAAACACCATCAATTGTCAAAACCACATAAAATGATAAAACGCAACAAATGTAAAGTGTTGAAACATACAACTGCGACGTGCAAAAAACGAAATATCGACCAACAAGAAAATGCTCGCCTCCCTTTCCGCAGCCTCTTCACCTGTGAATATCTTGTGTTGGCTGGGCGAACCTTGGCCCGGGGCCCCTGCAGGCGAATAAACACAGAGCCCCGCTGAGGACGGTCCCCACCCCCGGGAGGAGGACGTTGAGGGCGCAGCAGAAGATGGCCCAAGGCACGGGGAGGACGGGGATGGCGCCGCGGATAAAAGACTCCTTGTCCAGGAGGGAGGGGTCGATGGAAAAGTATTCTTCTTCATCGTCTTCTTCATCGTCCCTCATCTTGTCAAGATGTGATCAATCATCCTCTTCCAATGTTGATCCCAATTTAAGATTGGAAAGTTTGTTCAATGAAATCGGAAAAGGGGGCGGAAATCAGATAACCTGGTGTCTGTCTGGCGAAGTGGACGGTAAAAAGTTTGTGCTTTCTCTTTTGTTCTTTAGCAGCGACTTTTGTATGGGAGGGAAAGGCAGGTCACCCCTGCGATTACTAGTTCGCGTTGCAGAAAAAAAGGGGGAGTTCTCAAATAATATTCTAATTTTGGGTCTCCATTTTATGTGGGGAGTTTTTATCCATGACGTGCACAAAAAAGCTTTAAATGATTTCTTGGTTTTCGGGCACTCCTATTGTTCTTGGAAATGTGGCAAACTTGCAATCTTGGTTAGTTAGTAACTTTCTTGGAGAAACCAATGTGTCGACCGACATTTGCCCCCTGAGAGAGAGAGACCTCACCTCACTCACCCCGTACTGCATTTTCAGAATTCCTCTTTTGATACTTACGACGGCGGTCTCCACACTGGAGTGACATGACACGAATTCCTTCAACTACTACACGTCCTCAATTCCCCTTTTTTGCTGACTTGAGTCGGCTTTCCTTCTCTGCTAGATGCCTACTTTTAGTTTAGCACATGGGGTCAAAGAGGAAGCCTTAAGTATATGGCAGTACTGGCCAGGTTCCCACGCTTCACGTGTCCGCACGCCTTTTGCAGCTTGTACTTCGCCAAACTCTTGTTTCCCAATTGTTTGAAGTAGCCTCCTAGGCAATTTCGGAAAATTGCGATATTCTGAAATTGCAAAATACCTTCAAAGTTCAGGTTCCGCTAGAAAGACGGAGGTTCATTCATAGCACTTGCTGCAGCTTTTTTCAAGCCCGTTTTGTTTCCTTTTTTATGGAGATTACCGTAAGAAAAACGTTGCGTGCATGACGAAGAAAAAAAACCTGCTGCATTTCTTTTCCTCCAAAAACGACAAAAAGGCATGCTTGCATTTCCCTCGTAAGTATACGAAAAAAAGACCGCGTAATTATTTATCTCCAACTCAATCTGACGCTCTACGTATAGCTCGCTATTTTGGAGGGAAACGGGGGAACCACAAATGACTCTGGATCCCTCCTCTCCCTTTTCGCCTGATGGCAAGAGAGGCGGCCACGCAACGAAATGCCCCTGCATGCCTGCACTCAAGGCCTGGGCGGGTGAATTACAAGTCCATAAAAGGCGGTGGATCAAATGGTCTGGACCAAAAACCCGGCTTTTATAGGAGTGGTCTCATATACCCAGGAGTTTAGCTGCAGGCCCCCCCTCCCCGTTTTAAAAATTCCTTCCGCTGCCCCCACAACAACCAGCTATTTCCCACAAACTTTCGTGGTGTAATTAGTGCTGAAAAGTTGGCAAGTAAAACAGTTTAGGAAAGAAACAGGAACAGATCACGCAAAGGTTTTTTACGGTTTTTTTTTGCTGCAGCTTGAAGCTGAAGGAGAAAGGGCACGGAGATATTTTTCCCATGGATGGCGGCAAAAAACCCTGAGAAGGCGAAAAACGGAATGGAAGAAGAAGGGAACTGCACTTTCCACTTTTCCTTCTTTACTCCCTCTTCTCCCTCTCGATCTTGGGCGCATGGAAAGCTCCTCCTCCTCTCTCTCCTCTCTCTCTCTCTCTCTCTCTCTCTCGGGGGAAAAGAGAGGAGAAGGGAAGCCATTCGAAAGGAGAAAAGAAAGTTAGTCGAGCGTTCAGTCGAGACTGATATGGAGGAAAGGAGGGAGTGCAAGGACCTCATCCACTTTCACGTATTTTTTCCAGAAATAAAACGGAACAAAAAAAGGACGGAGCTCGTGAAATAAAGGAGTGGAAGAATGCTCGTCATTTGAGAAAAGGCGTAGAGTAAAGTGCCGTGGTCGACAATGGCAGTGCCGTCGTTATTCCTGACGGCAGCGACGGCAGCTGCCGTCATGATGCCGTCGCCCGCTTTGTCGCAATCTTCTGCGGCAGTATCTTCTTCCGACGTCGCCGCCTCAGGGTCCTTCACTTGTCCTTTCAGACTGGTATGAATGAAATCCATTTTCACTTTGCGAACGTACAGCGAAGCAAGAATGCCGCAGCAACAGTACAGTACAGAATGTGTGCATTTTCACGCAATGTGAATGTCGTCTTTCTTCTTCTGCCAAAAGCCCCTGATTCCATTGTTGGCTCCCCTTTGTGGTGGTAGCTGAGTACGATATCTGTCGTTGCTGCTCCTACAGACGTCATTGCTGATTCCTTACAAAAAAACAATTTTTGGACCTTGGTAAATCTACGCATGCACTTTAATGTACCAAAAAACTATGAAATGCAGAAATGATTTTTTTAAAAAAATGCCAGGACGACGATGGGAACATTGACGAGGTCGACTCCGCCTCCGCCTCCAAGCGAGATTTGTCTTGGTGCCTGCCAAAGGAGTACGCGAAGGAGAGGCCGGATTTCGTGGGTGAGTGAAGGGGGAAAGAAAAAGGACAATTTCTCTTATATTCGCCAGAAAAAAAGTTTTTAAGGAAATAAGCGGTGCACAAACTGCATAGGCACTTTGGGCAGAACTCTCAAAACAATTTTGCAACACAATATGCACTTTTGACTGCAACAGAGAACAACAATTTCGATTTTGCAATTATTCGATATTGATCTGGATCAGTGGTGGGCGACATTAAAATTGCCGCATTCGTCATAAATCGCAAAATCATGTCTGCAACTAATGAGAATATAATTATTTATATGCGAATTAGCAGAAATTCCTTTTTGCGGGGTAAGGTCAACTTTCAAGGCTCTTTCGCTGTTGCCGCAGTTACTTTTTTTTTGGGGGGGGGTTAGTTAAAAAGACCGCAAATTTTCCCTTTCCCCCCCTCTGTGATGGCCTTGATCTGTAGGATAAGTGAATCCTTTGTTTTTGCATTCGGTAGAGTAGACAGAGACAGAGTGGACAGCGACGTCGGTCGGACTCCCCTGCAGACAATTCCTTAACGCCACTGCACTACAGTACTGACACCCCATGGACAGTACCGTAGAAGTCGAGAAAGTCTGACAGCCCTTCCTTATTCTTCTTTGTCCCGGCTCACTGAATAAAATTAGGAGAAAGGGTGGGGTTTCTTGGTGTTGTTATTCCTTGATACACAGCAGTCCTATACCATCTAAGTCGGTGGGATATCTTCTTACTATTCTTTCCTCTCCCCACTGCGGCTATCTCACATTTCCCGAAAAGAAAAGTTGATTAAGCTTTTAGTGCAAAAGAAAAGGAAAACTTAAAACTTTCCTACCCTTTCCCTCTAGTTTCCAGGGGCGCAGCAAGGGAAATACCCGACCTTCCGCTACAAGCCATTCATTCCTCCGCTCAGTTATGCGAGGAAAGGGGAAAAGCTAAAAATGGGGGGGAAAGATAACGATGCTAGACACGGGTTGTTTAAAAAACGCGGTCTGCTGCAAAAAAAAGAGCCCGCACGGCCAATTTTTTTTTGCGCGAAATGTAATGTCGGCGAGGAGAGAAATGTGGGGACAGGAGTGGGGAAAACGAATATTTTTTTGCCACTCTCCTCCGTTTGTTCCCATGTCAAGAAAGACTTTTCGCAAAGACTAACAACATGAAAGAGAGGCTGTGAACCCACCCGCGCAGGTGGTCCGCAGAGAGGAAATTCCGCAGTATGTATAGCACGCACGCCAACGCAAAGATGTTGTTGATGCAGCCGCCGCTAATGGAAAGTAAGAGGCGGAGGGAGATGAAGAGAATTCCGGCGGCAAAAGAAACGAGAGATGCAGGGTGCGCTACCTCAACAAAACAGTATCGTAGAAAGGCAGAAGGTGAAGATGGAGAGAGAACAAGTGTTTCTTCAGCGAACATATTTCTACTGTACCTAGTTGGTTCGGATGAGAAAAAAGTTGACACATTGTCATCGTTGTGGGGGACAAACAACTCGAGTTTTCCTAAAACTTTTCCCCACATACGAAAAAAAGCAACATAATTTTTATTTTCTTTGTTCTGTAGCCATGATAAGTTTTTCTAAATGGAGAAATTGCAAAATAATTACTGTATTTGATTTGAATTTCTTTCGCCTTTAGGCCGCAACGAGCTCCGCGGCCTGGACCTTTCTTTCAAGTTCGACATCCTCGAGGTGAAGGAGGTTGACGACATCGGTCAGAGCCTCTCCCTCCCGCTCTACTTGAGCGTGACCTGGCCTGAGAGGAGGCTATGGATCAACGGAACGCACGAGGCGTGGGACGACGACGGAACGGGGCCGACAAACGTCAGTTTTGTTCAAAAAAAAAGAATTATTGTTTTAATGGCGACAGACACTATGAAGTGATAGGACCTCGTTTACCACCTGCAGCTTTCCCAGTAAATTATTAAAAAAAGGTCGTTACGCGTCTAAGTTGTATTATTACCTGCGGCGAAGCCGTCAGGTCCTAGAACTGTGAGAGCTGTTCTTGTGGGGGACCAGTTTGGTTATCAATAGGAGTTTCTTTGTTTAGGTGTTCAGCTATCTTTGCAACTAAAGTTCCCGTCGGGGTGGGATCCCCTACTCAACCGAGTTCCTTCTGCTTGACTTTGGTTCTATGAACCTCTCTTTGGGGTGGGATCCAGCACCCCTAATCCAGTTGTTGCTCAATCTCTGATATATTAAAAGGATTTTTCCTAATGACTTGTCACTAATATTTCATAACCGCCGCAGGTCTGTGAACAAAGTCTGTTCTTGTTTCCTACTCGCTTTGTGCGAAAGCCAGGGGAGGCTTTTCTACATCATTAAAAAACCGAGAGAGAGAGTGCAATATTTATCATTCAGCACATGAAAAATCACGCTCTTGACGACTATTCTTTGCATGTCTCGAAATATAAGGGCCCCTTAGTGACGCTGTCCTGTTAGCGGAAATGTACTCAGCCTTTTTTTCTCTTTCGATATTGGACAACATTGGTACATGACGGCAAGAACCTTCAAAAGCATTCTTCCTATTTCTATCGAGAAAGTTGCCTCCCCCCCAAAAAAATCCATTGTAGTGTAATAGAAAAATCAACTTGTGTTCGCCGCACCGTTTTACGCCTACGGCATTTTTAGCAATGACGAAAACCACTTCCGTTGCTGCGTGCGTTTCTTTTACACGATTTCCCACGGACTTTCGTGCAACTCCGGTTACGGGAGGAAGAGCTGCTATTTCCTGTCTCCGACTTTCGTCGGGGAAAGCAACGTTATTGTACCTCGGGGTCCAATTTTCCCGCGCATGCAAAGTCGGCAGGGGAAATTTTCTGGCTGTTTCTCCACCAGACTGTCTTTTTATGTCGACGTTCTTTTATGTATACTACCGGAGCGCAATGTGAAACCATCTTTCCGGCCTCACTTTTGCATTTTACTACCGGGGAACCTGAACAGGCAATCTCGGAAGGTTTTTGCAAGGTATAGGCTGGCGTGATTTCAATGCTGAATTTGATTTTTTTTTCTTCCCCTCCCTCAGACGGTGACTGAGGACCCGAAGCAGCTGCTGGACCAGATCTGGATTCCAGACCTGGAGATCTACGGCCTGGAGGAGTACGACTCCGCCTCCGTCATAAAGCCAATGTCCGGGATCAGGATATGGAAGCACGAGGCAATCGAGTACAACACGAGGTACGTAGGTGCATACGGCCGCTAGGGAATAAACTTAAGGAAACCGGAAATCGGGAATGGACGGAACGAAAACAACAAGCAGACTCTGCTGTCTCTGCCATATTCACTTTTTATACCGCACAAAAATAGATTTAAAATTTAAACTCAAATTTTAAATTTCGAATCGGATCTTTTTAATTGAATTACAAATCAAAAGGGAATGTGTAGTGCAGTATTAGAAAAATGGCGTTGTCGCCGGTGATTTATAACCAGGAACTTAAAATTTACGAGGTGCGCTGTCCCGATGGAGGGTTGACAACTTTCTTTGTATTCCCCGCCGATCTGAAACCCGGGGACAAGCTTCCAAGCTTGTACATGAATGCTCTTGGCAATGTCTTCAAATTCGGTGGCATGTACAACGCTCAGACGGACAATTTGGAATTCTACATCGAGGGACCCATAGGATACATTTACAAGGCCAGCCTGCAAGTCGACATTCCCGAGGAGACTTACGCTTGGAAGATCAAGAGGCATGCCCACACCAACATCGGGAGGACCAATGATGCGACCATGCTCTTTGTCCCAAGGACAATTTGTCTTACGAGCGCTACAGTCCTGCAACCGGAGCGCGACGTTGTCAAGCGATGGTCTTTCTACGGTCCCTCGGTTGCAGAAAAATTCGGACGTCTGCGGCTGAAAGTACAGTTCGCCCCCTCCAGGTGCGCTCAAAACCCAGATGCAGGCAGGCAGAGTATTGGTCTCAGGCGCTACTACAATATTGCTGAGACTCAAGAAAAGCCAGACAGTGGGTTCCAAGCAGGCGCTGGACAGGGCGGACAAGAGGAGAGGGAGGAGGTTCCTCCACCACCAGAGGAGCCTCCTCCGGAAGACGAAATTCCCCCGGAAGAAGAGCCTCCTCCGGAAGAAGAACCCCCTCCTGAGAAAGAACCCCCTCCCGAGGAAGAACCTCCTCCGAAAGAAGAGGCCCCTCCTGAGGAAGAACCACCGCCTGAAGAGGAGCCTCCTCCGGAGGAATCTGGCAAGAGCAAGCCCGGGGAGCCCAAAAAGATGATGGTTCTTGAACCTCCGGCCGAAACCGCCAAGGAGGCTCTGGAAAGACGCAACAAAAAGTTTGGAGCTTACCAGATAAAGCAAAGAAAAATAAGGCAGTTGATTCAAGGACCTCAGAGCAAAGGTTCTTTTGGAGTTCCACACCTTCAGTTTGATTTGCCCAGCCACGAGCGTCTCCCTAATTTCAATAAGCCAGAAATTCTCTCCCCAACCAGTGAAAAGGAGGATTCCGAAGAAGCTTTAAAGATCACTGACATTGTTCCAGAAAAGAAGCCAATGTCTTTCTTCGCTTCCCATGTGAAGCCTGATGATTTTTATGCCAATCGTCGGAAAGAACTCCAAGAGAAGCACGCTGCGTTCGGAAAACCAAAAGAGGAGGAGAAAACAGCAAGCACGATTCCAGAGACGGAATCGATTGTTGGTTGTGACGACGTGTGCATGGAATTAGACAAGCAAGCAGACGATAACTGTGTGAATGCCGGTGACGAAGAACTCTGCATAAAAGCGTGTGAAGCAACAGATAACGCGTTTGCAAGAACAGTCAATTTTCTGGATAACTGTTTAATCGCAGATCCTGTTGTAGATATCCAGAAACCCCTTGTAGCCTGTGGTTTGAACCCAAATCCCAACGAGCCCTTTAATTGCGGTGGTTTGTTTGAAGAGCTTGACACCGCATGCTATGGCCCTCAGTGCAAGAAGTCAGATTGCTATCAAAACGAGGCAGACCGACCAGAAGAGCCCTTCGGATGTGGAGGTCTATTCGAAAAGATTGACACTACCTGCAATGGACCTATTTGTATGGATCCCAACTGCACAACAAGAAATGAAGTGAAGCCTTTGACATGTAAAACATTAGCCGACCAAGTTGGGACAGCATGCCTTGGGCCCAACTATTCTTCGGACTTGACCACCAAGCAAAGTGTCAGTACTGGATACAAGGACAACGTGGAAGATTATAATTGCAGAGACTTGTGCGATGTAAGCTTTCAACGGCAGAATTTTCCCCAATGTCCTAGCACTCTGTGCAGTAATTCAGCTTCCTTCGATTCTAAGAACACAATGCAAGGCTCTGCAAATGTGACAGGTACTGAAACACAAATGTCGCCGGCTCCAACGGCAGGAAGTGGGAATATGACAGACGCTGGAACACAAGTGTCCAATCCACCAATAGAAGGGAGCGGAAATTTGACGGACACTGGAACTGCATTGACCCCTTCACCGGTTGTAGACAATGGCTCAGCGCTCCAGAGTGTTGAAGGTCAAGGAGATGTGTCAACCGGAACGGTAGAACAAAAGATGTCGCCCAAAGAAACACAAACTGTTGGTGAAAGTTTCGTGCAAGGGATACAAAGTGCAAGCGAAACCAATGTATCGCATTCAAGCATACCTGACTCTCCACCTCCAACTGAAATCAAACTGGAGCCCCAGCTACAGGAGCTACAGCAGTTACAGCAGCCAAAACAGCTACAGCAGCTACAGCAGCCAAAGCGGCCGGCTGTTAAGAAGTTTTTTAATCAGCCCCTTGGATTTGCCGATGTGAATGTTGAATACAGGAAAAGTAACGGAAATGAGATGAAGAAGAGTGAGGTACTTCTTCCAGAGAACGCAAGGAGTGGGAAATCTGTCGGAAAAGTTTCTACTGGTAAGCAACTTTTGCCAGCAAGAACTCCAAAAAGGACTGCAGCTATCAATCTGTCATCAGGGGGGAAGAAAACCCCAACTAAGGATACTGAAAAAGACCAGTGCATCCATGTTCATCTAGCCCCCTCTGACATCCATTCCGTCTCTGATAAATAACGATACATAGAAATAAATCTCCAAAACATTCCCGTCCGACAACTATTTTTCAATCCCCCTACCTTGCTATTCTCAAAAAATACTGCGACACGATGGGGTACTTGTTTGCGCCCAGTTCCATATCGAGTAAATATCGGCATGACGTCTTGATATGTATATTTTTGTTTGAGTTCGCGAAGCCCTCATACAAACCCTTCATCCCTGCAACTATATTTTTCAGAGTGACTGTGAAACTCTCCTGCCGTATGGACTTTCACAACTACCCCTTCGATAGCCACGTCTGCCGCTTCCAAGTGGGATCCTATTTCTACCTGAAAGACATTGTCACATGCACCTCAGAGTACAGCGATCCTATGTCATTATCAAGGCAGAGGAACTTGCAGCACAGAATTGGTTTTGAGGAGCTGAGAGGCAACGAGACAGTCATTCGTCTGGAGTCAGGGGAATATGCTGCCTGTGGCTTCAGGATCCTCCTCAGCCGCAAGAGGCACCAGATGATGTTCCAAATCTACCTTCCCTGCTTCCTATTCGTCTGTGTCTCCTGGGCATCGTTCCTCATCAAGCCAAATGTAGTTCCAGGAAGAATGGCACTACTTGTCACCCTCTTCCTCGTGCTGGTCAACATCTTCAACACGGTCCGCTCCAACGCGCCAGTCCCCTCTGGCTCCACACTCAATGCCATTGACTTTTACCTCGTCACCTCCATCATCATGGTCTTTCTCGCCCTCCTGGAGTACGCGGCGGTGCTTCTAGCCATGCACGTAAGAAGGAAAATATTGTTTCCTCTTTTTTGCTGTCGCCAAATTTCGCTTTTTTTTTGCAGTACGCGGACTCGGTTGAGGTGAAGGTGAAGAAGAAGAGCCTGAGGGAGGCGCTAAAAGAGCAGCTCCGACGGGAGGAGGCTGAGCAGCAGGACAACTCCACCAAGACGGGCCTGAAGGCCTCTTCCTCCTCGCTGTTCGCTGAGCGGAGGCCAAGGCTGCCCAGGGCGAGCGAGGAGAAGGAGTTGGAGGACGACGCAGGGAAAGAAGGAGGAGGAGGCGAGGACGTACTTAGCATGGTGGACAGGATCAACTCCTCCTTCTTAGCTTTCCATCCGCGGAAGGCGCTGCTGATGGAGAATTCATACAAGGTAGGGAAGCGGATAGTTGCAAAAATCATCCAATTGTCTTAAAAGTTTCTTTCCTCTCTTAAGATTTTCGGAATTTCCACTCGGAAAGTGGACTTGGGCGCCCTGGTGGTCCTGCCCGTGGCCTTCGTCGTCTTTAACGTCTACTACTGGGTCACCATGACAGCCAGCTGATGCAGATTTCTCATGGAATTCGCCTAATATGATCGGCGAATTTTTGTCACGACCAAAACGGCACTAGCAGTCTAACTGGATTTAACGTCTAAATGTTTCGTTATGGCGATTAAGGTGTTTAAGGAAAAACAAGAAAAAAATTATTACCGCGAATCAATTCAAAGTTTTTTCTATTTTAAGAAATATCAAAATGCGCAGTAGTAGATAAGAAGAAGGGGCTCATCGTTTTATTTCAGTTGTCTGTGGCCATCTCCGCCTCCTTCAGCTTCTCCAGGTTGAGATAGAGCTTCGCCTTCTCACCGAGGTTCCTCAGCCCGTGGAAGGGGACGTGTTTCTTAGCATTCTCCTTCTCGATCTTCTTGGTCCACATGTCTAGCAGTGACGTGCCTTTCCCACCTGAGGAGAAAGAAAGAAAACAAAAAAATGTTGAACAATCTAGAAAAGCAAATTTTATACGTACCGTTCGAGGATCCAAAGGCGGACTTCTTCCTGGAGGAGGCGGCGGCCGCGAGAGGAGGACCTCCAGCTCCTGGTGAGGTAGGCGACATTGGTGTCTCCGTAGTGGACCTGAGGACCCCGTCTCCGCTCATGTTGAAGTCCGACTTTTCCCGCTCCGTCATTGCGTTGTATCGGTCCATCTCTCGCAGCGCAGTCTCCACGTCGATGCCTTCTTTTCCGGCGGAGGACGGGCGAGGGGAGAGCTTCACCGGCTTCTCCGTCAGGGTCTTGTTGCGGACCTCAAGAAAGCACTCAAGAACCTGAGAAAATAACAACGTCATAATAGCCACAAACATGATGAAAAAGTACAAAGTTTGCTTACCTTTGAATGCTTGTCCGTACGAGAGTGGCTGGCCAAGAACTTTTCCAGCTCTGCGAACATTACCCTATACTGCTCGTCCTTCTTCATAGACTTGGTCTTTCCAGCTGGGGTCATTTGAACTGGAACAGGCAGCACCTGAAATAAAGAACCATCGATTTTTTTTGAACTTGACATATTAATTTCTATCCTACCTCTCCTTTGTTCTCCATAGACAACAGGGTGTAGATGGCCTTCCTGCACTCTGCCACGTCCTCGTCGCCCAGCTCCTCCTGCACCATGATCCTCTGTAGCTTCTCCAGCGCAGCCATGTTGAAGATGGTGGTGGAGCTGATGGTCATAGGCCACACGAGGGCGTGCCTCCCCAGCCGACCCTCCGCCCTGCGCAGCCCGCGACCGTCCTCTGTGAACCAGGGGGAGAGGCGGTTGGCGCGCATGAGCTCGCCCAGGTCAGGGATGCGGTAGTCGGTGACGCGGCCGCCGGGGCCCTCGGAGACGGACGGGGGGTCGTCGGTCAGGAAGCCGCCGCCGCCGGCTCCGGCCGCCGCGGCTAAAGAAGAGGAGGAGGGCTTGGAGGCGTTGCTGATGTTGAGGGTGTGCAGGAAGATCTCTCCCCCGTGGGCGGTCAGCATGTGGGAGACGACCTTGGCGCCGGTACGGCGGGGCATCTCAAGCATCACGCTGCGACCAGACAGTAGGAAATTGGTAAGGCAGGATGACGGCCTGCTGTTGACGTCCGTGGGTGTGATCCTGACTGCATCCGTGCAGAAGTGCATGTCGGCGGTGGAGGATCCCCTCGGGGTACACCACTTCAGGGTGATCGTCTTGTACTCGTTGCCATCCTTGATGGACTGCACGAGGTCGCAACCCTCGCTCAGAAGCCTAATGAAAAAAAAGTTGTGAAATTACAATCTTTTTTTGTTTTCTTTTGTTTTTTGATATCTTACTTTGTGTGTGCGGAAGCGGCGTGGAATAGCTCCACGTCGTAATTTGCGGACGAGGATGCGTTCTGCTCCTCCTTCATGGGGATTCCGGTGACGGTGGTGGAGGCAAGGTGGTAGTGGCACAAGGCCAAGTGGAGCATCTTACGAGGAAGCTCGGTGCCAGCCTCGGTGGCATGAACCTGAAGAAAACAACATTGTCAAAACAATGCTATTGTGACATCAATTAGTATTTTTTTGTTACCTGGTAAGACAGAATGGGCGATAGCTCTATGGCAGAGGGGCTGGTGGCCACGCTGCAGACCAGGTTCCCCGGGTAGCAGTGGACGATCTCAAGAGAGACCTGGCTGATGGCCAGGAGGTTCTCCGACGCCGGCGCGGCGGATGCAGCCCTGTTGACGGAGCTCAGGTGCTGCTTGAAGCCCTGGACGAGTCGCTCGATGTCTCTCTCCCCCTCGCTCGCGTGGGTCAGGCAGATGATCCTGCCGCGGTTCAACAGAGAGGGAGTCGACGACGAAGACAAGTCCCCGTCTCCCCTAGTCCTCTCGGCCTCCAGCACCCGCTTCTGGGTCGGGGTCGCCTGGCAGAGGCTCTCCAATGCCAGGATGAGCCCTCCCAGCACGCCGTGCTCTCCGGCGCTGCTTCCTGCCTTGGGGTTCTTCCCGAACCTGGCCAGCCCGGCGGCGACGGAGGCAGAATTTTGCTCTCCTTCCTCCCATGCGTTTATGGCCGCCGGGTCCACCCCGTCTCCGGCCACCACGAACCTGACCAGCTTGTCCTGGGGCGCCAGGTCCCACACGATGCGGCAGTACTCGAGGACGGACTCCGCGGTGGTCGTCCACATGGTCTTGGTGACGGGCGCGGAGGGGATGTACCCTGGGGCGGGCGGTGCGCCGCCGAGGCCTCCTCCGCCCGCTCGGGACCGGTGGAAGTCAAACTCTATCTGCGCGCATGGGCGGGCGAAGGCCGGGCTGCGATCAAGCACGAACACTGTCTTGTGGTTGCACGGGTAAGACATGGCGTAGATTGCTACTTCAGAACACTAGGGAAACTACAAGAGAGACTTCCTCAATATCCAGTCCTTTATCTGCGGGAATCCCTCTTCGTTCCAAACGCTGCACGACAGCTCCTCCACCTCAATGTTATCCTCGTGCCACTTGGTCAAGTCTGACAGTCGCAGCAGCTGCCGCACGTTGGCCTCGTTCTTTAGCAAGAGTTCTCTCTCTTCTCCTGCGAGGTCAGTCTTTGAGAAGAGCAGCAGGAGAGAAGCCTTATCCTCTCCAGCGGCCCTCGCCGCCAAAGTCTCTAAGCACTGCACGAAGTGTACGGCCACCTCCGGCAGTCGGGAGGCGTCGTTGGCGTCAACCACGAAGATAAGCCTGCGGTCCTCGGGACGGAAATAGGAGGGCCAGTTCTGTGCTAAAGCTCCTCCCAGCTCCCTTACTTCCACCAGTTCGGTGGGGAGCTCCCCCCTGTTTTTTTTCTTTCCGTCCGCTCTCTTTTCACCGACGACCGGCAGCCTGACCTGGTAGTGGCTCACTCCCACCGTGGGATGGACGAGCTGCCGGCGGTCGAACACTTCCTCTTCACAACTGAGTCTCTTCAGAATGTAAGTCTTCCCCGCGCCTTCGACACCGGCGCACACGACCATGGAGACGCGCGGGAGCACTTAAGGCTGTAGCTGTTCAGGCTCCCCTCTGGTGCTGCTGAGAGGCCATGAGGCTGCGCACTATCTTCTCGAACCTCTTTGAGGTGATCTTGTCCCCCGGGATGTAGAATGGGTTGCACATGAGCTGAGTGTAGGCGAGGTGAAGCTTCCTGAACATTTGTCGGATCTCGTTGTCCCTCAGGGAAGTGTTGGAGGCGTCCACGATCACGATGAACTTTACCTTGGTGTTGGTCACGTACCTGGAGAAAACATTGGAACTGGCGTAAAAAAAGGGGGGATAATAGACCGAACACAGAGAAGGATTACTGGGTGAATATAAGTCTATTCGGCCTCCTATGCCACAAGAGGTTAAAGTTCAATTAATTCAATAACTGCCGGGATAAGATGCTAGTTCAAGTCGCATTATTTTTAATTGCGTTTTTTAATTGAATCCCAAGACGATGGAAAATGAATCAATTCCTCCTATGAGTCTTCATAAATTCCCAAAGGATTCTCGAGCCCCCAATGTAAGCTGGACTCTGATTGGCGAACGGGTAGTCGTGAGGGTAGAGCCCAGTGCAGTGAACAGCCTCCGTTCCACTATCGCAGCTCGTCCAGAGGCTACAGGACCAGCCGTCGACACCATCCATATCAGTAGGATAAGGCTGTCCATCCGGGGCGCAGCCCGACTCCTCCACCCACTTGGCGATGTGGGATGGCTTCTGCTCGTAGTAGTAGTAGTCCCAGGAGACAACGGAGAAGTCCGGACCGACCCCGTTGGCGCCGGGGGAGGTGAGGTCGTACTGTATGGTGCCGTCTAGGAGGCCGTGGAAGTCAATCAGGGAGACGGGAGGGTCGGTGGGAACGTTCCCGAATCCAATGAGGGGGCTCCCGGAGGCTGGGGCGATGCTGGCGACGACGTCGTTCAGTCTGGAGGCGGCGTAGTAGACGAACATCCCGCCGTTGGATATCCCGGTGAGGTGGACGCTGTCTTCCTCAACGCAGTAGGTTTTTTTGACATGGTCGAAGAGGGCCCTGACAAAGACAATATCGTCGTAGCACGCCGTCCAGTCACAAGAGTCGACCGGGTCACACTGACCGCAGGATTCGTAGCAGTGAATCTCGAACCCTTCCGGTCGGGGGAGCACGCAGGGAGGGCCAGAGGGACCGTCGGTCCTGGAGCAGTTCCAGCTTCCCCAGTTCCTCCCAGAGGAGGGATCACCGAATCCGTCGCCGTGGACCACGATGAACCCGCCGTCCTCATCGTCGTTCGCCACGTCATCCAGACCTCCTCGGTATTCTTGCGACTGTCCGTTGCCGCCCCAGCCGTGGAAATCAAGCACCAAAGGTGTTGGAACGTCGTTTCCTGAAGAGTAACCGGCGGGGAGGTGGAGCACGAAGGTCCTTTCCACTGATCCAAGGTTGGGGTCATCCACTAAGATGGAGGAGGCATGGGAGTTGCCAGGGTTGGGCTGCTGGGGCATGGGACCGCCGCAGCCGACGGAGGGGGACCCAAGGGCCAAAGACGGCAGCAGAAAAAGCAGGGTCAAAAGTGCTACCATGGTTTTATGAATCCTAAAACTCTTCGAAAACTAATGAGTAATCGTAGTACAACGCATGGGAAAATGAGCACTCCAGTACTATGCGTACCTTGTCCTTATCAGGCTCGAAAACCTTTCAAGGGGACTTGGCCTGGATAAGTTAAATAAGGGTATCTTACTCGCACATCCCACACCAAGCTAATCCTAAGCCTGATAACTGACAGGAAGACAAAACAGCGACCGTAACAACACCGACACCCACACGTGGGCAATGGGGTGGGTGGGTGGGTTACCCATAGGCTAAGGTCCCGAAACCGAACCCTCCCCCTATAAACATTTTTCTAAAATTCCCAGGCTAAACCCCCCCCCCTAATTCAAGAAAATTTTGTGTTTTGGACATAAATTTCAAAGAAAAAAAACCCGCCTCCGGCGGCATTTATAAAAAATAAGGAGAAGTTCTTCATCTTCCTTTGATAGAGCATATGAGATACTATTCAAAAGAAAACTATCTCTGATTTTTGAAAAAGAATTGCCTTTTTGCTAATTTGTCCCCTACCCTACCGGTAAAGTTGCACTTTAGGAGACCGGGGCCGAAACCCGGTCCCCTAAAGTGCAACTTTACCGGTAGGGTAGGGGACAAATTAGCAAAAAGGCAATTCTTTTTCAAAAATCAGAGATAGTTTTCTTTTGAATAGTATCTCATATGCTCT
>JAAUXU010051547.1_pt1 | contig 24592 bp, 24 predicted proteins | sample 7278151 | NCBI WGS metagenome assembly JAAUXU01 (sample SAMN14350113, study PRJNA611818) | marine sediment metagenome | isolation source: surface marine sediment (1.8m) | place: French Polynesia: Moorea | collected 2018-08 | reverse complement strand
GTTAGAGGGTTTTCTCTGTGCAAGTCTAGTCTCTCTAACAAACATAATGTATCAATGAGATGACAGATACTGACTACCCTGGACATTTGTTTTATTACTCCCCGACTCTCAGCTTTCCGACGGACACGGTGCCGCCTGAATATGACCTCGCCTGGCTGTACAACGGCCTGGCCGACCTCTACTCATATTGGCTTCCTCCCGAGGCCATCGAGACGTTCAGGCAAGGAGGATTTTACACAACCGAGATCCAGCCAGGATTGAGGGCGATCGCGCTCAACTCCATGAACTGCTACACACTGAACTTGTGAGTGAACAAGACCGCGGCGTGCAGCATGATCCATAAAGATTCATTTCTCTCTTTAGCTGGCTGATGTACCACTGGGAGGATCCCAACAGTCAGCTGGTCTGGCTGAATCAGGCGTTGCTGGAAGCTGAGCGGAACGGAGAAAAAGTTCGACATTAGAAGCACATCACAACTTCAACATTTAATACTGTTTTCATAGGTTTACATCCTGAGTCACATTCCCTCTGGGCGACATGACTGCCTGGGCGCCTGGGGCAGAGAATACTCAAAGATCATTGACAGGTAACAGCTTTTGTGTTTTCTGCTACTCTCTGAACAGCGCATGACGTTTCCAGGTTCGAGGGCACAATCGCCAACCAGTTCTTCGGTCACACACACAACGACCAGTTCGAGGTGTACTACGACGTCGAGACCAACAGCAGACCAGTGGGAGTCTCATTTATCACCCCCGCCGTCTCCACCTGGCAGGACCTAAATCCCTCGTACAGGGTGTACACAGCAGATGGAAACTACGATGGATCCTCGAGGGTAATTTGCATGGGAAATTTGCGTGCTGAAGCCCGACGTGCAAAATAAATCTTCCAGCGCGTGCTCAACTATGACACGTACATCACAAACCTCATCGAGGCCAACCAAAACGGCCCTGACGTGAACCCAACCTTCTTCAAGTGAGTGTTGCCACTTTGAATACGAATTGTCGTAAGTGTTTGCACTATTCTAAACAGACACACCAATGCGAGCGTGTTATATCAACCCTGCTGAACATGCTCGATGATGTGAACTCCCCTTTTTTAGGCTTTACAATGCTCTTGAAGCCCTCGAGATGAACTCCCTCCTCCCCAGGGAATTCGACCAGTTGGCCAGGAGGTTGGCCGTGGACGACCAGCTCTGGCAGAATTACTACGAGTATGTTCACTCTAGCGTGCCCGGAAAGTTTTGCCCTGTTGAAAGAAAGCAGTGTTTGTGCACACAGCGATGCAACGTCGGATTATCAATCATTTTCCAACGTATTCAACCTTCTTCTTCAGCAAAAGTCTGACAGGTTCTGCCACATACTAGATACCAGCTTCTCCCAGAGTTTGAGGGTCAAGACTTGACCACAAAAACTTTAGTTGCGCAATCCAGGCAGAACTTTCCAGGCACACTGTACATACGTAATTCACGTATTATGTTATCATTTCTTTCTCCACCTACACACACGAGCTGACTCATTTCAGTTTCTACAATTCTGGCGTTTCCCTCCCTTGGACAGCTGAGGACCGCGACCTCGTGGTCTGTGACGCCCTCACCTCGAGCAACATCGACGAGAGAAAGTGTGACGAAATTTTGGGGAGATGAATGGCCAAAATTCATTTAAATTGTACAATTTACGCAAATAAAGTTCCGGCTGAAGCGGACGCTGCAGACGCTGGCTCTTCCATTGAGTTCAACCCTTGACCCTTGCGCGTAGGCATCTCTGTCACCATCACCTCCATCCCTTCCAGGGACCCTGAGAACAAATCTACCAAACCTGACAAGAGTAAACCTCGGGAAGGGTTAATCCCCCTCAAGGGACCCCGAGAGTAATTTTGTAACATTGGTTTTACTAATAGGCAAATTTGCATCCCTATTAGGGATGTGAGGAGGAAGTTTGACCTCCCTCGTACACATAGCAGCATTTTGGCGCTCACTTATGTCCACGACATCCCTCACGCTATCCACGTTGATGACACCCTCTTCCTGCTACCCCTCCTACTTTTGCTGCTGCAGCAGAGTGGAGGCGAATCCCCAAACCCCTGTAGTATGAATGAGTATAACATCACCAAGTTCTGCCGGAAGGAGGGATGATCGAACCAAGCCTGAGTGGAACAACTTCGCCAGCTGCCGCCTCCTCAACAGATATTGTTCCACCCTGTACGTCCATATAGCCCGTGTGTACACTATACGCTACAGTATGAAAGATATACGCATACATTTTCGCATTGACAGAGAAAACTTGGGGTCATCTTCCATAGGATCTCAGGAGTGTGTTGTGCGTTGACATGAGATTTGTTTGGGTAATTTGGCATAAACGAGTCATGGGTAAAAAGCTTTCCCTTTGAACATGCGTAGTTCTTTTCTCACTGCAGTCATTTGTCGTCGGCTGACGTTGCTGTCGATCTCTCTCACGATTCAACTTGGAGATTTTTTTATTAAAGTTGTGGAATTGATTCATTCCTTGCTTACGCAAGGTTGAATGAGGAATTTTTTATAAGCGGGATCTTTTTTGTTCTTGAGCTTCTCCTTATGCTGTATCTTATATTCCCTGAATGGAGCAAGGCTAGCGATTCGGTAGTAATAACAATGATGAAGAGACCTTAAAAATCTTAGGTGAAGTTCCTAATCAGGTTGTGACCTAAAATTTCGAGGCCCTTTGGTTTAGCACATTCATTTTGTTCATGCAGCTTTGGGTGTAGTGACGCTGGCGAATTATGCACGATCAAATTCATGCAGTAGCTTCGTGGCATTTTTTTGCCTTGCGTTTCAGCCACCGTGGTCAGAGTAGAGGCCGTCAAGAAACTCCCCCGTTACTCTGTTTAAGCTCTAAAGGTTCATACTTTTCTTACTTTTTCCATTCATGTGAGAGACTCGCAAACAAACAGTTTATGCAGATTTACTGTAGAATAGGATGAACACTTCTTATACTGTTTACTGTACGTGAGGCTAAGTCGTAAGTTTAAACTTTCACCTGCTATTGGTCAGACCTTTATTGCCAAGCATTGCGTACCTTCTTGTCACAACCATCAGTATCTGAGAGGAGTCCTGGGTGGCCATGACGGATTGACGATCCTTCAAAAATGTCTTCCACTTACTAGGTCAACTACAACTGCATTTATCTAGAGGACTTTCTTTCTCCATTCGACCTCTTCTTCTTCGCCTGTAATGCCCATCAGGCAATTGCAGGTGTGTGAGCAATCAGCACCACTACCTGGCACAGTCGACCTGTGCTCCTGGGTGAACCTGAGTTAATCCAAAAGCTAAGCGAAGGCTGAGATCAACAGGGACAGAACGAACAAGAGCAGAAGAGCTGTCAAGGACTTGGTCATTTCTCTTTTTGTCTGTGCGCTGTGCTCGAATGCTGCAGTACAATGCATGTAAAAGTGCGTCACCTCGTCTCATATGCCCTACATGTACTGTATGGGCGTGACACCTTGTCAGGTGGGGTAACACCTGTGTTGCTTTCTCTTTCATAGAATGCAAAGGAAAACATCTGCTTCCAACAGAGAGGAAAAACTTTCCAAGCAGCTTTACAATGTATCCCTTTACGTACGACCACCGCGCCCGCCTGTGCAACCAGGTCTTCGAGGCCTCCTGCCTCCTGACCCTCGGGCTGACCTTCGTCATCGTCGTCATGAGGGAGAGCATACGAAATGAACGAGTGCCACGAATTGGGAGCTGCGTGGAAGAATCAGAGTCATTTGCCAAGGGAATCAATGAGTTTTCTCACAGGTAAAAATTAGTTGAAAAAGCACTAGTGGATTGTTTTAAAAAGAAAGGCGGAAGTACTTTGGTCACTGGAGCTAAGTGGCCCTGTAAGAGGCCTAGTGCACCTGGGACTTGTGCAGCTGCGGTTATGAGTCTGAAAGACCCGAAACTGTGTCTTCAGCACTTTGCGATGAACCCAAAAAATTAGTATTCATTGGCTTCTCTCGGGTAGTCCCGGACTGACCCTTATTGGTCCATTTTTCTTCTCTTGTTCTATCACCTTTTCTGATGGGTAATGTAATCTACCATGTAATATACGTACGTAGGTACCGTTTGTGTAACTGACTGACCTCCGGAAGTGCTACAGATGCAAAACAAATCATCAGTAGTCTCATAAGTGTAAACAAAGTCTAACCCAGCGCTACTCTGCAGGATGCTCGAGTACTATTTCCTACCCAGGATGATGCAACAGCAATTCGTTTTCTCACCTAAAAGCTTCTACGAGGTGGTAACGAAACTCAGATTTTTTGAGATTTTCTAACCTTTATATAAGTGTTCTGTCCTCATAAGACAATGTTGATTCTCTCAGTCGGAGCCAAGGAAAACACCTTGGTGGAGCTCAGGAATGCTGTTCAGGTACAAAGTGACAGCAGCGAAAGAAAACAATTGCGAAATTTTTACAATCTTTCAGCTTCCCTGCGATCAAATGAGCCAGTTTTTGGATCCCAGGAATCTTGAGTCCTTGATTTTACTTTCGGAACACTCCAACACTCTGACCACAGACTTTCTAAGGGCTGCTGGACTCACTCAAAACGACGTTTTGCCCACAAGGAGAAAAATCAAACCTTTTCACAAAAATGGCATACAGAAAATCCGGTTCAAGTAGGACTCATTTAACAAATGTCTACAAATAGTACATGAACCATGTGGTCTGTAGCGTCCAAAGTAGCATCAACTACGTGAAAAGGTTTGTTCAGGAGGAAGTTTCATGAATTCATAGTCAGGGACGAGAAAAAGGAGATAAGGACCAGAAATCAGGTACTTGAGGACTGCTGTACCCATGGGTATAGTTCATAGTAAGTTTATCTATCTCATTAACACACATGGCATACAGGTTGTGTTCAAGACTAATGACGAAGACATCAGATTTGCTCTAGCAACGAAGCTCACAATGGGATCGGCGACCGACAGTCCTGGAGAGGGAAAGCTGTTGAATTCGCGGCACATCTTGACCAAGGCAATCGTCAGAGGTGCTCCTGTTCATCTGTATTTTTAACCTCATAATCACCACTGTGCTTATGTCTCAGATCAGCCTGGGTTGTGCCTACGAGTTGTGCAAGTGCGCACTCTAATTCCCGACATCTGGTTGTCTCTTGTCACCCCCAAGGACTTCAGCTGCTCATTTTCAAAAGTCCTCGACGACCTCTCCAATCAGGAGCTGTCAGAGATGCTCCAGATCATCTCGGAGACTTCGATGACCCCAGTGGTCTTGCCTTTCATCTCTATTCATACCACGCTGAGTCTGAATTTGCCCTTGCAGTCATTCAATTGCATTGATCTGTTTAGTTTAGATTGGGCCAACTTAGGAGGGGTGTTTGCAATGCCAGGAGCCTGTGCTGGACTCGCAGTCGACTCTGTTGACCAGGACACGGAGATCAGAATGGAGGAGGAGATCTTTGAGGTCGAAGAAAGTGGTGTTGACCTTATCCTAGCGTTGGACTTGAGGAATCAAACCAAGCTGTTCTTCATTCATTCGGAAAAAAATGGCGAAGTCATAGCATTTGGAAAGTTTGATCGGTGACGATCTTGTCCTAAGGATCATCTGTCAAAGCTCACCATTGGCTGGGGAAAAAGGGTCTGGCCAAGGCCAAAAGCTAGAGATGATCAGCATCTCTAGTCGTCACTGCCTACACTACAGGGAACAACTGAAACATGCTTAAAGAACTTGGGCCCCTGATAAGAGGAGCCGTGCAAATAAATGACAAATACGGAATCTTTTTTCGATGTTACATGTGGATTCGCACAAATTCTGAATGATGCGAGTGAGTTGGCCTGACGCGGGCAAGGCCTTGTAAGGCATCTCGAGGCAAAAAGCGTTTTCGACCTTTTATCTCTTGGTCGGCATTATTACACGCTACTCTAAACTGTGCACGGTTGATGACATTCCAAAGAGGTCACAGTTTGACTCGGGTTGCTCAATATTCATCACCATGAGATAATTCTCCATCATATGAATAAATTTATCATAAGTGTCATTTTATGCGAAGCTGCGCCACCTATGAACAGTAAATTAATTTCCTTGAGCTCATCCAGGCACATGTTTGAGCGAGAGTATGAGAATTTTTGTCGAATCAGCAAATTTTTGCTGGCTACGAGCTCCGATAGTGGAAGCACGATGGAAAAAATTGTCTATCCGCAAAGACTTTGGCTTTCTCTACTTCTCATGCGTGCACGCGTGCAGTACAGTAGAACAACGTCTACCCGAGTCTAAACTGATGAACTACGCAGTAAATACTTCAAATATATTAATAATCATTGCGCATCAGAGAGCAATTCATGCCCTGTTGCCTAATTGGGGGTACCCATCAAATTTTCCGCACAACTTTTATGTCCTCAGGTCTTAATCTTGATGAGGAAGAATCAGTTCCTTCTTTGATATCGTCTTCTCTTTAGTCCTCCATCGTCTCAACAGCACCAGGAGTCGGCACAATGTGTCCTATTTGTTTCTTGTTACTTCCCAAAGTTTTGTCAGTGACATTGTTATAACTTGTTACTCTTAAAGGAATGAAGGTCTGGTTTTTTTTTGTTAAATGTTTGACGTTTTTGTTTGGTTTCTTCTTCGCCCTTTTTGACCACATAGTAGATATACACAATGGAAGAGAGAAAGAGACCAGCTTTACTTTCTCATCTTGTGTAGATCTCTTAAGATCCTGTAACTTTGTCGTCTGCTCAGAACCACACAAGAAACAGTCACATCCACTCTTGCTGCTCACGCCCACGCACCTCACGCCGCCCCCAGGGCGCGGATGTGTCTCCAATCGTCGCTTGATCCCCTGCAGGGATCTGGGGCTTTTTTCCCCCCACCGCAAATTTCCCTTGCAAATAATCAATGAAGCGGAGAAAGTTTTTTCATTCTTTATTTCGATTTTTCACAGCCGGTGCTCTGGCGAAATAAACAACTGAGGATATACAAACTTGTACTCACTATGAACACAATAAATAAGACGCTAAAAGTTATACCTTCTCCAGAGGAAGCTCCAGAGGACTTGTGTGGCAGCAAAACTTTTGAGAACAAATCAAATCCTTCGAATTTTGCATTGGGATCACAGGACGGTTTTATCACTCATTGAGGCCTGAAAATGAGTGCACGTGCAGGCAGGCACACACACGCGCGCGTGCGCGCACGCAGGAGAAAAATTTGTCCATATTTCTGTGGATATGATGTCATGAAAATGCACCATTGAAGTATAGGTTGTTGTTGCTTTCTACAGGATGTGCATATACAAAACGCGATAGCAGCTTCATAGTCCTTAGAACGTCGTGGCAGCTTCAGCTTGTCTTCTGTATTAAGGCAGTCCTCACCTACTTGTTGGGGAGGGGGGAGGCAAGGGGGTAGAAGAGCGCGCGGGAGGGGGGGGGGTTCTTGCAAGTGGAAAAAGGACTCCGGGTGCCCTTTCAGATACCCGCAGAAGCCCCCACAGTCAGTGCCAAGACCACTAAAAAGCTGTTGGCAAATCTGTTGGCCTCGTTAAATGAGTCGCACTCGAGGTCCTCCTTGAGCGCCTTTAAGACGGAGCCACCGCCGTAATCTTTCTTGCACGTGGCCATTCTAAGGTCTCTGGCGGCGCGGACGCAGTGGCCGCCGCCGGCCGAGGTGGCGTGGGCAGAGAGTGGCGCGCCGCGGCCGCAAAACACGCCGCGCCAACGGCGAAACCAACGCTCGGTCCATCTACAAGAGACGAACATACAGTGGACGACAAAAGCTTTTGGACTCGGTCACTCCCTGGTAAGAGTTGAAAATTCAACCAAAGTTGAAAATAAGCATTATTTCATTCATAAGATGCTTGTGGTGTGTGTGTGTGTGTGTGTGTATTATTCGACTTTTTTAATAATGGAACAGTGTCTAATGGAATGTTTAAAAAATTAACATGGACCACGAAACACGAGCATGCCCAAAGCTGGACTGACCAAGGCCAGGACCACCAGGAAAAAGTTGAGGGCAGTAGTTCTATACGTTTTATATTATTAGTCTATGAATATGCTATGCTAATCTATAGCATATTATGGTTTTGTCTGACTTTAAAGGGTGTTTGCACATTAAGTGCTTGCCCATCCTCATCCATGCATCACAACTCTGCTGGAGTCCAAAGAAGGGTGAAAGGCGGAGTCCAGAGACTTTTGTCCGCCACTAATTGTACAGGGTGTCTCTTCAGTGCAGTATTACAATAAAGTATCGCTATGAACTCTCTGTCACTGGACAGATTTCCAGTTCCTCGTAGGCTGAGACAGCAATAGTGGAGCAATTGTATACAGTAAAAAGAATAGATATAAATGAATAAATCAAACAAATGAACAGAAGTAGCATATTCGACTTGCGACCACAATGTGTGTCTAAATTTAAAGTTTAGGAACTCTAATTTCTCGCTTACCCAATTCCCTGACAATCACAATCCCACAGGTTTCCCCCCACCACCAACCCGTCCAGAAAGACGGCTCGAGGTTTGTCAGGGGTGAAGGCGGTGACGGGACTGCCGAGGCGCCGGTCGCCGTCGGAGGAGGCGGAGGCCGACGCGTTGATGACCTCGACCGAGAGGTTCTGAACGCGTCCCAGGTTGAGAAAGAGATCGCGGTCCAAGGACAGGCGGTTCACGGCCGAGAGACGGAGAAGAAGACGGCGGCTGCGCAAGTGCTGGAGAAATGAGGGTCGTACAAAGACATCTTGGTGGGCCGAGATCGCGTGGTCCGAGGAGTCAGTGGACATACCTTGAATGCAGCCGGATGCACATTGGCGATCTCCTCGCCCTCCAAGGTGATCTCTGCTAGTCTGATGGGGAGGTTGCCCTGCAGCGTGTGCCTCAGGACGCCGCCTGCGCCTCCGTCTGCGCCGCCTGCGCCGCCTGCCGCTGCGCCAGAATGCGCCACGGACGTGACTTCCTTCTTTTGCACGAGATCCAGAGAAATCTGCAGCCGCAGGACGGAGAGGGCGGCGTTGGCGTCGAGGAGGCGCCACAGAGGCAGATCTGCGACTGCGGCGTCGTCCGTCCCGTCTGCGCCACCCGCGCCGAGGCGCAGCGCCAGTCGGCGCAGGTTGGGCATCGTGCCGAAGGAGCCGCTCTGGGCGAGAGAGAGAGAGAGAGAGAAAAGTCCCGAATACATCAGTCGTAAACAAATCTGCACACAGCAATAAATGCCAAGTCCAATTCTTCCTTCTTCCACAAATGGCTGAAAAATGCTAAGCAAAATCTTCTTAAAAATGAGGCTCTGCATTCGAGCTTCGTCTAAGCACACTTGGTACCAACAGCAAGTGTAAATTCAAAGTCATCGTTTCCCTGACTATGACACGACAAAAATCGACTTTTTTCTCTTTCTACGCAGGAAGAAAATCTGCATAAGGAGATGGTGGAGAGACCTCACATGGGCCTCTCCAATAAAATCCTTACCCAAATACACGAGTATCAGGTGTGGAAAGAAGGGGAAGAAAGCAAGCGAAAGTTCCCCTTCAACAGGGATTTCTCCTAAAAATCGTTAAGAGAAAGGGTCTCTTCGTAGGCCTTTTTTTTATCAGAGCCAGCGGATCTTCTTTCCGCTTTCGGTGGGGATATCAAACAAGCGAATAAGATGCTTTCCCGGACCAGAGAGAGAGTGAGAGAGAGCAGAAGAAAAAAGTGCAGATCTGTTCTGCGCGATAAATGCAGCAACTTTGCATCAATAACATAAATTCGGTGTCCTCTTGAGTATTTGTTCAGGGCTGCACGGAATTTCCCCCAGGGGAAAAAAAAAGTCGTGGGAAAAAATTTCTGGGATTCCTCGTCTCTTAACGTCGCTCAAGCAGACGTTAGACTCAAGTACTGGGGTACTCGAAGGGCCCAGATTGTCTGGTCGCCTCCAGGCTATTCAGATTTTTAGTGTTGGGGGAAAGAAAGTGATCAATGATTGTCCAGTATATGTGGGGAGTTGTTAGGAAGATAGAGATAGAACCTTCTCTTGATGATAAATAATATTTGGGGGGAAGAAGAAGGGGGAAAAATCTGCCAGGTTGATGTTTGTTTTTTCTGTGTCGTTGATGGATGGTTGCGCATGGATGAAGCCGCGGAGATTTTCTTCAGGGCAGAAGAATAAATCACATTGGAAAGGCATTTTTGCGTCAGACCCTCGCGCTCACGCACTTTGTCTCTCTCTCTCTCTTTCTTTTCGCACGCAGAAACCTTTTTTGCACAGTCACTCCGCGAAATTAATTTCTTCCTCTCCCTGGCCGCAAAAATCGACTCTGAGAGGTGCTTCCTAAGACGTTTCTTTTTTCACTCGAAAGCCTTATGAGCATTAGCATAAAATATCTTTCTTGTCGACAGATTACAGTCTCGAGGCAGTGGAACAGATTATTTGGCACTCACGTTGTGGCAACTTTTGGTCTGTACAAGCTGGAATTACAAGGTTAGAGAGCCGATTTCAATGTCTGCAGGCTTCCTTATGTGCGATGAAGGAATATTTTTTAAAAGACATCTGTCTGGAATACGAAGGAGGAGGCGCACCGGATCCATCTCCCGCCCTCCCCCCCCCCCGGGGAGCTCCTCCCGGAGCGGCAACAGCCCCGAAAAAGCAAAATGAGGCTTTCCGCGCTGCTAAGAGTTTATCCACTATTGCCCTTTGATGGAGATTCAGCTCCTCGTAAAACTAATGGAATTGGTTTCCACTGATCCTACTTGAGACCTGCCTGACCCTTTTCTACGCTCACATCAGGCTTAAGTACACACGTTACTTATACAGGAGATGCGAGAGCCCCTTATACACACACAGAGAGAGAAACAGAAAGCACGCTGGTCGGACTCACTGGGTGGGCACAAACACTAAAAACATTTTATAAGTCAGAAATCCGGCTAATGTGACTCTCCTGACTTTGTTGAGTGGGATTCTATGCTCTGTTCTCGTCAACATGAACGATGTGATACACTTCCCCCACCCCCCATACCAAGACAGTTTCCCCCTTTTATCACCCCGACTCCATCCCCCCCCCTCCGAAGTCAGGGTTGCAATCTTCGTGGCCACCCTGTAGCGCTGGTGCGCACAAAACATGGCCTGTACACTTGGCAGCCGAGTGCTCGAGCATCCACGCGCCCACGCACGCCAGAAACTGCACGCACACAGGGACAGAGCGATAATAAGACAGATAAGAGGACAAATGTGGGTCCATTTGTGCATGTTTGCAATAACAAAAATCCTTTACTTTGAACTGGTGCGTCTCTCTGTGTCTGTGACTGAGTGTGTGACCTGCGTCCTTTGCCAAGAAGTCACTGCTAAGAAGCCTCTTTTCAGCTGAGTTGCTCTCATTGAGTCATCAGTCAGCCTTTGGCGGAAAAAAAGAAAGAAAAATGATTCCGCGGGATCCTTTTTCCACGGGGAAGACGCATATCGGTCAGAGAGAGAGAGAGAGAGCGCACGCGCGCACACGCACGCGTAGAAAGGGGGAAATGGAGAAAAAAGTGGAACACGCAGAGATGCAAATGGAAAAAGCAGCGCTTTTACTGTTTTAATCGGAAGAAATGATGCATGGTCGGTCCTATGCAGTCAGTCTGATCCATCTCATTAGCCCGTTGGACCACATGAAAAAAATTGGGAGATTTAATCATGTTGGAGCCTCTTAAAAAGTTTGAAGTGTTGTCCCAAGAGGAGAAAGTCAAATTAACAGTGTGATTTACATAAGCTGCTCTCTATCTCTGTGAGCCAGATAAAGATTAGCCCTGTAAAACTTTGCGGTTTCACCCCTCATTTTGCACGGGAAATTTATGCAGAAGGAAATGAAATAAATGGCTCGGAAATGAGGGAGATAAATTACGGGGAATGGAATGGAAATTTGTCGGCGCGCGCGTGCATAGGCTCACATTATCCTTGGCCATCTTTTTCAATCGATTCCTGCGACCTTGTGGGGCAAAATGGGGCCGTACCTGGTAGCTTTCCACGTCGATGTCGGAGATGTCCAAGTCTTCCAGATGCTGGAGACCCACGAAGGACTCGTTGAGGACCCTGGTGAAGGGGTTTCCGGCCAAACGGAGGAGGCGCAGGTGGTGCATGGAGTGCCAGGCGGAACTTCAAAGAGAGAATGACAATGTCAGCCATCATAGAAGATGCTCATTCATCCCCCTCCCTCATGAGGATGATTGGCTACCTGGGTGGTGCCGGCAGGTGATTCCCGCTGAGGTCGAGTTCTCTGACCTCGGAGAGGTTCGCCAGGGTGTTCGGGGGAACAAATGTTAACTCGTTGTTGGAGACGTCCAGAGACCTTAGCCCGGGGAGCTGCAGTGAGGGCAACAGGGTCAGGTTGGTCCCGGACAGGCTTAGGTGTCTTAGGTGTGGTCGAACTCCGAGCAGACTGTCCGGGTCAAACCTCTGCAGGGGATTTGACCCAAGGTTTAGCACCTCCAGGTTAGGCACACAGCAGAAAGCCTCGCGGTCCACGCTAGTCACCTGATTGCGAGACAAGTCCAACTTGACCAGCAACTGGATCTGGTTCAGTTGGGAGTCGGAGATCGTAGTGATCAGATTTCCAGACAAGTCGAGGTGCCTCAGGGTGCTTTGAACAGGATTCAGTGCTTTTACTGGAATCTCGGTCAGCTTGTTGTCCGAGGCCCTGAGGTTCTCCAGACTCGTCCTCTGGAATAGCTGCTCGGGCAGGGATTCCAGATAGTTTTTGGAGAGGTCCACATCCTTCAGCCTGGTCTGTCCGCCAAATATGGAGTGACTGAGCCCCCTGAGCTTGTTGTGTCCCAAGTAGACAGCCCTCAGCCGCCTAGATGCCATGAACGTGGTTGGCTCGATTCTCTCGAGCCTGTTCTTGGTCAAGTCAAGCACGTGCAACCTCCTTAGCTGTCCCAGATCGTCGGGAGAGACTTCTGATAGAATATTGTTGGACAGATTCAAGATCCTCAACTCATTTCGCACTGGCTCAAAGAAAGTGACGTCAATGGAACTGATGTTGTTGTGACTGAGGTGAAGGCTCATGATGCTGGTCGGCAAGGGTGTCGATCTGTTGACCTTCAGGGCCTGCAGATGGTTGTGACTTAGGTCCAAGGAGAGATGGGACAATGTCCCCACGGAGTCAAAGGCAGCAAAGTTCAGGCTGGACAAGGAGTTGTGCGCTAAGTTGAGGTAGCGCAGACGGTGCAGGTTTTGGAAGGTCTCATCCTGCAGGTTTCTGATCTGGTTGCCCTCCAGCGACAGCAGGGTGAGTCTAGTCATGTCTACAAAGGCTCTGGGCTCCAGGTGCTCCAGGTGGTTGTCGGATATTATCAGTCTGATAAGTTCGGGGAATCGAAATGCATCGTGATCGATGGAGGTCAAGTGATTGAAGCTCAGATCCAAAACCCTCAGGTGCGGGTTGGCTTGAGAGTGGAAGGTGCCCCTCTGGAATCTTGACAGCTCATTATCCTGTAATGAAGTCGTCATTAGTCTGTAATTAACGTAGTCACGGCCGTTTCTTCGCTACTCCTACCTGCAGGTAAAGCTCTTCTAGGCCGGTCATCTTGTGGAAGGTGTCGATGGGTATGTCAGTAATGTGGTTGTCGCTCAAGTCCAAGACCTTGATCCCGGTGAGGCTTTGAAACGCGTTGTTTGGTAGACTCCGAAAGTACAAAGCATTCGACATCCTCAGATTTCTGTTAAAATCGCAAGAAAAGAACTAAGCCAGATCCATCGAGAAGTCCCATTTCTTTAGCTTGCCTGAGAGCATTTCCTACGTCTTTGAAGGAGCTGTCGTCCATGAACTCGATTCTGTTGTTGGAGAGATCCATGGAGGAGACGCTGGGCACATGCCGGAAGGCATGGCGCTCGAGGTACTTCACGCCGCTGCCCACCAGGCTCAACTCCTCCAGGGAGGGTGCAAAGTTGTCAAACTGGGCTGGAAGCAGGTTAAAAAGAAAAACATTATAGATATCGAGTCTCCCAGGAAAAGTTTACCCACGTGCATACAACCATAGTGCCAGAAGAAGTGTGACTGAAAAAACCACTCGGGTTTTTTTTTACAATTGCAAGAGGAACACAAAATTTTGGCGCCCGTTCTGTTGTGAGCAACAAAGACTAACTGACTTTGATCCTTTGAGTAGTGATAAAAACAAGCAGCGTCGTCACTTTCAGTCTACTGAAGTTTAAAAATGTCTTAATAACTAACGGCACCATCAGTCCAAGGCCAAAGCAGGAGAGATTAATAAGACCTTTATAAAATAGACGAAAATACTGAAGGGCAATGTTTTGGCTTTTCAATTTTTACTAACTTTTCGTCAAGAAGCTAATTTTTAGCATTGTTGCTATCAGTTGCAACAGAGTTTCTTGTGTCTGCTTGGGCAAATCCACCGCCATTAACATTCATAAAATGAAACATAATTGATGGGACTTTTGCACACCTGGGGTCAAGCTTCCGTAGTTCTTGACGGTCGGCAGCGCCAGGGTCCTGAGGTTCCTCATGGTCCCGATCTCCTCCATGGGCACATGCCTCATCTCGTCGCCGTTCAACTCCAGATCCTTGATGGAGAATCGAAATGAGACAAACGAGACGTTGGGCGACAAGCCGTCAATCATGTTCCAGCCGAGGCGCAGCCGGCGCAGCGAGTCGAAGTCAGCCAAGAGCTCCTCGGGCAGCCTGGGCAAGCGATTGGCAGACAGATCCAATTCCTCCAAGGTCCGCTCCAGACCCCTCAAAGCCCCAGGGTCAAGATCTCTCAGGAAACAATGAGAGAGGTCCAAGGAGACTATGTGGACGTCGTTGAAGGCCCCGGGTTTGATATCATCGATGGGGTTTCCGCCAAGGTTGGTATGATTTATGCGGGCAAAGTTTTGGAAGGCCCCGGACTTGAGAGACTTGAGGCTGTTGTCCGAGAGGTCAAGGCTGTGGAGGTTGAGGCGTCCGGTGGTGAAGTACGGGTCCGGGATGTTCTCGATCCGGTTGGAGCCGAGGTCCAGGTTGCGCAAGGACTTGCGGACGTGGACGAGGGACACGAAGGGGATGGCGCCCATCAAATTGCCCGAGAGATCGATATGAGAGAGCAGAGGAACCTACAGGGATGAGAGAATTTCTTTTTGAAATGTACACTGTTTGTAAGTGTGTCTGCTTCCTACACCCGAGCCATTATCCCCACATCCTCAGCCCTACGCACAATCGTATGTTCTAGATCAGCATCACCCGGGTTTTGGGCACCTGACAACTTGGGTTGGGGCTGCTCAAAAAATGGGTGCAAGCACCCCTTTGGTGCTACCAAGGCCTTGGAAGGCCTAACTGAGGCATGTTTGATGCTGAGTAAGGAATTGCAGGATTTTTTTTTACTCCCCCCAGTCCTTTGGTCCTAGACAAAAAGTCTCTGGGAGGCATCACGATGGCATGCTTGATATTGAGAGAGTAGTTGTTGGATTGTGTCCTCGTCTTTTCTAACGTGCTGACTCATTCAATACTCAGTCTCGGAGAGATGCCATTAAGGCGTGTCTGGGATTTTTCCGCTGAAAATTTTGGCCTACTTTGAGTTAAAGGTTATTATTACGTGGGTATAACAGAGAGAACATTCAAAAGATTCACCCAGTTCTCCACTGACAGTCAGGAGGGCAAGAGATAAAGGTCAAGAACAAGGTCTGACCCTGATGGAGACCAGGGACTTCAAGTTCAAGAAGGAGGTCAGGTCGAACATGCTGCAGTTTCTGCACAACGATTTCTACTTCGATGAAGATGAGCATTGCTCCAATGCCACCTGAATTCTGCATGCAATAAAGAGCAGGCCATATCCAGCATCTGTCGTGAGGCTGTCCAATGACTGAGTGTTTTGCAAATGGACTTTGAACAGGTCTCCGCCGAGCCCCAGGAGCACAGCTTGGCATCAACTTTGAAACTTGAGTTTCAAAAACACCTGTCCTGTATTTACCTGGAACCACAAATAACGCTTGTGTTTCCACGTGTGCAAGTGCAAACGCTCCTTCAAGCACTTACGCCTTTCTGGAAAGCCATGGAGTGGATCTGAATGATGTTGTTCCTGCTGAGATCAAGGACTTCGAGTCTCTGCATTCCCCAGAAAATCCCCTCCGGAACCGACGTCAGTGAGTTCCCGGCCAGACTCAAGCGCTTGAGCGACGAAGACACAGAACGGAGGTCAGAACGGTGGAGCTCGGAGATGTGATTGTCTGGTGGAGCAACAGAGAAAGGGACGATCATTAATTCGCTCATTTTCATGTCGTAAAAAGATGCCCTCAAGGACTTGACTGGCAGGAAATTGAACGGGGTTAAACTTATTTAAGGGCGGACTCGCGCGGACAACATTTTTTTTCTCGGAGAAAATGTACTCATAATTATGGGCGTTTTCTGCTCAAATTTTGCCTAATTTTGAGCAAAGTGAAATAGGCGGTTTTCAAAGTTTGTACGGAAACGGAAGCTGTGGGAGAAAGCAAAGGGGGGGGAGAAGACTGAGTAGGGCAAAGTTCTCTCTCTCTCCCACTGCTGCTGCAAGTATTTAAAACTCGCCAAAACATGGGTTTTGAGAGAAAGTTGGGTAGTTTTCACAATGGTCCCTATGGCCCTTAGTACCTCGCTGAAGGTGCGCTCACACAAGGCAGACTTGGGGGGAGAATTCTGCCAGAGAAGCCCCGAAGGAGCAGCCTCGCGCTCAGTGCAGTCAGGTCTGAACAATCTGCCCGTGCAACCCGCACACACAGTGTCTACGTAGTGATTTAACAGTAAGGAGAGTTTCAAATAAGGAAATTCCCGACGGGGAAAAAAAAAAGTTTGTCAAACTCGTAGGGGGAAATTAACTTTGGCTCATTTCGTATGTAAGAAGGGGAGAAAAGGGAAAGGGGTGAAAATTCATAACCGGAACTCGGGTTTTTTTTTTCGCCTACTGCCTGCCCGAATGCTAATGTGAATATCATTATGCGCAACTCGAGTCTCCAGATTATTTGCGTGTGTGTCTGGTGGAGAGAGGCTTCTGCCACAAATACGCCGTTTCTACATGAAACTACTTCTATAATTGTTTTGCTCTGTAAACCCTTTCTTTCGCCTCCCCCGTCCCTTCGCACACACAAGTACAGAGAACAGTACACAAGTACTCAGCAGTACAGAGGAGATAAAGTCTCTGTCTACAACGATGCAGAAGGATGAATATGGCCCACCACAACTTTCTGCTGGTTGTGTTTCAGTAGTGCCAAGAGACGATGCTGGCATGAGCAGCAACGGCCAAATTCAGCCCTGAAGCCAAGAAAAAAAGGAAGGGGGGGGGACAAAGCAGACTTTTTTTTCCTCCTGTACAAGGAGAGAGAGACATAAGTCGAGAGATTTGTCACACTTCTGTTTTCCCGTAAAAGTCCCCACGTAGGAGGGGTGGCAAGACCGTGTGGGGGTCTTTTAGAGGCACAGCAGTATAGTAAATAAAAAGGGGGAGAGGCCATAATCCACACAGGCGAAAGAAAAAAAATAGGGATTCTTTCATCGATTGAATCTGCTTTCTCTTTTTTTTGGGGGGGAGGGGGAGGGGGAGTGCATGTCTGCACCTTATTAATCCTTCTCTTTCTTGGAGTGTATATTGTTGGACCTTTTCCAGACACTTTCGGAGAGTTGTTTTCTTGGCTCTGGGGTCTCCTATAAAGGCTCTTGTGGTCAAATGTTTTTCTGACCTGTTATTCTTTGGCAAAGCTTGATTTACAGCAGTCACTTTAGCCAATGAGAGCTTAAGGGACCGCACATGTGGAATCGAACCCTCTCTGAACACCCATTCAATCCCCATTTTTCGCCAAAAAATCTCTCCTATTCTAATGTTCCGTGCAGGGAAAAGAAGAGAGAGAAACCCATCTTGGTCCTTTTGGTGCCAGCAGAGGTGGCTGTTTCCTCATGACATAACTTCCCACTCGACCAGACAAAGACGTGAGAGGTCGCCGAATCTGCCTGGCGAGAGTGGCGACGCTTTGGCGGGGACTCAAGTCTCTCAGACTTGTCTGGCCGAGTGACTCTTTATAGGGGGTAGGGGAAGATGTTTGTGCGCTCGTGCGCGTGTAAAATCACTCGCTCTCGCTCTCTCCTCGGAGTCAACTACTTCCTCTTGACATTACCCTCTAAGGTCAGTGATTTTTTTTTTCAGGGGTTCCCAGAATAAGAAAAAACTCCCGAGAAAAGTTATTCAGCTTGAACTTCTCTTGAAGAGTCCCTCTGGCACACGCGGTGGCAACTCCAGCAACATTTTGACCACAAAGAGATTGTGCGTGAGCGAGCGAGCGTTTGACGGCCTCCTTTATGGATTCTTCTTCAATTTCTTTGTCATTGAGATGATTGGAGCTGCGTGTGTGCGTGCGCAGGGTGTCCATTTTACGTCTGAACCTTCTTGATTAGAAAAACCCAACTTTTTCCTTGATCAAAGTTTGATTGAACAATTTTCCGTCCGTGTTTTATTGTGCGCGACAGAAGTTGGCAGCAGAGTGAGATTGATGAACTCGTGCACGTCATGGGGGGAAGGGGGGAGGGTCACGAAACATGGGAGGGGGATCAACTCCAATTGGGGGTCAGATCCATCTGTCAACAAAGGCACGAACAATAATCCGAGCATTCGGCCAGATAAAAGGGGAGGACACACGCACGTGAGTACCTGCGAGGTCGAGGACGCTGAGCTTCTTCAGTATGGAGATGGAGTCCGACGGGATCCCGGTCAGCTGGTTCTTGGGCAGGTGCAGCTCCCAGAGCGCGCGCTCCAACCCGTAGAAGGCCATCGGGGGCAGAACACTGATCGGATTGTGGCTCACCTCCAGTCCCCACATGCCTGAAATGATACTTACTCGTCAGCTAAACCTAGAGGCTCTGAGAATTGAGGTGACGAGTTAGAAATGATCTGTTTAAACAGACGGAGAGGCTCTCACACGGACGTTACTCGCATGGTGCATGCATATCACATATGAGCAATGTGAGTGATGATAATACTAAAACCAACATTGGCAGCCACAAACAGCCGCGAAGGCCTTGATTTTTAAGACTGTCTAAAGTGGCTAAAGCTGGTTAAAATAGGCCACAAAAACGTGCATCTCCCATGCTCGTTTGTTTATGAGTAACTAAGACCACAGCTTCAAAATTAGGCCCCGAAACTCGACGTCTTCAGTGCTGTGATAGGATTTAGACCGACACAAGAAAAGACTTCATGAAAAAGGGGAGAAAACTCAGTTAGTTACAGTTTCATTGGGTCGTTCTTGCTGGGAACAGAGGAACCCCAAGTATTCATAAAACTAACTTGAGGGGGATGAGGGAGAGGAATAAAACTGCAGCCGAGATTTCTTGTTAACCTCTGTCTTAGGGCGCACTCAAGCAGCGCACTTTTGGCCAACGCTTTGTGGCAGATTCGCACTATAAAAGACTCCAAGGAGTCTCGAGTTTCAGCATCTGTCTATCGGCTACTTTTGCCTCGTGCAAGCGGTCCTTTAGCGCTCCGCCATGTGCCATCATGGACCAACTCCTCCCTTGTGTATCTGGAAATAAATGGCCCCAATAAAGTGCGCCAAACCGAGAGTCTTTTCGTCGGAGAAAGAAAAAAAAACGGGAAAAAATCAAAAAGCTCACAGATTTGGGGGGATTCTCGCAAATTGCAGCGTCTTTAATCCCTCCCCCTCCCTGTGCGCCACAAATGACTACGCTCTTGCGGCTGCCGCGTTCTTTGCGGCTCACACTGAATGTGCTACTGACCGCTTCCGCTGAGCTTCGCGTCTGGAAACCTGACCATCTGGTTGTCCCTGAGCCTCAGCTGAAAGACCCTGGACTCCTGGAGCTCCATCGGGACGTCAGCCATGGGGACGCCGTCGCACACCACGGATCCATAGTCGGCGGCTAAAAAAAATGAAAACATTCATTGCTTGAGTCACCAAACTAATTCAGAGGACGATCGAGTGATCGAGTCGAGGAAGCGATTTGAGACTCATCGTCATGATCGTTATGCATCCGAAAAGTAAGACCTTTGGTGAGAAGACTGTGTCAATCTTTTGCCTGTTGAGGCTCCCGCCAATCGCAACTCTGACAGGGTGTTCAAGGAGAAGCTCATAACAGTTAAAACGGTCACATTCTGTGAGGAGAGCCTTCTTGTCTGCCAGGGATGTTGCCTGTTTTCTTTTCCCAACAGGATTAAAAATGCCCCCCAAAATCACGCGGATAAGGTAATATAAGGTAAGAATTTGAGTACTTTGATGTATGATTGTGTGATTAGAGCGTTGGCCTTGATTAAGATGGAGCCCAAGGACCACAATTGCCTCGGCAGTGCTGACCTTGTCACACCCAGAATTATTGCGCGGTCTTTATACTTTCCAAACATAACCGCAGATAATGACTTTGGAAAGTTTCTTTTCACGGTTGAAATGTCCGCATTTCTCTCTCTGTGTGTGCGCGCGTGTGTGCGCGCACGCGTGAGAAAGAGATACCTTTTTCTTTGCTTTTCCGCTTACATAAACACAAAAACGCCCTGACGTTAATTTTGATTTATAGCGGACAAGACGTGGGTAGAGATAGGGAGGGGTACGAAGGCGTCTCTGCCTGTCCGCCTACCCATCCCTACCTAGTCCGGGCTAGCACGCCCGGGCCAGCCCGGGCCAGTCGGCGCTCCCTGGAAGCCGCTTTTCACGTGCGTTTCACCCCGATTTTGTGCTCCGATAACGTCAGAAAGTGGGCATGACTCATGAGCGGCCACTCCATCAAACACACCCACGTGTACTTGCTCATGCTGATAAATATACGCCAAATGCGCGTGTAACTTCTGTCCAAATTGAATTACTTCCACTCAACAAGATCAACAACTTTCCAGGCAAAGTAAGAGAACTTTGCTTTCCCCTCCCTGAGTGTGTGAAGGTAAAAAGTTGCAAGGACAAGTGTAAAGTGCAGTGGGCACAAAACTTTGTGTGCGCATAGTACAATGTGCTGTATGCGTGTGAGAGTGTGCAAGTGGGCTCTGCCACGTGTTTGCTCACCTCCTGAGGAGCAGAAGCACCTCGGATCGAAGTTGCACGGGTGGAGGTTCCTCTGCAGGTCCATGGTCGAGACCAACGCGGGCCTGGCCGTCAAGCACAACAAGTATAGTAAGGCCAACATGTTTAGATTTTCATCCTGTAAAAGAAAAGAGAGGCAGAGGTGAGACGCGGTGGGTTTTTTTTGCCGTTCGCGCGGTTTGAATCCACCTAAGGGAATTTTTTCCTGTATTGAGGCCTGACATTTCTGCTCTCACTTTCGAGCATGCACATTCTGCTTGGACGATGCGTTTGCTCAAAGAGGAAGCAAAAATTTTCCACATGTTCAGGGTGGAAAAAGTTGATTTTTCCTTGTGCGCAACTCGTTGCATGAGCAACTTTGCGTGTTTGTCTTCTTCTCTGGTGAGTAATGGTGTGTCGAAATACGAGGCGGGAGAATTCCTAGGATGCTTTTTCGAAAAAAAAAAAAGAGGAGCGGACAGAAAGAGAAATTGAGAAAGGTAAAGAGAAGAATTTTGTCGAACTGTTTGTGGTGATCCTTTGGAGAATCAATTATCCGGACAAAGAAGTCCTGCTCAGGTAGGAATGCCAACGGTGAAGTCTTTATACAGAAGGTCCGGGCCCATTACAAAGCTTAACCTTTCCCTCCGCAATGACACACAAACACGCTAATTCACAGAATAAACAAGGGGGAAAAAAACACGAGAGAGGGGAAACATTTCTTTCTGTTCTCCCTGGCGGGGTGAACGCAGGGACCGGCAGAGAGGGCGGGGGGGAGGGGAAGGGAAATGATAAGGGGCAAGAAGTGTTTGCGCAAGAGATTTATAGTACACGTGTTTGTGCTAGTGTCGAAAATCATGGATCTTTCTCTCCTCTGGGCAAATATGGATGCGTTCTTCGTCTCTCTCAGGCACAACTTTTGTAAAGCCCCCATGAAGCCGCTAAAAGGCTACGCGATGAAACAGAATTTTGGAAGAGGCCATCTAAGCTATCTGTGCCTCTTAATTCTCAGTTCTGTGCTACACTTATTTAGTAGAGAAAGCTCTTTCTTGCGAGTCTTTCTGCCTGCCTTAAATTAAACAGAATTTTGAATGCAGGGAAGAAAAGGAGAGCAACAATCACTTCTGAGGCTCTCAGCTGTTGACAACTTCCTTGGAGGAGGGACCCGTGACTCCTCCGGGTTTTTCCTCCGGCCTCGGAGCCCGGAGCCCGGAGCCCGGCGCCAAGTGTGCAACACCGAGAAAGTGAGGGTATATCCCCAACCCACCCTTCTGTGATGATGACTATTCTCGCAGGGGGGGAGGCAAACATGATGTCTTGACGCTCCATTAAGCATTCATGTATTTTCCACCCACCTCCTCATGGTGCGTCGCGTGAGCCAAAAAGAAGAAACCGACTGGCCTGCTCAGTTCTGTGGGCCTCGCACTGCACAATAATGACCCTCCTCCTCCTCCTCCCCGTGCATCATGAATTTGTGCATTTAAGCATCATATCCTCTGCTCTACTCAACTCCTTGGCTTAATTAATTCCGCAGGCAAATTGGGTCAGAGCCTCCCTAAATATGGATGAAGTTTATGCCTCACGTGAGGCCTCATGAGGCTTGAAAGGCACATCATTCATCATGTTCCGGGAAATGACCATCATCGAGATAAAACTCTTCCCCCAAACCCTGACTCCGTCGCACGTGTAGTGACAGAGGCCCACTTTTCTCCGGGGAGAATTAGTTCGCACCGACCACTAATCTCTCTTGGGGAAAGCGGGTGAAAGCAGAAGGAATTTTCCCTCTTTAAATGATGCCACTAAGGGTTTTCTTCTTGAAGAAAAGTCGGAACAAAGTTCAATGATGTCTTACTTTCATCAACTAAAAGGAAAGTTGCCATTGTCCGTTTTGTCTGCGTCTGTCTCGTCCCCCCCTTTTCGTCTCCCTCTCTAAGATCCCCCATTATCTTATCACTCCATAATTGTAATTATGGGAAGACATCTGCAATTTACACGCTAGACGGATTTTCCGAGCTCTGCCAGACCTTTGGAGGTGGGAGAAGAAGAAGTGAAATCGCCTCCTTGACTTTTCATTGTGTGAAATTCAATTTCCCTGGGGAGCAGAAAAGGTCGAATTTCGTGCTCCAAATGTCAAAAGTCCAGCTTTTTGAGGGTTAATTTTGACGACTCCACACGGATGTTTGGCAGGCTAACAGACAGACGGACGGACTGACAGAAGACAAACAGACACACACAGCTGCGTCGGCCTCGCCACTCTTCTCTCCTCCCGCTCTTCTCCTAGCCCAGATTTTAATATCCTTTCACCAGTTTGATTTACAACCCTTTTCCGTGATATGAGGGATCTCTTTTCCCCTAGAATTCCTCACTGGGGGGGGGACATTTTGGCCTGACTTTATCCGTTTATTTCCAGCATTAGAGTAAGTTGCGCGCGCACCCCTCGTTGCACAAACCCTTTGTTTAAAAGACTTCACCGCAGTGGCCTAAAAGATGCCTTTACCCGGGTGTGAATTGGCGGCCTGAGTTCTGCGTGGACTCCGTCAAGTTGTGCGCCCTGAGCAGAACATCTCTCTGTTGAGGACCAACTGCAGACAGATCTGTTTGTCTAACCGCGCCTTCAGAGTGGAAGATGCACTCAAAGTTTCACACTTTGCCTCCTCCGCGCAGGCGGGAATGAGATTTGAAGGCTGAATTCGGTGCACAAAGTGTCTGGTCGAGTCAGAATTATGGACAACTTGGCAAAAGATGTCTGGTAAAAAAAGAAAAGAAAAGAAAAAGCTCCAGATAACTCCGATCCACAGCAACAGACGAGAAGGAAACTGCTGTTGCTGCTGCTCCCAAGAGAGGTATTGATGCTAATGTTTTGATGCAGCTTCCACTACTACACTTGTTTCCTCCCCCACTTTTTTCTGGCTCCCCCCAAAAAAGGTCCTCTCGTAGCAGCAAAATGACTGCAAAGGGCCAAGGAAGTTGCTTCAAACTTCCCAAGAAAGGGGGGACGTGAGAGGCTTGGAAGGAGAAGGGGTAGTTGTCATTCCGCTGTCCAACCGAGGCTGATGTTAATTTCACTCCCCAATTTGCACTTGAGCGCGAGGACAAAGGACAAAAGTTCTTGAACACAAAGTGCTGTCAAGAGGCGTTGGCGTCCCTCTTTGCGGCTCACACGATCATATATCCGAGTTTATGTGAATCGATTTCAAGGAGATCGCGTCTCATTTTTTGCGGGACAACGAATTGCTGCTATTTCATCCCGGCGCTTTCGCCCCTCTTTTCTTCTCATCATTTCACTCTCTTCTTCTTCCTCCCTCGATCGCAACGAGCCATAACAATGCGACGTTTCCCAAACGGAAGGAACAACACAAAAAAAAGAGAAGGGTCATGGCCCAGTACAATGGTGGAAACTCCCCCCTGCTCATTTCTCTCCATTTTTGGCCCAGATTCTTCCGGGAGACGTCGCACTTGGAGACCATCTTGGACTAAGACAGCAAGAGGAATGAAATCTGTACACTGATGTTGAAGTGAAAAGGGGGGGGGGGAGGACAGGGATTCTGCTGGCTGATTTTTTTCTGCTCAGTGGGCATGCAAGAATGTGGGAGGAGGGGGGGGGGGGGGGGGGACGGCAATAAAAATGAAATTAAGACAAAAAAAAAATTGCCCCAAAAAAACTGACCAAATACCATTTTAAAG
>JAAUXU010164024.1_pt1 | contig 24598 bp, 17 predicted proteins | sample 7278151 | NCBI WGS metagenome assembly JAAUXU01 (sample SAMN14350113, study PRJNA611818) | marine sediment metagenome | isolation source: surface marine sediment (1.8m) | place: French Polynesia: Moorea | collected 2018-08 | reverse complement strand
TGTGTGTGTGTGTGTGTGTGTTTGTGGATGTTTTGAGAGAGAGAGAGAGAGAGACAAACAGATAAAGAGAGTGCGTGTGTGTGTGTGTTAGTGTGTGTGAGTGCGGGCACATGTCTCTGTGTTTGTGTTTGTGTTTGTGCTTGTGTTTGTGTGTGTGTTTCTGTTGTGTTGTGTGTGTGTGTGTGTGTGTGGGTGTGTGTGTGTGTGTGTGTGAGAGCATGGGGCGGGGTGGGAGGGGACACGCACACGCACGCAACCCTTTTCCATTGTCGCGTGACTGAGAAATCAACGACAAGTTGCAAGCACCAACAAAACAACCGCACGTTCCTCTACCCCCCTACTACGTACACGTACCGTATTTTAATGGTGCCAATGAAAAAAGAACCCCCCCTCTTTGAAAAGCACGTCATTTTGCCTGCTTGAAGCTGCTTTTTGAAGCAAGAAGACCTTTCAATCTCACGTCACGAGACTCTTAAGTTGCTGATATTTTAGGCTTGCGATATTATATAATGACTTTTTACGTGCTTTCTCTTGTTAGGATAAGCGCCTCATGTCTGTTCCCCTCTCTTTTTCTTCGTAAGCAAAAGGCATCATCGGTTTCTTCTGTGTTCAAGGGGCACAAAGAGGACGCGTGCGTGCGTGCGTGCGTGCCTGCGGGTGTGCGTGCACGCGTGCGTGTGTACGAGAGAGAGAGAGAAAGAGGGAGGACTGGAATGGCGCAAGGCCGCCCAAGAGAGCTTTATGGGAAGCACCATCTCTCTCCAGCTGGAAGTCCCTTTTTGGATATTCCTCCTTTCTGCCGCTGTCGTCGCATGTGCCACCAAGATGGCGCCCACATACGTCGGAATTTCTCCCCACAGCACAATTTGAGGCTCACGCAATAGCTCGCCAGCTGCTGCCTCACTCGCCGACCATCCTTTCCCCCTCCTCGGTGCCAGAGAGGCAAGATTCTTCCCCCCCTTCTCCAAGTGAAGCCCTGTAGGGCGACTTTGCGCCCCAACAGCGCTTTTGCCACCTGTCCCACCTCTTGCCAAGTCCGAGTGCGTCTGCCCTTCTTTTCTCGGAGCCAACGTGATGGTCAGCAAGGCCCAGGCCAGGATGCCCAGCATGCCTACCATGCGGGGCCTGTTGGGACTGCCTGGATGCTTGGGCGGCCGTTTGGTCTCTTTCTTCGTCACTATTGGTCTCTTTCTTTTCACCTGAGAAGTTTGCTCTCTCTCTCTCCCCTCCCGTTGTACCACCAGCACACAGTATAGTGTAGTATGTGTGTGTGTGTCCTTGGGGCGGGTGGAGAGAGGGAGAGAAAAGAGAGCCTCTACGTATGAATCGATTCGTTTGTAGTAGTACACACACAGTGCCAATTCTGGCTACGGGCTGGCCTGTTGAGAGAAAGGAGAGACAAAGAGAGGACTGTTCAGGGTCAGAAGAGGAGGCTCAAAGAAGGTAAGGCAAGAGGACACAGGTTTTTCATCCTCATCAGTATGGATGGGCCTATTTTGCCCAAGTAGAGGTGCAGCCCGTAGAGGGGGGCCCAGGAGCATGTTTGGTCCCCCCTTGCTTGATATGGAGGGAAAAGGAAAGTTGTTGCTCGCACGATCTTAATTGAGGAGTCTCTGGGGTGCAGCCAGGGGAAGGGGGGAGTAAAGAGCAGCGTGTGTGAGAGGGAAGAAATCAGGTAGGGACTGAAGTAGGCCTTTCAATTATTGCATAAAGAAATATTCTCCTGCTACCAAATTTTCTACGTTATCCCAAACAAAATGCTTGTTATCCTTGAGGCAGTGAGCGTGAAATTGAAATGGCACAAGAGGAGGAGGAGGACGACGACGACGACGACGACGACGACGGAGAAGACGAAGAAGCTGTCAAAGTTGCATTCCAGAATCCAAAAGAGTCTCCCCTTTTTCGCGTGTAAAGCAATTAGCAGTTTCTCTAAACTAAAAAATCACTGCAATGCTTCTCTAAACCTTTGCGTGAGACCTCGGTCGCATGATAATAACAGTTACAGGGGTTCCAACTGCTGTTTTTCAAAGCTGCCACCTTTGCAAAAAAAAGGAGAATAAACTGAATAATAAAAAAGGAGAAATTTCATATTTCAACGCGTGTGCGTGAGCTTGACACTAAAACGTCCCTTTAGCTTCGTCATCAGGTTGGAAGTTTGTATAAATGCCTCTTAAAATTACGCCACAAGGTGCTTGAAGCGCTATTAGCCATTAATCTTAACTTCAGCTGCTGCTTTTGCCTCCTACGACTTATATTTGTGGCCCACAGCAGCAACAGCAACAGCAGCAGCTTTTGTTCTTGTTCTTCTTCTGCTACATATTTTGACGTCACCAGCTTCTGTTGCAGTTGCTAGAAATTGGTCGCATGACTTCCGCTGCTTTCCCAGAATAGATGTGCGTAGGGTGAGTCAACAAAAATGAGCAACCGCATGACGTGTGAGCCCCAAAAGTGAGTCACACACGCGCGCGCAGACTTGCAAACTCATCAGACTCGTGTCTGCCGATCAGTCGCCTGTGCGAATTTTTTGGTCGGAGCCTTTTAAGCACACTTTAAGCTGACAGAAGCACACGCCTTTTTTTTGCGACGCTGTAAACAATCCTTTTCAGAGAAAGCAAAGTAGGATTGCCCCCAAGGAGAGAGAGGGAGAAATTCGTTTACAACTTTTCTCCAGAAAAGGCGTCCTCTTCTTCTTATCAGAGGTGATTTCGAGGCCTCTGCCAGTCTTCAACCCCTCCTGCCCCCCCCCCCTTCCAGGCGCAATAAACGTCTTCTACGAAAATGGAAGAAAAGGGTTGTGTGTGGGGGGTTGGGCTGTCCCATTAAATCTTGCTCGGGTCCCCCCTCGAGATTGTCTTAAGCCCCGCTTGCCCAAGGCGTGGAGTTCCGTCCTGTCCGGGCCTGCGTTTGTACCCGAATGTGAGCGCGCCTTAAGGAAAAGTTGAGTGAGAATGACAGGAGGAGCCCTTTGGAATGTCTCGTTCCATGAAAGCGAGAAGGACTGATGAAAGTAGCGGAAAGCCAGAGAGAGAGAGAACTCATCATTTCGAGGAGGATTTTTCTCCATTTTCCCCTTTTCTTTTGCTGCCTGCTCCATCCCATGAGTGTGTGGAAGTACGTACACGACTGCGCTGGTCACTAGTGCAACAACAGCAACAGCTGCAACAGCAGCGGGATGGTCACTGTTATCCATACGAGCTATTTGTCAGGATTCTTTCTCCACTCCCGATCTTGTCGGTCCTGGCTCCAAAGAAGACAAATGCTAGGCCTGACCAGGGCCAGGTCACCTGTTCAAAGGCCCAATGTTGTCTTTGGGCCACCCTGCGTGATCAGGCAGGCGTTAAGCAAGCGCCATTTCCTCGCGGGCTCTGCTGCTTTCACTCAAGGAAACAAGATATTAGTAATACGTGAGAGATCATAGTGCTGCTCTTGCTCCTACAGCTGTGCTTCAAAGGGTTGTCACGGAGGGGTCAAGTTGAAACTCTTAGGCTCTTTAGGTCTATTCACTTTCTCCATGAAGTGGAAGCTTTTACATTTTCAACTGTGATGAACACTGCAAGTCACTGCCCAAATAGCTTGTTAACTTCATGCGTACGTACATGTCTCAGTTGCTCATGAACAGGGTGAGGCAGAATCCCACTGACACTTTGTCGAGGAATAAGATTAATGTAGGAGGGATTTGGCCTCACTCTGAAGCATAGGACTGTACGGGCTGTCTCACGTTATTTGCAACTCACTTTCTTGAGGTTCATTCAGTTGTTAGGCAAGGTCGAGCCAGCAATGCATGTGACGAAACACCACAAATCAAGGCCCAGATAGCCAACATACTTTATGTTCACTTGTGCTCCAACACTTTAGTGCAGAACTTGGGCAACAGCAGCGAGCAGAACGTCTTCATCTAAGTCAACCTGCCCTGTCTTCATTGCGCACTTGAGTCCTCCATCTCAGGAAGTGTTGCCATGTTCTATCTGTCACTTCTTGTTGCAAAAGCAAAGCAGAATAATTTATGAAATTTGTGCCCAAAGATGAAAACAAGTGCAAGAAGTTGCAACCTGAGCCTGCCAGTACAGTCTCCCGGGACCAGAAAGTTCTGTGTGTGTGTGTGTGCGTGTGTGCGCCAACATAGCGAGCACGAATTGAGCAGGTGCGAAAGTGCTTGCTTTGCTCGCACGTCGGGTGTCTCCAACCAGGTACTTTCACTCGCTCAGACATCTCCGCGCTCGTGTGGACCATTTGCTCGTACTCGAGCACCGGGGAGACCCCTGAGCAGGTGGTTTTCTAGTTGCGGGGCGCGTGTGTTCGCGCGCAAGACGTTGACGTGGGGGAAAATCGAATACGCTCACTGGCTTATCAAGAGAAAACGGTTATAGCCGAAAAGAGGCCAAGAGATGCACGCGGGCCCGCGCGCGCGCGCGCGTGTGTGTGTGTGTGAGAGAGAGAGCACACGCGGGGCCTCCCACATAGGCCTGTAGTAACAAGCTGAAGCTTTGAAAGCCCTACGAACTTTGCACTGCGAACTTGTCAGTTGGCAACTCAAGCTTCTCACATCTGCATCATAACATCTAAAGAGCAGAAACACGCGCTCACACGCACGCACAGACGCAAAGTAGTGATAATGGACGCTGCTTAACCGAATATGGAGACCACATAATGAGCGTAACATTTATTTATGACAACGATAACGAGGTGAGTGAGGATCAAAGGTACACAGACACACCTGCCACAACTTCTTGAACGTTATGTCACAGCCAGAAAAGAAAAAATCTGCTCAGCAAAAGAAAAGCTGAGGCATTTTTTCCTATTAGGAAGTTAATACTTCTGGTAATAAAGCAAATTATAGGCACAAAGTAGAGGGTGACGTGTCAGCTCAGGCAGAAAACAACATTTCCCACACTTTCACTGGTGAAGGCTCAAGGTTGCTGGTGTCACAAGGCCTCTCTCTCTCTCTCTTTCTCTCTCTTTCTCTCTCCACTTTTCTTCTATAACTTTCCCAGAAGAAAACGGCAATCGATATTTTCTACAAGGCCGGATTTATTGATTCAGCCGCATTCCTGCTGACTCTGAGCCTTTACACGGCCACGTTAGAATGATGGATTTCATACGGCACAATATTAGTATTCGCGGAATAAATTTAAAAGTGTAGGGGAAATTGGCAGGAAACGTCCGCAGTTCACCTTATAGTGGCCAAAACGCGCGCACGCGCGCACGCACACGCACACTTACACAAGTACACACATAATATATGTAGTGTCGGTTCAAGAGGAAATTGGTAGGAAGCTAAGCCCAAAGTAGCAATTTGCTATCAATAATAGTAGATTTTTTTTTGCTCGCATATAGTACGCATGGTGGTAGCATTTCCCCTGTTTCTTGCACGCAGGTGGTTGTCAGGAGCAGGCAGCGGCGGAGGCGGCGGCGGCGGCCCCGGCGGAGGCGGAGGAGGAGGGGAAGGCCCTGACTCACTCAGAGGAGAGCCACAACAACCGCGACCACCACAACAACCTTCTGCTTCTTATCATTCTTCTTGTCCTGGCTGGAAAAGACGGGAAAAACAACAGCTGTTTGCGTCACCTTACGACGGAGGAAAATAACGAGGCCAATCTATATTCAGTTCTGAAAGCAACAAGCTGTTGGGAGAGGCCATCGAGGCCATAGAAGCCATCGGAGGCATGTGTGAGGCAGCAGCAGCAGCGGCGGCGGCGGCAGCAACCCATCTGTGATACCAGCGAAGGTAATTTTTGCTCTCAGGGGTGGGGGAAAGACTAAAGAGGTGCACTTTTTTAAATTGACAAGCAATGGGGAGGGGAGGCAACCCACTTGAGTCTTCCTCTTTGATCAACGTTGAAGCTCGTTACAGCATCAGCTGTTCTTATCTCCAAAATATCGACATCTTATCTCTTAAGTAGGCAGCTGCAATGAATAAGATTTAAGGCGGTGTGACGCTAGGCATTTTTTTGGTTGGCAGCTGAGTCCGCCATGGAGTTGAACGCGCGTCCCATGACCGAGCTCCGCTCCGACTACTGGATGATCCAGAAGTTGGGAGTCGGAGGATTTGCCAAGGTCTACCTGATCAAGCACAGAGAGACCAAGAGACACTTTGCGTGCAAGCATCAGGCAAGTTCTTATCATTAATGGCATCATCACTTTTTGTTGTTGTCATTGCTGCTATTATGCGGTAGAAATGGTTGACTCCGGATACTCAGAGGAATGCCCGGAGGGAGGCCGGAATCCTCAAACGTCTCGCTCAACCTGGACGCAACAGGCACGTTGTCAACTTCGAAGACTACTTTGAGGTGAGAATTGACACAGATTGATGTTAATTGCATTTATAATATAATATTATTTTATGATAATAATTTCCCCCTCCTTCTTGAAGGGCGAGGAGCAGAGCGTGATTTTGACGGAGTATCTGGAGGGCGGCGAGCTTTTCCAGCGAATCGCCTCTAAGGATTATTCCCTCACAGAGGCGAAGTGCAGGGACTTCTTCAGGCAAATCGTAAGTCGACATTGTGACAGTTGCGCTTTTCGCTGAAAATGCATTCTTCACTGTTCTTTTTGCCGCCTCGTCAGTTCCGGCCACGTCATTTGAGACCAGACATTACTGCTCTGAGATGTCGTCATACAAGGACGAATGAGAAGCGATTAGCAAAGACAATTTGACTTAAGCTGAGCGTAAGTGTGAGCTTAATAGAAAAGCTGGCCTTTACTATTATTCATACACCATTAGCTTTTCCGTCATCCCAAGACCCCCTGCTGTGTTGGGGTCATTAAATTTTCGCCGCTCACATTTAATTCTCCCACACAAGTACTTCTTTCTTGAAAAAAGCTTTAGCCATTAAGCTTAAGAGACGAATTTGTCGTTGTAAGCTTCCCTCATGTTTAAAGTAGATCTAAGTATTTTTCGCCACCAGAACGTCAATGATAGTTTTCACTCAGTGCAATGCTCAGAAGGCTTCTTGGCCCTCGAAATCACGTGGGAACCCTGAAATCGATCAAACCGGAGCTATTCGAGGCTGGCCGAGCCCGCGGTGTGAGGCGAGGCCCCGACCAGCACGGCTGTCAGCACAATGCACTGTTCACGTGCTGTGCATGTGCCCAAAACAAACATTTCTGGTGTTTCTGCTAATTTGGAGACGAGTCAATATGGGGCGCTGTAGTGCATTTGGCTGCACTAATTCATCAGAAAAATAATGGACTTCTGTGTAGCGCCCCTTGTGTTGACTCACCAGGTCCAAGGCAGCTTTCTGGAGTCAAGCGTCAGAATATTCAACAAACAGTTGAGCTGTTCAAGTGTCAAGTTTCAACGCTGCTGATCTTTTCTTTTCGCCGACAATAGAGTAGCAGAACTTGGAGGGGCTTTGCTGAAGGTTGGACACGAACAGCAGTGCCACACGGGCGCCCCTTTCAGCAGTCCCCTCCCTTGTCCAGGGCAGAGTGGGCCAATCCCTGTTTTAATCCAGTGTCTCAAGCTGAAACTTTGTCATGCCAGCGTCAGGTTATCTAAGGGAGTGTTGAGACAAGGAGGTGGGGGAAAAATCGAGCAATCCCTTTGGCTGAAATTCGTGGGGAGAACCAACGTCACAAAGAAGGGCTGAATGAGCTGGACTAAAAGTTTTTAAGCTTTTGGAAGAGAGATTTGCGTTTCGCAATGAATCTTTTGTGCTGTAACTTGGGCTGAGAATCCAGCCATGGGTGGGGATTTTGCTGTCCTGTCCACGCCTCTTAAGGGTCCTTAATCGGAGGGATCTTATCCTGTCTGGCTTACCTAAGACAAGCTTTGTGCAGTCCAAGCACTTCAAGCTGTCCATGCACTCCACTCCTAACGGTGCCGACCTCGAATGTGACCTCCAGCATCGTCCGACGTCACTGCTGACCTCATAGCAGTTAGGGGTACTTTTTTGGCCCAACAATGCATCGGCCCAGCACTACATTTTGGTCACAAGCATTTCATGATTGAAGAAATGTTGCTGTGAAACATTTAGATAAAGCCCTGAAGAAGTTTGCGGTCTCTGGGTCCTCCCATTGGAAAGAATAACCGTTTCATCCAGGCCACATGGATTTGAGCTGGTGGGCTGCATTGGTGCAAAAAAATTCAACCCAAGACTCTTTCCATTTAGACAGCCGACCACCTTTCCCGTGGAGATAAACTACAGGGACAAAACAAGCCGAAAACTGTCTTCCAGCAAAACAAAATGTGGAACTTGAAGTTGCACAAGTTTCAGCGTGAACTTGACATTGCAAATATCACAATCTCAAGTTTATGTCGTATCTCTTTTGTACAGCATCCACCCAGCACTTTTGTTGTTCTAGCAGAGGTGGTTGCAAGATAAAGTGGAGTTGAATCTATTCTCTTATTTTCCTAGAAAAATTGACTTAACTGAATTTGAATTGAAGTGCTTAGTTCAAAATCCACCCCGACTTCTCCAGCCGTAACTTTGTCAGCTGACACAAAACCCAGTCTGCCGCCTCCCCCCCCCCCGCACTTTCCCCCCTGGTATATCTCTGCTGTGACCTCGTAGCAACTCTCCCTCATAGAGTCTTGCGAAATCAGCTGACTTTCTGTAGTACAACTTTGGTATGGGTATCTGGGGAACTATTGAGAGGAAGGAAGGTCTGCTACACCTTTCAGTTCATTCACAGGATGTGTGCCACATTCAGACCAATGTTGGACAAGTGTGTAAAGGCCAATGCTGGACAAATGTGAATGTGTAAAGGCCAAAGTTGGATAGATGTGTAAAGGCCAAAGTTGGACAAGTGTGTAAAGGCCAGTGTTGGCTGCTTTGAAAAAACCTTCCTTGTCTTGTAAAGGTCAATGAAGCAGATCCCAAAATGGTCGCATGGAGATGGGGAAGGCCCAAATGAGGGCATATCAGCGCCCAAGACCTCAGCGATGGCGATGAACCTTGTGGTGGTTTTAATCTAGATTTTACCCTAAATTGTGTTGCCTCATCTATTGATCCATAGGTATTTTCGTACGGTCCCTCAGCCATCTACATGGTCACGACGAACTACTATTGTGCATGTAGGTCTAAGCATGAAATGAATACAAATGGGAAGAAAATCTAGGGTCTTGCTTGTTATGACATGCCTGTGCAGGGCAAATAAATAATCTGAGGCTTTCAGTGACACAAAGCAGGGTGTGTGCACGTGTGTGTATTGCAAATGAAGGACTGGCCCCAAAAGAGTATAGGCCCTCATATTGGTGGGCCCACCGAGCGAGGCAATGGGGCCGTTATCGACATTGTCTGATTCCCTTACTAGGTTCGTGGCGTGGCCTACCTGCACGAGAACAAGATTCTCCATTTGGACATCAAGCCACAGAACGTGGTCTTAGTAGCTCCCCCAGGGGGTCCAAATGGATCTTCCAACGACAACATGTCCATATCCTCCGAGGACGGCTTGTCTCAGAGCCAGAGGTCTCTAGCAGCCCCTCCCTGCGACCGACTCAAGCTCATCGACTTCGGCTTGGCCAAGGAGCTCGGCCTGTACGCGGACAGGATTCCCATCACCATGTGCGGGACGCTGGAGTTCATGTCTCCCGAGGTGATGAAGTGCTCGCATGCCTCACCGGCCTCGGACATGTGGAGTGTGGGGGTCGTGCTCTACATGATGCTGTCCGGGGGGGTTTCGCCCTTCTGGGCGGGGTCGGAGTACAGGACTCAAAGGAAGATCGTCAGGGGGATCTACGACTTGGAACACCCCAACTTCAAGCAGGTGGGAAGCAGTTTCCAGGCCAGAGCAAATATTTTCGACTCCTTTGGGCAGTTTTTAGGGACAAGGTCTGAATTAAAAGATGAATTAGTAAAATATGCTATGTCTACTTCCTGGGTGCAAACCTCATGACCTGTTAACAGTGTTTCAAACGTTCCCTCAGGTGTCGAAGGCTGCCCTGGACTGCGTCCAACGACTCCTCGACGTTGATGGACCTCGTCGGATGTCGGCTGAGAAGTGTCTTGAGCACTCCTGGCTGACGGGCTCTTACCTGGACACGCTAAAGGAGCTTGAGACGACCTGGATGAGGAAATATTTGGCCAAGCGGCGCTGGCAGCGCTGGTTCAACGCCGTCAGGGCCATGAACCGCATGAAACACTTAGGCGCGGAGTCCTCCAGGAGCAGCAGCCACCAGGAGGCAGCGGCTGCGGCGGCCGCGGGGGCAGAGGAGATCGGACTTAAGCCCATGGTGCAGAAGGAGCGCTGGGTGTGAAGAAGACGAACGGGAATGACAACGAAGAAGCAGCAGAAGAAGAAATAATCGGACTAAACAAGTATGGGAGGGGAGAAGAACAATACTACTAATACAGTTGGGGACCAAACAGAAGGAAGGAATGGTAAAAAAGATCACTTTTGAGGCTGCCAGCATGAACTTAAGAAGAAGAAGTTGACAATGAAGAAAAAAAGAGTCCTTGATTATTCCAGTACTACAGAGAGTCCAGTGACTTTTCAAAAGAAGGGTGTTTTTATCCTGGAGTATGTGAAAGAGTGTCTATTACTGTTGATGCCAAGCTCGATCTTCTTCAGTCTCTGACGAGGCAAAAATCGCCTGCAACTTCCGCTCTTTGTGAGCGTTTTCTCACATCACGCAATTTTGTCCTCTCTAGACTAATCAATAGAGACAGAGGAAAAGAAAAACAATGTTATTAATCATTGTCTGTTGAAAGTTTTCCCCCTCCCCTCCCCTTCCCCCCCCCCCACTTTTTCCGAATTTTCTGTGTTCTTTTATTATTTTTAACGTCCACCAAAGGCTTCATTGTTTAAAGGCCCGGCGAGATTGACCCTACTTTTTGCCTAATTTTCAACCCTGTTCTTAAGCAGTTTGACGAAATCTTCCGTTCAACCTTTTCCACCAGTAGGACGTTAAATGTAAACGAAACAACGTTATTACACATTGTACAAGCGTGCAGGGAAGGAGCGACACACCTCTACTGGCGGAAAACGAAGCGAATTTCGCATACAGCTGCAAAATCATCACGTATCAAGAATGTTTTTTTCGGTGCGAGACTCCGATATCAATCGATGATGTGCGTAAGAAGAAATTCCGCCCGTTTAAGCGCTCCCTCGAGTAGTGTTGTAAGGAAAACAAAAAAACAAAAAAAATCCAGACCCTTTATCGAGTTGAGGCCAAGTTTCTGATTTCTAATTTTACGTATATAACCAATACTTTGTGGTTTAGATAGAAATGCGAGATTGAAGTAACAACAATAAAAGTTCCGCCTTACCAGGGATGATTTCTTTTTTCTCTTGAGTTTTATTTTTATTTTCCAATAAGAACTGTGAGGGCTCCTAAAGGACGACGACGCAGGATGATGACATCATGTCAGACAAAGGAATTTGGCAAGTTTTTTCTCTCATGCCACAAACATCTGTGGCTTCACGGACGCTGAAAAGTACCAGATCCGATAAAAAAGTAAATAAACAAGGCATGACTTGGCAGAGTTCCGTTTATTTTTAGTTTTTATTTTTCAGAATTAAAACTCACAAAGTTATCGCTTTGGAGCAAAACACGAATGGCACAGCCGTGGATAGGCCTAGGCCCAGTACACTCTTTCAAAGGGAGAGGGGGGAAGCGCCTCAGCACTGTTAAAACGTACGTGAGAACCACGGAGCCACCCGGTAACTTCTTTGCCCCCCACCAGGAATGTCTTTCTTTCTTCTGGAAGAAGCAGAAATGCGAATTACGATGAAAGCCTCTTCCCAGGTTCTGCACTTGTGCCAGATCGGCCACGTCCGCCAGCGTATCGAGAGGAAAGGATTAGTAACAGTCAGGCTCCATTCTAAAAGTGTTCTTCACCATCATTGTCGCCCTTGTCTTGCACTGCATTGGAGGTTGCAGCAGGGACGTCGTTCGTAGACCCAGCGTATGGATACACCGGGTGTCACGGAAAGAGCGGGACATCAGTTTTTTCATAATACAAGGTTGGGACTATTGACGACTCGGGTACAATTCTGCATGGATGGAAAGCTCTCCCCTCTGGTTCATGTGCCAAGATGATCTGGCAATTATCAGTGACGCGACACCAGATTGAAGTCAGGTGGATCACGTTTGTCTGCGGAAGTGCCAATCAGGGCACCAACGTTGTCAAACTCAGCGTGTGAATGAATTGCTCACGCTCCGGAGATGTTGATGACTACAGGCCAGATCATGGCCAAGGCACGTGAGAGTGGCACAGTGGCACACGCCAAGAACAAGATGGTGACCAGCAATGTGGTCCCCGGTCGCACAGCCCACTTTGTGACCAAGAAGGAGGTCCTGAGACTGCAAGATTCTGGCCAGAATATTCCACAGAAGAGCCAATGACAGGGAGGCTCGGGCCCGAGGCACTTTCAGGCAGTAGAGCCTGGTCTGGTCTCGGCATCTTGGTGGCCTCGAATCACGAGGCCCCATCATTGGCAGACTTTTTTCTCCGGACAAAGGCTCTGCAGGCTTGAGCGAGCTCAAAAGCTCACGGACCGGCACAACTCCGACACAGTGATTCTTCGGACTGATGAGAAAATGTTTCACGTTGACCAGCAGTTCAACCGTCAGGACATGCGCTGCCTCCAGCCCAAGGGGCAAAGGGGCAAGCCACGTGTGCGCCCTGCGTCTTCAGGACTGCTCCAAAAGTCATGGCTTTCTGCGCTGTGGCCTCTGGCGGCCAAGTCATGGACCCAATCTTCATCAAGATTGGATACAACGTAGCAGTCATGCTGCGTCCACACATCATCTCCACGAGGACCACATGAACACAGGGAGAGGTGACATTGGAGCAAAATGGTGCCTCCCCCCCCCCTTGGCACACTGCACATTCAGCACAGCAGTTCTTGGTCTCAAAACTTGGCAAAGATTGTTTGGAGCATAAGGGCTGGTGGGCACCGAACTCACCTGATTGCTCGCTCTCCTGTGGACTTTGCTGTCTGAGTAAATATTCAGGCCCAAACCAATGAACCTGCCAGTGAGAGCCTTGATAGGCTTAAAGGCACTATTAGCCGGCGTTGGCTGACTGTGCTCAACCCTGATTGTGTCAGAAAGAGTTTGGATGCAGCATGGAGCCGCCTCTTCCGTGTTGTCGAGGGCTGATGGCAGCTTTATTGGCAATCATTGACTTGTCTATGATGCCAACGTCGTGCAATAACAGCTAAAGTAGACTCTACATTTTCCTTCCATTCAGCAATACACCCGATCCGTCAATAGGCCTAAAATTTTATCAAAAAACTGAGTGCGCTCTCTGACACCCGGTAGTAGGTACACACAGGGTGGCTTGGAAGCACTCTTCACTCCGCTTGGGACGAATTCTGTTGCCGGTGCAACCTAGGGAGGGGGTGGAGAGACACCCTGTACGCACCCCCCAACACTTCTCTCCATCCACATTCATTCCTAATTTCTGCTCTGTGGTTGAGTAGGCAAAAAGTTTTTTTATTGAACACCCAGTCGGAAGGTGGGGGGGGGGGGGAGAAGAGAAACCTCAGATTTTCAGCTCACGTCTCTCTCGCCTTTTCCCATTTTTTTTGCTATCGTCGCCGTCGTTTTTCTTCTGCGATGGGTTTGAGGTAGGAAGAAGACACGGGGAAGACGATTCGAGGACCAAATTCCTCTTTCTGGTTTCCCTGGAAACGAAAATTAAATTGGAATTATCAAAAAGACAGGGAGAAAAATGGGGGACCTCTTTGGTGATGGAGAAGAAGAGAGAAGGAGAGAGAAGAAAGAAGAAAGAGGAGAGAGAGGAAAAAGAAGGCTCTGACTTGAATGGTCTCCACTCTTTCTTTGAACATTATTTTGGCCAAGACCGAAGAGGAAAATAATTAATCTATGTTCGTACTCGTAGTTTTGGACAGTTACAAAATAGTTTCCTCAGTCTTCACTAAATGTGTTTGTTTGTCCGTCCCTGACCCGACACGTACTGTTTTCCGCTCACCTGGCTGAAGAACACGAGAAAAACATGCCCAAAATGTGCTCCAAGTACGCACCCAGCAGTGCGGGGACGACTTTCCGCCGAAAGCACTCAACTTTCAGTCAGGCAACCTCGATAACCCCTGCCAGAAGAGCGTCGGAACGTTCCCCGACGACGCGTGCGAGCGTGGGCGACCGCGCACACTCTTAGGCCCGTCAAATGACTGTGTCAATGCACACATTTCTCTGAACGTTCCACACGTGTTCATAAAAGCGTCTTAAGTGTGTTGCATGTGTTTGTTTATAAGCAGAGACAGAGGCAGGCAGAGCACGAAGAGGGGCATAACATTAAACATTCATCCTTTGCTATCTCTCTCCTCCTGAAAGTATGCAAAGTAAGAGTAAAAGTAAGAGATTCAAACTAAACAAAAAGAAACATTTCACCACAACAATGTGAGAAAGATCATTTTGAAAGTGCCTTTTTTATAAAGTCAATATTGAGCTAGTCAGAAGAACTTTCCGTGATGAGCAACAGTATTTTGTCCACATGCTACAAAGTCCTGGGAAGTCTTGGCAATAAAAGCGTCTCCGCTGAAACTAATCAACATAATGGTGTATTTTTTTCGTTCTCCTTCTTTGGGAAATAAAGGACCTGCTCCCAAAGCCAAAGTTTTGATCTCTTATGAGAGAATGTTTAGAGCAAAAAAAATGTCGCTGGTTGCTTGGCCTAGGTCGGCTTTGCTTTTAAGAGGCTTTGGCGGACGTCAAAAGTGAGTCACTTGCTGCAAAAATGGATCGACTTGAGCTACACACAAAAAGTGCATTAATTGCTGACACACACTGTAGTGTCGCAAAATAACATGTCACGACTTGACCAATTTGTCCCCGTCCTGAGTGACAGAAAGAATAATTCGCCCTTGTTGTGCAAGAACTTGCTGGAAATGGCCGACTTGACAAATCACTGCTGACGGATACCTGCATGGTGTCAGGTCTCGTCCTGCTGCCTCCGGTCTCCATGAGGTAGTCTTCTCCTGACCCCTCTAGGAAGCCGTCCTGGCCCTCCCCTACGTGTACTTGGGCCGAGACCATGTAGGCAACTCTGGGGCGGCTCTGGGACCGGGTGAAGGGGGCCTCTGTGGTCACAGGAGCCATCACGTCTAGAAAGAAGGACAAGTTCAGCAGGCACTTGAAAGAGAACAATGGGAGTAGAAGCGGCACCAGCACCGACACCAGCAGCACCTCACTCGACGTCGCGTACTCACAGTTTCGCTCTTGCGACGCCCCTTGGAGGACTTGACGTCTGCCATCATCACAATCTGAGCTCTTTGACGTCCGTCCTCTCCTCCTCCTCCTCCGCCGCCGCCGCCTCCGTAGGACAAAAGTGGCCGCCGTCGCGGCCGCGGCCGCCAAGAGGAAGGTTAGCGTGATGCCGCTACCCAAGATGACGCTAAACACCTTGGAGCTGGAGAGCAGGGGAGGAGACGACGTGGGAGTCTCTGCAAGCACAACAGCCTGACATTGAAAACTTGATGGGTGAAAGCGAAGCCTACGGCGGTTGACTGCTCGCACAAGGGTACAAGGAGGACCTCAGTGAAAAGTTTCAACAGGGCTCCAACCTCCAGTCCAAGGGTACAGGTACATGTAACGGGTAAAATGGTACGGAAGTGGCTCGGGTGCCAGAGTACAGACACCAAGACTTGTGTCTGTGGAGTAGTACTAGTGCAGACAGCCGCGGGTTTGGCGGCTGGATCGGGGTGGCAAAGAAGGGGTTCAGGTATCCGAGGTCAGACGCTCCTCACAGGTACCTTTTCAGGTAGTGGCAGTCATTACAAGTCGCCACTGAAATGTTTTGAGCGTGAAACAAAGATGTTGACAACTTTTGGCCCCACAGAAAGCATGATATGAAAGTTAAAACCTAGCTGCCCCCGCCCAAAAAAGTACACAAGAGAGGGTGAGATTTCATTATGCGCACATGCACACATTCACCACTATATATAGACTAAATTTTCCCATGTCTGAAGCAATCAGGCGAAGCTCTCCAACCCCTTCTTCCCCCCCCCCCCAAAGTTCCATTCTAGCTCGCCTCTCTTTCCCAAAAAAAGTTTCCTATGTTTTGGCGCGTTAATCCTTCAACAGAGGGGGTCCAGCAGTAAAAAAGCAGTGGAAGACGAAGGAGACTTTCCTTGAGCTAGAGACAAAGAAGTAAGAGGTAAGGAAATGCGAAGTAATAAAGATTCCTCTCATTGGGCACAAAACGGCACTTGCCAATTTGTAGCTCGGCCACTTTGGAAGGCGTCGTCTCGAGATTGACCCTGCCCAGGCTCCTCCCCTGAGAGTTGGACGAGTACAGGCTCAAGTTGACCCCTCTGTGCAGCTTGAGACCCCTGAAAAAATGGATGATGACTTAGTCACCTCCTGCACGTTCTTTGAACGGACAAGATATGGAGATATATCATCTATATGTATAATCTATATCTATATATTAGGCTAGGTCGAACTTTGTTTAACTAGGAACTAGGTTTGACTTTGGAAATTCACTGACGGTGTCTGAGGTTTGTTACACGGGCTCAAAAGATGAAGATGTAGTCAAATACTTTGGAAAAAACATTGTATTTACCTCTGCCCAACTTGATTTGAAATTTATGTACTAAGCTACTGTAGTACATTTGCTGTGGAAGTAAATTTCAGCTCTGGTGGCTTTCAGAAGCGGCCAAACTGGGTGAAAATCACTGACCAAAATGCTGACTTGCTACAGTTTGTCAGAAAAATATTTTACAGTTTTAAGTTTAAAAAATTATAACTTATTTTACACTATCATGCAACTTAAAACCCATTTGGGCATAGCTAAAACTCCTTTTTTTCACTTTCATTTGACTACAGAGTCTTCAAATGGTAAGCGGCTACAAATTTTGGACACCCATGGGGCTTTCCAATTTTCGACCTAGCCTACTATATATATAAAGCAAAGTCTCCCTATGTAGTCTGTGTGTGTATGCATGTATGTCTGCCTGTCAGGCTCAGGCCAACCACTGCACCGATCGTCACCAAACTTGGTCAGCAGACACTACACATCACATGCTCGAAAGTGATCGTGTCACACCTTAGGTCAGAGGCCATTTTGAGGCCGAAATCGAGGTCCAACATTACATTTGCTGCATAAAGTGTCAGTAGGTGTCCATGGCAAGAGGAGTGGAGAGAAGAAGGTCACTAGGGGTGGACACTGAGCCAGGCAATCCAGTGAGCCAAACTGCGGCTCGACCCGTCAACTGATGGCCCGCTGCCATCACTATGCTGGGGAGGGCGTGAAGAGTGTACAAATCAGCCAGTTTCAAAAGTAAAAACAAAGTGGATCCCATCAAGTTGGAAAGTGAGTGTCAAGTGCGAGATCAGCTTCAAGGGCAAGATCAGCTTCGTGTTGAGCGGGTCGAGTCTGCTATTGGCTTATATTTTCTACCCAACGAAGTAGGGTTCTGCATAATTTGTAATTTTAATCTCTGACAATTTATAAAGTTTAGCCGTGATCCTCCTTCTGGCCACAATTACTACCACAGATTGCACAACCTTACCTTATGCATTTTAGAGCACATTTCATGTCTATTAGCATATTTTGCATACTCCGTACAGTGGACTCTGCTTATTCCGTCCACTTTGGGCGGCCCAATTTTGGACGGTTCATCCGTTATATCCGAAAGGATAACGCCAAGTGTAGCTGCTTGGGGTGGACTCACTAGTACCGGAGGATACGAATGTCTTACTGCTGCTGCTGAGGATCTCCAGCGGGCCTTGGTTAGAAAGGCAGCGTTTAGTTCGAACTCTCAATTTTGAGGCCCAAAAGCTGGTTACGCAGTGCAGGCAGTACTGACTCGTATTCCGCCGTCAGTGCACTCCTCAATGCAAAAAAAAGGTTGGTAGCGGGGGTTCAAGACATGTTTTCTCAGTGACGGTTGTTGCACACCCGGAGTTTTGCACTGTACTAACTGACCGAGTTTTCAAATGCCCCGGTGACGTCAGCGGGTTCAGTGAGTGCTTAGAAGGACCTCTTGACCAGAGAGAGCATGAACATGAGAAACCAAGAAATGGTGCAGTGGAAACAGATTAAAACTCAAAGTTCGTGGGGAAATATGCTTTCTTCCTTTCCAGTGGTGCGGGAGAGGTCTTTTGTAAAGCATATTTATGATATTTCCAGATCTATGCATCAGGGGGTTTCAAGCATATTTCGACAAATTTTCTAGCATATTCGGGCCGTCTGAAGTTTTGTAACTCAACACTAAAGTTTAAATAACATACAACGAAAGTTTATATACCATGCAACTAAAGTTTAAATAACATGCAACAAAAATTTAAATAGTATGCAACTAAAGTTTAAATACTATATGTGTTTAAGTGACATACTACAAAAGTTTAAAGAACTTCATGATAATGAAGTTTATCAGCTTAACTCGGGGTAATTATCAGACCCGATTGGCTGATAATCTTACCTACCTGACCCTGAAGATTGGATTTCTTGAGGTCTGGTTCTGCACCAGAGTGCCCAAGTCTCTGTCCCTGACCTCGAGGTGGAAGAGTAATGTGTCCGGGAGGCCCCCGTCGAATCCGGGCTCTTGGCACCGGACGGTCAGATCTTGAGTGGTGTGGTTATGCACGTCACACTGGTCCGGAGGCTCCGGAGGACCTGTGCAAGGTATGCGATGAGCGTACGACAGGCCCAGTGAGCCAAAAGTGACTCTGCACGTAGTGCGACGACCATGACACAGACAGAGTCAGCCCGAAGGAACTGGGTCACGCTTCACGCTCCCAGCGGTCACCTCCAACCTTTGTCGACCCTCTGGCTCGTAGGCGGTGATCAGAGAGCCAGCCAACATACCCAATGGCACTTGTATGGTAAGTTTAGCTTTGAAAACAGACCAGGTATCAGTCAGCTAGTATTCATAGAAAGTGGCTTCTTTCCCTCTTCCTCTACCCCTCTTCTCCTTCCATCCACTTTACATAAAGACCCCCTAAAAGGCTCGATTTCACTAGAGGATTCCCCAAAAATGGGTGGTATCCCAAATATCCCACTGCTACTTCGAATTCTTTTATCTCCAAGGAAAATATTTGCTCTACGAATGAATAATGAGAAAAAAAGGCTGCGTTGCAAACACCGCCCTAAACACTTTTATCTCCTATGAACACTGTCCATTGGTGATAGAGGAAGCAACCCAAAACATCCATTTTGATGGGCCTTTTCAGCCTCCCCTCCTTCCTTTTCCCCACCACGAGGTGATTTTCCGCAAAAGATAAAAGCAGGAAAAGAGAGGAGAAAAAGGGAGAGGAGAGATCCTTTCTTCTTCCCTCTCCACACTAGGGATGGATCCACGAGGGAAAGGCTCGAATCAAGGCCCAAAACCCAAGTCAGCCAGGGCATCCAGGCCCATCGGAGGGGAGAGGCCAGCCGGCAGGGCTTGGCTGGGGTACAACAAGCACCTCTGGAGTTGTGCAACATCTTGGATGTTGCCAGCAGTTCGGGGGATTATGCACCCGATCCCTACAGATCCCTACAGATCCCTCATTGCCCCCGATAAGAGACAATCATCCAAGGTTACTTGAATGGTTGGAAAAAGGTCAAGAAGCATTAAAGGAAGAAGAAGCTTTCCCACATCTCGGTCCAATGTTGCACTCGTTTACCTGCCGGAATGAGCCTGAACAGGCATGGCCTCTGGAGGCCCTGGCCCAGGGTGTTGGCAGCCAAGCACCGCACGTCCAAGGCTTCTTCCGACGCCAGGGCGAGATCTCTGCAAGGCGTTCGTTCTTAACGCTGCGCTTTGCCGAAGTTGTTCTCTGCTCTTACCTGAAGGTGGCCACCGATGAAGAAGTGTTGAGTCTGGACTGATCAAAGTCCGCGACCTGAAAGGACTTATTTTGGACGAGAGACCAGTGGAACGACGAGGGAGGAGGCATGGACTCCATGACGCACAGCACCTGATATTTGGTTTCTCGTTTACATTGCTAACAATACAGCACGGGACCAAGTTCAGGTGTTACCTTGGTCTCTCTTCTCGGCACCACTCCGACGGTGTTGGCTTTGAGCTCGTGTGAACATTCAGGCTTGTCTGAAAGCAGAGGGGGAATGTGCGAAATCTGTACACGTAGCAATTCCTTATGCAAAACGCGAGCTGCGATTCCACAAACATTTTTCTTCCTCCCTTCCCCCTTTTTTTGGGGGGGGGAGGGGGAGGGGTGTGTCAAGTCTCTAGAGGCACCTGTTTGTTAAAGCAGAGGAAAGCAAAGTTTCCCGGGGGAATCACGAAATGAACGAATGAAAAAAGTGGCGAAACTTTTTGGATCAATTCTTCTTTGTTAGTTGATCCTTCTCCTTGTCTTTTTTTTGGCCCCTGCTTTCATTCCTATCCCAAACGACTTGGAAGTGTGTTTTCCCCTTGACGTTATTTTGGGCCCACGCGATACGGTGGTTTTAGTGGGAAATTAAGAAAAGTGCTGAAACTGCCTATTCTTCACCCATGAGTCGCTCACTGGGTGTCTAAGGGTCATCACGTAAAAATGTCCCTCACGTTTCGCAAGTTTGTGGCAACCCTGGAAGCCTCATAAACTGACCTAGAGACAAGAGGTGGAAGTCTTTGTACGCTCGAATAGTAACGTTGCTGATGTAGCAATCAGTACAGTGCAACGTTGCTTTAGGTGAGGACAGGACTATGCTGATTTAGCAAGGTGGCTCAGGCTAGACTTCGACATACTGTCTCTTAACACACGTGTCATGACAAGCAAAGCTGTGGAAGGACCTTTTTTTTTTGCTTTCGAAACAGAAGTGGGGCGGGTGGGATCTTTTGGACTGCGTCCGTGTCCGGGGCCCAGTAGTGAAAGCATAGATCAGAGACTGAGAAAATGTAGACTTTCTGCCCTTAAATGACAGTAGAATGCCGATAAACAAGGCGAAAATTATTATTTATAATTCCATCAACTCACACATGACGACGAGTTCCAGGTGATGTGAGGTGTCCTCGCCCTCCAGGTTGAAGGCGCTGCAAGTGTAGTTGCCGCTGGCAGATCTCGACACGCCCTACGTGGAGGGAGTGATTGTAAAAATATCCTTTCCCCAGTGAGGGGAAAGACTCCAAGTTCTCCGTCGGTTGCTCACCTGAAGGACGAGATTCTTTCCTCCACCTGTGACCAAGACTCGACCTGCGATTTCCGACGACGTCGACGCATCCACCCGGAGACCCTTAAAAATGACGCCAACTTTTCAACTTAAGTGAAATCCAGTCTAAAGTATTCAAAGTCCAGCAATGAGAATGGAGGAAGTAATTTTGCAGCTCTTCCTACTCATGTTTGCGACGAGCAGCAGGATTTTGGACAGGAAATTAAAAAGAAATGGTGAGAGAGCGAGAAGACCCTTGATTTCCTCGTCTTACTCACGTTTCTCTTCCACACGACCTTGTAGACTTCCGGGTAAGCCCTGACGGCGCACTCCAGGTAGACGTCGGTGCCCTCGGACACTGAGGAGGGGTCGATGCCAAGGCCGAAGGTCAACGTCACTCGAGGGGGGTCTGCGGAAACGAGCACAAAGGATGGCAGTGACATTAGTTGTTGGTCGAGATGCTCACTTATGTCGAACTCAAAACTTAGTGCAATAAAGAGAATGGCTGAGTCAGACAATACGTGCAAGACGATCCTGAATGACAAAACTCGTGTGCTCTGACTCCTCATTGTATTGAACACTTACAGTGCACGGTCAAGATTATGGAATCCTCGGTGGCGCTGCCCTTGATGTCCGTGTTCTCTGCCCTGCAGGTCAACGTCTTGGACTGGTCAGAGGGCCTCGGATTGAATCGGACCACAGAAATAGTCAAGGATTCGCCCTCAACAGTGTGTGAAAACTGGAAAAAGTCCATAAACTTTTTTTTTCTCTGCTTCATTAAGCTACCGGATGAGCCGTGAATGGGATTAATGGGGACGAGGGCATCGCATGAGGCTCAAAGGACTGTGCTCGTTTCGGTTCACGCTGTTTTTGAGGCTCGCACGATCCGGAGGAGAGCCTAAGTGACATTTCTGTGTGTGTGCGTGTGCGGGCGGGTGGGTGCGTGCATGCGTGAGCTTCCGCAAGTTAATAGACCCCCTGACGTTGGGAAAATGGGTGTCAGAATTAATTCCCTGCTCCTGCTATAGAGCACATACATACACGTGGAGACGCACACAAAAAGGGAAATAAATATGAAGAAGATATTTGCTAAAACTTTCGCCCTTTCTTCGTGGCCCATAGGTGAAGAACTGCAAATTTTGTAACCTACGCAGCTTTCGAAATATACAGGGTGGAGGTGGCAAATCTCGTCAGCTCACTGGGTAGAGTGAACGGGGTAGTACCTGTTGTTCTTCCGCCTTGATGAACTTTCCCTTCTTCCACCACGTGATTGTCGCCTTGGGCCTTGACCCCACGCTCTCGCACCTCAACTCAGCCACCCTGCTCACGGACAAGGGCTCGGAGAGCTCAGCAATCTTCACAGAGCGAGGAAAAACTGAAAGAAAAGGAATATGTGGCTTAAAAAACCGCTTTAAGCTACAGCAGGCCCATTTTGGTCACCCCATAACCATACCATAAACCTTAAACGCAACGGCGGCCCCAGCCTCGACAGTCAACACCTGGGACATGTGTTTCAACCTCGTGTGAGCCGCAACAAAAGGCGCAGCAGTGGAAAAAAATATGGAAGTGAACTGACTCATTTTTTTTTCTGCCTCAGTCGCAATGCAGCACAGAAAGAGGTAAAAAAATGTGTAGGACACTTTCCCTCTCTCTCACACGCACGCACTTACCCATACACACATGCACGCGCGCACTTCCTCCCCCCCCCACACACACACACACTAGCTCACCCACGCGCGCACGCTCGCAACCTTACACATACACACACACACTTGTGTGTGGCAAAAATGAGCTCTGGAGAGCGGTTTCCTTTTCCCTTAACAGACGCTCCACTAGTCAAAAATTCAGTCATACGTGAGAAAAGTGGAAATAACATCCAACTTTTCCTTCCCATGAGGTCGAACAAAACTTATTCCCAACGTCAAATTTCACCACTATCTTCTATAGGATGTACTACATTTGGAATGCAACCTCTTCTTATTTTGCTTACATTTCTCTTAGGCACTAACGAGCTCGTACTGAGTGCAGTACTTCCAAGTGCAAGAGTTGCTGTTAATGCGGGAAAACCATCCAAATGCGTATTGAGCGTCAATAGAAAATAATGACGAAAAGCTTGAAAAGCACTCGTACAGTGAAATGGGCTCCCCACGCTGTTGCGACAGCTTTTGAGGCAGAATCTTCACATGGAATCGGTGACCCAGACAGTCCTTGACAAGACGCAGCATCTTGAGCTTCTTGATGACTGCCCACTTTGATGCTACAGCGCTCAAAGTGTAGCTACCCAAAGAGGGCGCCACGCCGAAATGCATTGTTTGGCCCCTTTTTCAGTGGCTTTTCCATTATGAAGGTGGCTGAAACTTTCTGGGGGAGTCGCCACACGCCCTCCAGTGGCACGTGCCGAAGGCGGCGCCCTCTGACCCGACCTTGGACATGCTACAGGCCACAAGCGCTCCAGCATCAAAAAGGGCAGTCACACAGTGCCTCAAGATGCCGTGTCTTGTCAAGCACTGTCCGGGTGACCGAATTCACATGAAGACCCCGTCTCAAAAGCTGTCACAACAGCAGGGGAGCCCATTTTACCCCGCGGGATTTTTTTCTACGCCGAGCACTGTAATAGCTGACAGGTCAGCCTGGCTGACAGGTCTGTTGAAGGAAAGTGTCGATACATACGTGTATTATTGCTCATAGTGGGGGGCTGCTGGTCTGCCACGTGCAATTTCACCAAGGTGCAGCAGCAAATGCCACAACTCTTTGACTTGGGGAAATAATCGATCAGATTGACCATGTGAGTTGTGATGACTTGTTCTAATAAATGCAAAGACATTTACAGGCATGTGCGCACAAGACAAAAATAACTTACTTTTGACTTATGAGGTTGAAGCTAAGACTTCAAAGAAGAGACTCAGGCAGTCAACCAGAATAAAAAAGTGCAGCAAATACAGGAGTTTATTGTCTTGTGTATGTATATGTGTATCGTGTCGATTAACCTATTGACAGGTGTGTTTGTTGACCTGCTTTGACTGTGATTAGATTTATCACTGTGCTGCGACAACTTGGTTACGTACTGAGTGCAATTGCATTTACTGGGTCAAAAATATTTGACCTCTCATTCAATAAGGGTGTTGACACGTCAGTACCATTTTATACCGTTTTCGGGTACTCATGGTGACAAAAGTACCGAGTACTTTGAGAGGGAAGGACCGTTGAGAGATGAACGAGACCATTTCGAAAAGTTTTGTCCTTGGCTGTAACATTGCCCCTTACCTGTTCTGTATGTACACTTGTACACTGTGAGAGGGCATCTACAGGGTGGCCAGCTGCTTTTACGTACCATCAGTTACTCGGGAGCTGGGAGGGAGGTGAAGAAATGTTGCATGCACCCTGTGTAAACGCTATGAAGTACATACGTGCACGCGTGTGTGTGAGACCTTAGGAAACTAAATGGTATGCACAAGATGGCCAAGAAGCTCCCTCCGTCACATTGGTTTTATCCTTCTCATCCTCTCACAGTGTTGACGTTACTCGTCCCCCACACGTCCGACTTCTCAGCTTGGAAGCTTGGAGGTCGTGAAGTCCCCCCCCCCCCCGCAAAAAAGGCATGACTAGTG
>JAAUXU010019273.1_pt1 | contig 24601 bp, 17 predicted proteins | sample 7278151 | NCBI WGS metagenome assembly JAAUXU01 (sample SAMN14350113, study PRJNA611818) | marine sediment metagenome | isolation source: surface marine sediment (1.8m) | place: French Polynesia: Moorea | collected 2018-08 | reverse complement strand
CCGTGGTAGAGATGAGCAGTCCTCCATTGTTGACGGTGGAATATCCTAAAGTACCCAGATTTGAAAAGTCAGACCCCCAACATCACTACTCAAGCTGTCATTCGGCCTCCCAGCTGCCTATCAGGGATCCAAGAGATGGCTCTGCCACGCTGGACATCTGGGTGTAACTACTAAGTCTGTGGCTTCCCTCAACGTAAAGAAACTCGCCCAGAAGAGAGCTAGAATTGGCTTGGCATATGATTAGGCAAAATGTATGAACTGAACTGACACCCGGCCACTCCCAGTTCAAGTATCGGGCTGGCCCGAGGCCCAATCGTCGGGTTTTTTGGGGGGAAAGGTCCTAAACCATACAGACGACGGCAAGTGTGGCTTGTTACCCTCGTGGCTTGCTTGTTCCATGATGATCATCCATTCCATTGAGATTAATGGCAGCATTCTACCCTAGGGTCAGTGCAGTGCGCAGTCTCCCACCCTTATGCCTTTGCTGATGGAAAAATCTGCTGCGAACATTTTAGAAGAAGTGATGGACAATTGCTGTCATACAGAGATCCAGAAGGTTTATGCCCAAATGATAATCATCTTGCCTTTCATCATCCTAACAGTCTGGTCAAGGCAAGAGACAATGATAATGCAGGTATGTGCATCATGACATTTATGAAGTATACTTCTACTTTTGTTTCCACTACAGTTGCACCAGAACAGCTCTGCAAGTACTGTCTAAGTCTGTAGAATAAGGATTCACCCATAGACATGTCCATGGTACTACCCGATTACATGTATATCATGTGGGACTTTTTTGCGCAAAACACAATCAAACAAACTGGCATGAGAGTGCTGCAAGTAATAAAGAGTTGGATGTTCTTGTATTCGTGGAACAGGTCTTTCAAGGTGTCCTACCACGCATCCATATGCCCATGTGCATGGCCTTCAGTGCTGTTCATCTTTTTTCCGTGCCTCGAATGCCACAAATCCCAAATGTGATGATGCCTTGGCATTGTTGGAGAGGGATCCCAGTGATTGTTGTCCTGGAGGGTCTCTGCCATGCCCATCTGATAGACTGAAGTGCAAGGACTTATGTGACTCAACCAGTAGGTGAAGCATTCCTTTGCAACATAATGCTGCGTCTAAATAATATCCTGCACACATGCTAAACCAACCTCAGCATCACCGACGATCACGGAGGAGTCTTCTTTTGATTTGGATCACAAGTACTTGGCCAACACAGTCTTTGAGGATCAATGTCAGATCCATGCAAGTGAAGACCCAGGTGGTTATGGAAATTATTGGCTTGGAGCTCTGGGCGAAACAATAAACTACTTCGTTCTTGACCTTGGGTGCATCATGATGGTGAACACAATTGATGTAAAGAATACCAACAACGGAGGTTGGAATAATGGGTAAGTTAACTATGCATTATGTAAGATTAGTTCTCCACTGGTGATATTTATAATTTCTGCTCTTTAAAATATCCCGCATGCATCCACTAAATTTGTCCATAGGTCTTGTTCAGATGCTTGAAATTTCATTTTTGCATGAGGTTTACTTGTTATTCTTTTGCATGAAGTTACGTCTCCTGATCCCCAAGTAGCAGCAACCGGCAGTTTTCCTTTCGCTTCTAGCAGTTTTCTCTTTTTGTCTTTCAGTGGCACCAAGGACTTTGCTGTCTACCTATCATTTGACTCCAATCCATGGGAAAAAGTGTTACAAGGTGTGCTACCAAATGTAAATGGACTGACCTGTAGTGATATTCCCTTATCAACCTACACCATGCAAAATACTCAACCAACAAGATACGTCAAGTTTGAGGCGCTTACAAGTCATTCAGCTCACCCGGGCATTGCATATTTTAAGGTGTATGCTGTCTAACTTTGTGCATGTTGTAAGTAAAATCATTTTCCACGCATGAACACTTGAACTTCGCCACGAAATCTGGTTCTTCTCTGTAACTGTTTATTTCACTCTTCACACAACTGTGAATCTGAGGGGAATGTTCGCAAAATTGTCTCGTTGACATATAAATACAAGGGCCAAACTCAGCAAAGGCCTTCTCCAATTCAACTTCATTCCACATGTTGGGAGCATAGTTTTCGAATCTACTAAACATTCTTTTGGGTCACGATTTGTCTAATGTGATGTGTTTAATGTCTATGCTTGGTATTGAGTATGGGGATTATTGGTAGGATCCTGGCAGTTGACAACATATTTTTGGTTATGAGCCGGGGGTTCCTGCAGGGATCTTCCTCGATCTGTGATCAACCGCACCCGGTTTAAGGGGTCTCCCTGATATCCCATCCTACCCTTGTCCTAGTCTGATCTAACTGGCCTTGCTCAGACAGGCCTCATGCGCCGAGGTCATGTGAGAGTCACAGGAGAATACACTATGCAACATACATTTTCCACTGGTTATCCCCTAATTTCACAATGAATTAGTCTTACTGATGACTCTCCGGGACATTCAGACTGCTGGGAAACTGTCCGGGCAACATTTGACCCTGAGCTGTAATTCAAATCAACAGAAATCCCAAGCTCTCGACAACGGAATCTTCCTTCTCTTGTGACCAGAGGACATCGCTTACCTTGTCGAATCCACCCCAAGTAGCAGTAGGATGCTGTGTGTATGTGTGAGGTAAGATTGGGTGTGTGTATTTCCAGCTTTTGCGCGGCTGATGTATATCATATTGTGATTACTAAGCAAGTATTCTCACTTTGGCATCAGTGAGAAGATCGCGACGGCATGACTGCAATCATCAATCCGTAGGGGTTTCTACGACGTTTCCGATGACTCAAATTTCTGGAAAAAACAGAGGATTTTTGTGTTGCTTTTTCGTATAGGTAGGTCGTCAACAAGAAAAGGGCAGATATTGGGGAAGGATTCAGCATATTCTTAGGTTGTGTTTCGTCAATCATATTTCTCCCCTGAAGTTCTGAGAATTCTTGACTGCTGACACTTTATGAGAAAGTTTGACATTTGGAGGCAAGTGGTATGTTCTGTACGATGCTATCCTGCTGCCCCCCCCCCCGTACTTCACTTCCTCCATCGCAAGAGAGAGAAATTGTTACCATCATACCTATTTGAACACTTTTCGGGGCACAACCGATGGAGCCGCCTATTTTTTTCGCTCCTCGCTCATCAGCAATGCCTGGCCGATGACCAAACCACAGAAATGTAAGGGAAAAAAATATCCCTTCGACAAGTTAGATATAGGAGCTGCTGAAGCAGCATGATCAGAACACAACTTTGCTATTATTAGGTGAAGTCTGAGCGAGGGAAGGGAAGCACATTTGACAGAATGATATCAACGTGTCCGCCAGCAGAACACGTCTGTTCGCTGCTAGCAACCACATCTCGATGAAGTGGTGCAAGGAAATACTCTTGATGGACCTGTGGCATCCAGGGGGCCTCACACTAAGCAAAAAGTTGCTTTCCCCCCTCCTTTCAGGGACGAACTTATGCCAAACTCGCTCCCGTGCTTCACCCTCGGGGTCACAACGTACTTAGTACTTACTTAGAATTGCACAATGTGAACCTACTATTTTATATCATTCCTGCGCGGGCGCAACATATAGAGCTGTGCCATCAAATTGGTTACCATGCAGGAATAAGGCAGATTCAAATTTGTCTTATTTGCTTTGGGGAAGTTCTGTTCAAGCGTGCTTATGGAGCAGACAGTCCAACAGCATTTGCAGTGAAAGCTCCCAGGGCACTATTTACTGACGGAAACTGCATTAAGAACGTCTACGCGTGGTCAAGGAACACTGGAATGAAGACAGATCACCATAAGGGCATTCTTTTCACTTAGCCTGCTTCTTTTCTTTGAAACTATACCACTTGCAAAGGAAAGTAGGAGTAGGCTCGACTCGACTTGATCACTTGGCCTCGAGTCTCAAGTCTCTCGAGTCTACCAAAATCTGTCTCGAGTCCTCGAGTCTTGCGATCGACGCCAGACTCCAGTACATCGCTAAGCACGATGTCGTACCGGTACCCCTTCGGCAGCCGGTAGTCTCTGGTGTCCTCATTTTCTATCAGTTCCTTAATTCTAGTAATGAGCCGGGTCTTGACTCTAACCAATTTTGGCTCTGTTTTCAGACGTTTTTTTTGCTGGCTCGGAGGTGACCCGGATTCGAAGGGTCCAGACCCGACCCGGATTCAGATTGAATGCTCCAACGTAGCTCTAGACGAGTCAACGTTGTGCATGTATGCATACATATAGAGAGCAAGTACATGAGAGTATCTACATGTAGAGAGCATTTGTACCTTTGAAAATTATCCCTTTTGTTATTGGACTTCTTGCCTCATTGATTGACTTTTACTTGTTACTGCATACTGACCCGAAAATGTTGGGATTCGCCCAAGATTTTGGGTTGTCTTATCCGACCCGCCCGGAACCAAAAGCTCCGAACCTGAGAGTGAGCCCCAATCGAAATTCCTCGACCCGACCCATCACTTCTTAACTCTTTGTCGATCAGAATCATACTGCTCCTTTGTCAATGCAACTGAGGTTGAACCCTTGTCTGCAGTATTTTCTTCGCAAATTTCTGACGAACCACGAAATAGCTATGTATAAAGTAGCTATGTTATAAAAGTGTCCCAAGTCGAGCTCAAGCCCTATATGGCTGCTACAAACACTAAATTTTCACTTTTATTCGAGACACTTATTCTTCAGCATTTTTGGAGCGACAAACCTGTATGTTCTGCGGCAGTTAAGCAGAGAAAGGAGAAAAATGAAAAATTCAACTTTGCTCGTTCTTATCTTCGCCAGCGCATTAACAAAGAAGTCTCTGCGGGCGCTTCAAACTTCCCTCACTCTGCACGTGCTGAAAAGAGCCCCATCTGATGTGTCAGTCGTGAACCGATCTGGAACTGGCTCAGAATGAGCATGAACCCGAGGAGGTCACTATGAAAGCTGGTCAATACGCTTCGGCGATACACAAATTGACAGTAACCACGTGCACATGATTTGTTGACTCATTTGACTTAACATGCTTGACTCACTCCTCTATAGACTCTGTTAGACTGAGTGCTTGACCAGCTTCAATTGACTGTAATCCTTGGTGGAACGCCTCGCACCAGTCATCCAGGCATCAGTTGTATTGTTGCCTTTGGGAGCATATGGCCCAAACTAGGTAGGAAATTCAGGGGTAAAAATGCCAACATGAGCAGAATATGAGGCAAACAAGACCAAGTTACCAAAGATGTCTGGCACCCACCCAGTAAGACTGTGTGATTGATCGACACCGAAACTGGGAGTTTTCCAATAATTGAAAAAGGTATGGGGCTTTTCTCATAACGAAGTCTTGCTGTTCAGATTTTTCCGCCTTCTCACATCACACACAGCGGTTGTGAAAAGGTCAAAACTAGAAAAATAAAAATTTAGAAAGAAAGTACAAAGTGAATCACGGACGGCTGGATGAAGCTGGACACTGTCTGCAGCTCAAGTGCAGCCTCTGAAACACTATTTTCTTCATCAGGAAATATTGTGACGCAGGGCCGGACAACTCCTGATGGCACAAACGTTTTAGCACTAATGATTCTGCACAAAAAGATGAGTCAGTTAAAGAAAACCTATGTCTAAAGTCAACAAAGTGGAGAAGTAGTACATTTGGTAAAGAATCTGTTTTTTCCAGTAAAGCAACCGATAACTCACATGGACAACCGCAAGTTTTGTTAAAGAATAACCCGTTGCCAACAGTGTCAATTATTTTGCAGTACTCTTATAGTCTAGCCTCTCAAGGGAGCAAAGCTATCCTCCCCCCTCCCCCCTCTCCCACTTGGGTGTACCAAAAGTGTTACTATCTTATTATTATATGTTTCCAGTAGTTCTCTACTCGGATTTAAATCGGGGCACCCACTTGACCATAGCATTAGTTGCTCGTCCTTGAACCCTTTCTGTAAGGGAAACTCATGCGTGGTGCGGTGCATTGTCCTGTCTGGAGGTGACGTTTTACCCTATGTTGGCTTGGCATTTACAACCCAGCACAGGTGGGCAACACAGCTTAGTGCCTGTAAAATCATCCAGGTACGTGAGCAGTAGCAGAATTGAATCTGGTGTGAGATCAGCCCCATCAATCCAGGCTGCTTGCGTTCAACGACTGAATTGACCACAGAATGTTTGAAAGTCACTTGTTAGGTATTAATTGTTATTGAGGCCAAGAGCAAGACAAAGTGTACAAGTGAGCCTTAAACACTGGTCACGTGTGTGGAGACGAAGTGGCTCTAGGCCGTGGATCACTGATCAGGTTGTCCTTTCGAACTTATTGTCGATAGAAAGGCAACGTGACTATGGGATGCAATAAATGCGTGTAAAATGCAGATGTGCTGTTTCACTCATGACATGTTTCTTCAAGGAAAATGTCCGAGACGCTTTGAAAATCACACAATCACTTGCCGTAAGTTATTTCCGCTGGGTAAAGTCACACACAGCCGCGGCAGCTTTAAGGGCGGAATGGGCATCCCATATCTTTGTTGAGACTGTCAGATTCAAGTTGGAGTAGAGAAGTTAAACGTTTTACCTGCCCATTTTGATACTATGGTGGTTTAGAATTAGCTGGGCGGAACGCACGTATGGAGTCGAACACGCTGATGGTCAGGGTAGAGCTCAGGGACGGCGCAGAGAGCTGACTGGGATCATGTTTTATGTATAAGTTTTAGTTTAGTCTTTACAACGAGAGCAGCGCCGGGTGCCTCCGCCAGCATGACACATCTGTGTCCACTCCACATTATTTTCACTCTCCCGTAATCATTTGTGGATGCGTGCGCGGTCCGACTTCGAAGCAGACTCACGTGCACGTCAAGACTCTGATGAGAGCCTCACTCGTACCCAGAGCTGTTACAAGTAGAACATGATAAATCGCACAACCAAAAGTCGTCAACGCTGGTTTTGTTCGCACAGTTTCCGAGATCCTTGGGTTTTCCACGCCATAAAACCCAGCCAAGCCAAAAAGGGGTTTTTGCTACGGTTAAACTCTCACTCTTAGAGTTAATCTGACAAAAAAATCTTTTACTCAACGTGAAGAACGAACATTGTAAGAAAAGGACGGCAAACTTGTTCACGGAGACGCCTCGAACCCTGCGTTCCAGTTTACTGAGCATTTCCCGGATCCCAGAGGTTGCAGCAGGATGTCTCAGCGCACACGACGGTTGCTGCACACTTTTTCGCGTCCTCAAAGGTGTTCCTTTAAGCCTCTTCTTGACCGTGTTGGCTGTGCTCAATATCTCGCCCAGATAGACCAACTTGCAAGGCAATGAGATCAGATACAGACAAAAGACAGTGTGACTTAACTTTGTAGTCTGAGTCGTTTTAACGCCAACAAAGGTAAAACGCTTCAAAATTCCGACTCGAATGATAAATCTTACAAAAATCTCAGATGTGAGAAAACGGTAGAAAAATGTAACCGTCCTAATTTACATGTAAATGTAGCGTGAGGTGGTCCTCTTGAACACATGTGAACTACAGGAGACTGACGAGCACCCAGAGTGGGACCAGACGGACGCTCAAGACGTCTCAAGCCCCTCTATGAAGTAGGCATTACAAGCATGGAAATTCTCGAGCTAGTGTGAGCGGAGAAAAAAACCAGGTCAGCACCAGGTGGACAGGGTTGAGGAAGACGAGCAAGTATAAGAAGGACAACTCCAGGCCTCTTCGCAGAGGCAGAGACAACTGGACTGGGAGCCGGCGCGTGTGAAGATCGACTTCCCCAAGGTGATCCGGGGTGTCAAGAGAGCCACGATGGACTGTTCTTCTTTTCAGTGCTGCCACTGGAGCAAATTTGCTGGATCTCTCCACGTCTATAGTATGTGATCAAGTTCCTAAGCTTACTCTTATGCGTGGAGACGTTCTACTTTAGTTTCTTGCAGCATTCGTATCACTTTTGAAGTAGTGAATATCCAAGGGTGAGAGTCCAATCTGTCATGTTCGACGAGCTTAGACGTTGAGTCAGCACGGACAAGCAAACCTTGCCTCTGGATCTTGCTCACAGTATGAACTTCTCCGGCACCGTCGCTAATATGACTCTGACTCGTGCAGTAGCTCAGTTATTGACTGAAGAAAGGTGTATCGTTGGTTCACACCCATTTTTATTTCCATTGTGAAAGGAAGTGATCATAATTCCACATATCATGCTCTTTCAGATTGGTACACAAAAAAGATCGCCATACCTCTATCATGGATCCATGCACTTTATGTCCTAAACTTTTATGTCATATGTTTACTTTCTGCAACCTTCGGACATTATTGATCATCAGATCACCTTTGAAATCTTTCAGCTCTTGAAGCTTGTCAACCTGGAAAAAAAAAGAGAGCTGATTGCAATTCATGTCTCTCGTGGCCTAAGTCATGCCTTCAACTTTCCTGCATCTGTCGCACGTCTAAGGCGGTGTTGGACAAGAGCCAGTGAACGTTGTTGGTGCACGGAGGTTGGGTGAGGCTGCCTTTATAGGTCAAGAAGCTGTCGCCCGACAACTTCTCGCCCAGGGTGGCGAGGTGCGAGTCTTCCTCCAGAAAAACCTCCCCCACATCTATGGGGAGAGCTGAAAAGAGAGCAGAAGGCAGGTCTGACTTGACCGGATCCTCCTGGAGAAAAAAATAAAAGAAAAAGAAAAAGAATAGCTCCGCCAAATTGACTCATTCGCACCTTCAGCATGACGGCGATGGAGACGACGGCTCCGTCGTGACGGAGCGCGTCCTCCATGCTTCCGTAGTACAGGTCAAAGTGGTGCAGCTGGACCTCCAAGTCGAATTTTTGTCCGTCGACCGCGTGCTCTGACTCGGCCCAGTGCAGGTCGACGTAGCCGAGCACGTATTGGCCCCTCTGCAAAAACATCCTGGCCATGTTTGGCCGTTCATCGCTCGGTTAACCTTGTCTCACCTCAATTTCTTGTGCCCTCGAGAGAACCTGAATTGCAGGAAGTGGACCCGAGTCTTGGACTATGAGACGCACTGGAAGGAGAAGGAAGACAAGGTGAGGATGATGCTTTGCTTGCACGCGAAGCCGCGGTCGTATAAAATCGTTGATCGGATCTGCGCCCCTGGCAAAAGTCTTGTTTGTGACTCCCATTGAGGTACACGTGTGTGATTGCAAGAGATGGGCAGTCAGGATAAATAAAATACAGCAATTGTGCCCTGGAGCGGCAAAAACTTTGCTCATGTCATGTTTCATCGCAGAAAACCCCAAAATCTGGTACTTCCGCAGAAAGACTATTAGTCAGATTAAGAAATCCTTCGCTATCGTTCAAAGAGGACTACGGAAAACCGATTATATGACGGGAAACGCATAAAATATGATTTGTACGTAGAACATTTTGTGCCTGAAGTTTTATAGGCATGTGCACAGGCCCACTCCCAGTGACTACGAGGACTTGAACGAGAACAGTCAGTGTCGGCACCTCGCGAGTGCGTTTCTTGGGGAGTTATTGGACACTTGCGAATGCGGCTTCCACGACTTTTCTCAGGTCAGACAGCAATCGACTGCACGAGCTGTGTCCGTGCATTACAACAAAAGTCGTCTTTACTATGGAGTACAGTGGAAATGATGACAAGAGGTCGTTTGGTATGCTAATGAGAAGGCAGGAAGGAAAGGAATGGCTGTTTATGGCACTTCTCGACCTGTTGATGGCATCTCTGGCATTTTCTGGCGGCCAGAATGTTGCGATTTTTATTGACTTTTGCTACTTCCTCAACCACTCACGTACGTACGTCCATGTCCTGTGTTTTCCACGATGAGGGAGATGTTGGCAGAATAGTTTTCCAGGCGGACTTGCCTCACCTCGGTGGCGCCGTCAGTGGACACGTCCAGGGGGCTCTGCTGGGGTGAGGCACAACCAGGATACAAAGTTGACCAGGCTGAGTAAGAAGTTTTTCTAGACAAAGTGCTTGAAAAGGAGAACAAGAGCGCGATCTCGCGCCCGCTCACCGTCTTGGTCCTCGTATGTCCATTGTCTGCAAACAAGGACACAACGTTGAACGACCTGTACAAGCAACCTGTGTATTGCTTCGTTGTGCAATATGTACAGTGGGGATGCACTTTGCTAGATGCTGGAGGATAGTCAACTTTGATAGAGGATCTCAGTCTCGTACAGAATTTGCTGATCGCCAGCTTTTTAGTAAGTCTTACATTTGTCAAGTTGGTCAAAAACCAACCTCGACTTTGTGAAGAACTGATTTTTTTTTCTTTTGTAGTCGATGAAAGTTTCTGCCCTTCATTCAGCAAAGTTTGCACTTGCTCTAGTAGACGAGTCCAGTCGAAAAGCCTGAAGGAATCACAATCAGCTTGGACTCACGAAAGTCATTGCCGTCATTGTTCCTTCAACTTTCTGTCACCATCTTGGTCATTGTTGTCATCCCTTTTAGGCTCGCAGAAAGCTGCTCCTCAGACCGAGAAAACAAAAGAGATTTACATATTTCTTCATGTAAAATTCACAAATTCGAGCCTGCCACAAGATACTACCATTTCTGTTGCCAAAGTTCTCCCTCAGTTTAGTAAGCTCCCTCCTCGCAGGTGGGCGACTTCACAATGCCGAGGTTTTCTGCTTTTTTTACGCGAATGCGTGCATTATTGCTGCACAAGATAAGAAATGAGCATAGTGTCAAAGCCTCCCACTCTCTACTGCTGTGCAGTAATAAGAAATTGCTACTGTTCTCCTGTCGCTCTCACCTCTCTTGGGTGTGCGCCTTGGTCTCCTTGCAGTAGCACTCGTTGTTGATGCACGCACCCTCCTGGTACCCAAAGTGCTTCCTGCAGTTCTGCACGCAGACTGTCAAGTCGCAGATGGGCACGTAGGGAAGCATCATCGCGGCGTCGTCCTCCCTGCCCGCGCAGGGGGGCCCGGGCCAGTTGCAGGGTGCCGCCGCCGCGATATCGTACGCCCAGGGAGGACTCATATCGCCGTATGGATTCGCCAGTCCCCACTGAGGCTCTGGCTGCTGGTCATGGAAGATCCACGCACCACTTTCTTCTCCTCTAACTAATGGAAGAAGAAGTAGCCAGGCCAGCATTGCTGCTACTGTTGACATCCTAGTCCCAGGAAGAAATTAACTGCGAGGAAATTTTGCTCGCACCTGAGATAAGAGCAGGAGTCGCGCGTGTTTGTTGGCGGAAGAAGAGAGTTGAATGGCCGCAATCATGCACTAGAGATAAGAAGATTGTACGTGTGGATGTGAAGGTTATTGTAGTAACCTTCCCTAACAAAGTTTCGCACGAACATAGTATATAAGATCAGCCTAATTTATCATTGGATTGCGAGCTCGTACCGAAGATGCTCGTTTTCACACGCACACATACTTCTGCACGTGTGCAGTGTGAGTGAAGAAAAAGTAGGTTGCAGTGGTGTGAAGGCCATCTTGACGCTGCATTTTCTCTCCAACACATACGTCGTGTTTGCGAAAAGAGGAAGAGTAGTTAATACAGTGATGATGGATGATATTAGCCAGCAACCACCAAACATTCCAATGCGACGCATACACCATATGCAGAACAATACAAAGCACAAGCGCTCATTTCAAGTTGGACTAGGGCTGCATCGGTCCGAATAATCTCGAGTCAGGATCGTGGGGACTGACATTAGAATCGATTCATATATATTTATCAAGTTAAGGCCGGGGTTAGGACTGATAGAGGGTTAAACAGAGTCCGATTAGGTGGAGTCATCTTATTAGTAAAGAACTGTACTGAAACCGAGTGTTGCTATCAAGTTGCAAGCTCAATGTGGCGAGTGAGCTTGGAAAAAAGGGGATTTGTCACATTTTCGCATCAGCCTTGGTGACTTTTTTTTTTTTTTTTAGCAAGGCCACATTCGGGATAACAGTTTCATCGAGTCAACGCGAGGTTGCAGGATTCAGTCACAGCCTGAGAACCATCGGATCATGAGTCGCTCTCGGTCGGGCGAGAACCAAACTAAACCAGACCAGACCCGGGTCAAAATCAACCCGAATCCATCCCTGAGGAGGACCACTGATTGGTGCGCTCGCTCGCTCGCTTGTTTTGCACTTCACACGGGGAATTGCGCGCCGAAACGCCGTTCCCAAGAGGTTTTTTGCTTTGTTTTTTCCCCCCTCAGTTCGTCTCCGGTCGTCGTCGTGACACAAAGTGATTTCTCGCCTGCACGCGTTAATGAGATCAGCGCATCAAATTTAAGTGTGTTCGATTCTCTTCTTACTGCATTCCATCATGTCTTCTGACGAGGATGATCCCAAGAAGATCAGTCCTCGTCGCTTTGTGGTGCTGCAAGTCTCTGCTCCGTCCAGACGGAGCTCGATCATGGAGGAGGAGGACGAGGAGAAGTCACCCTCCGCCGTCGTCATTCCCATGGAGGAGGCCGAGACCGTGCGCGAGAGGAGAAAGTCTTCAGTCACGCTGTCGCCGGAGACCTTGAAGATGGAAGAGCAAAAAGAGCAACAGCAGCAGAAGCCTTTGAGGAAGCGGTCGTCGATCTCCGTGGCTCCGAAGCCGCTCAAACACTACCTCACCAGGGAGGTGCTGCCTCACGTAGACCACTACAGGAACAGGCTCTCATTCGGAAAGGGTGAGGATTGGATGGGCAAAGACACCATCACTGTTTGCGCTTTTTACTCACCTGGCAAAGATTTGACCTGATTTCTTTTGACTTCTTCTTCCTTCTCAGGGAGGTCGGACAGATCAAGTTCAAGACCTACTCTGGAGGAGCTTATGAACGAGAAGACTATTCACAACATGACGGAAAAGGTCGAAGATTACGGAGACGACAGTGGCAGAGATTATGGAGGCGGTACCGGGGGCAGCGTCATCAAGTTCGGTTGGTTCGAGGGCGTCTTTATGCGATGTCTGCTCAACATCTGGGGAGTGATGCTCTTCCTGCGCCTCACCTGGGTCGTCGGTCAAGCCGGGCTCATGGAGGGACTCGCGATCATCACCTTGTCGAACATCGTTACAACCATCACGTCCATCTCCATGTCTGCAGTCTCCACCAATGGCCAGATCAAGGCAGGAGGAATCTACTACATGATTTCAAGGTCGCTGGGGCCAGAATTCGGCGGCGCCATTGGGTTGATGTTTACTCTGGCCAACGCCATCGCCGTAGCCATGTATATCATCGGCTTCTGCGAGTCCCTTATGGACATGCTGACCGAGCTGCTGCCAGGCTTTGAAGGGATCGGCTCGACTGAGAGGATAAACGACATCAGACTTATTGGGTCTGTTTCTCTGGTCCTGATCTTGGGCTTGGCTATTGTGGGCATGGAATGGGTGACCAGAGTCCAGATGTTTTTGCTCTTTCTACTTCTCACGGCTCAGGTAGACTTCATCATTGGGAGCTTCTTGCCACCGTCTGATGATGCAATGTCCAAAGGATTTGTGGGGTACAATTCCACCGTCTTTGAAATGAACCTCTGGAGCGATTATGCAGCAAATGGAAAGACTAGCTTCTTCACGGTATTCGCAGTCTTCTTTCCTGCAGTCACTGGGATTGTAGCTGGCGCTAACCTCAGCGGCGATCTCAAGGATCCAGGAGTTGCTATTCCCAAGGGGACTCTCTTGGCCATCGGCACTACATACGTCTCCTATATCATCTACGCGATCATGGTTGCCGGCTGCTCATTGAGATATGCTTCGGGCGTTGTAGAGGAAGTTCACTTAGATATCTTTAACGAGACTGATAACATTACCCAGAGCTTTGACGACTGCAACAACAGAAGCTGTGAGTTCGGCATCTCCGTGAGTCAACAAATGATGGTCATCATTTCTGCTTGGGGCCCACTTATTTACGCGGGATGCTTCGCTGCCACCATCTCTTCGGCGATTGCATCTTTGGTAGGAGCACCAAGGGTCTTCCAAGCCGTTGCCAAGGACAAACTTTTTCCATTGATTGCATCATTTGGTGAAGGCTGGGGAGCCAATAACGATCCCCTCCGTGGTTATATTCTCGTCTTTGCTATTTCCTTGGTCTGCATCCTTATTGGGGACTTGAACTACGTCTCCAGCTTGCTCTCCAACTTTTTCGTCGCTGCCTATGCACTCATCAACTTCTCTGTGTTTCATGCCAGCATTACCAACTCTCCGGGTTGGCGCCCATCTTTCAGGTACTACAACAAGTGGATTTCGCTTCTTGGTACGGCTCTTTGTATCGTCGTCATGTTCCTCATGGACTACTGGACTGCTTTGATCACCTTCGTCTGCATCGTTGCTCTCTACGTCTTCGTGCTCGTCCGCAACCCAGACGTCAACTGGGGTTCGTCTACGCAGTCGCATTCCTTCATATCCGCGCTCAGGGCAGTCCAGACTCTAGCGAGGGTCGAGGACCACGTGAAGAACTTTCGGCCAAAGTTGATCGTGATGTCGGGGAATCCTGCAGATCGACCGTGTCTAGTTGACTTCTCGAACCTTCTGACAAAGCGACTGTCATTGTTGGAGTGCGCGGAAATCACAGACACCGACATCGACTGGAAGAAGATGGCCGCTATGAAGAAGACGGCAAACCAGTGGCTGGTGGAGAACAACATCAAGGCGTTCTTCGCAGTCACCAGAAATGCCAAATTCAGTGAAGGTGTCAGAGTCGCCATCGAACTGAGTGGACTGGGCAAGCTCAGTCCGAACATGATGCTTATCGGATTCAACCAGAAGTGGAAGAGCGACCGAGATAAGGCCCAGGAGTACTTCAACGCCCTCAAGGTGGCCATCGACCTTCACCTGGCAGTCGGCGTTCTGAGAATTCAAGGAGGACTCGATGTCACCAAACTGTTTTCCGGAGGAAAAGTTCAAATCCTTCGGCGCATGTCCTCCGACTCCTCCGAGGTCGAGAGTTCCACCTCACACGACGACCGAAGCGATTCAAAGATGTCGAAAGACAGCGGAGTCATCGGGGAGCAACAGTTCAGAGTTGTCTCTTCGAGCGCCCTCGAGGATCATAAGACCAGTGGCATCCTTGCCAAGCTGAAGGGGAAAAAGGAGCTCTCGTCCACGTTGTCCATTCCACACAATACTGACAAGGACGTCCTGGATAAGATCATCCAGTATCGAAGCAAGGACAACTGCAGCAATGACTCGAAGACCATTGACGTGTATTGGCTGTACGATGATGGCGGCCTCACGTTGCTACTTCCGCACATTCTCACCACGAGATCCAAGTTTGCCAGGTGCAAATTGAGGGTCTTCTTCCTCTCGGACAAGCTCGAGGATCTTGACGTGGAGACTCGCAACATGGCTGCACTGCTCGCCAAGTTCCGCATCGCTTTCCAGGACGTGATTCTCCTGCCCGACGTGACCAAGAAGTCGTCCCGTCAAACAAGGGAGGAATTCCGAGATCTAGTTGGCGATGTCGTCAGCGAGGCCGACCTTTCTGCTCAGGCGGAGAAGACCAACTTTCATCTAAGGATCGCCGAGATCGTGCGCCAGAACTCGTCCGAGGCTGAATTGGTGGTGATGACGCTGCCGCTCCCCAAGAAAGTTCCACCTACTCTCTACCTGGCCTGGCTCGACTTCACCACCAGACGAATGCCGCCGTTCTTCTTTGTCAGGGGCAACCAGGAGTCTGTGCTGACATTTTACTCTTGAAGACGCACCTTAACAGTTTAATACGAGTTCGTTACATCTATTGGGAATTTGGCAATGTTTAATGCAAATATGCAAAAAGTGCATTCGCAGAGAGCTGCCCCAGTCTACGAGTGCACCCCCTTCTTGGCTCAGAGAGGTTTCGTGGCCGCTGCTCGATACAAGTTCCTCGGGTATAGCGATGCATAAAGATGCACCGGAGTGCAAATTCGTTGCGCCCGAGTGGAGTCCGACAACGCTACGTGTACCCTGTATGCATGCATAAGCACGTCCGTAACGTATGCATCTAATATCAAAGCCTACATCACACGAGCCTGGGCCTGATGATGAGTAACTCCTCCGTAGAAAACGTTGCCTGGTGCTTCACAGCTTGCATCGACAACTGCTTTTTCCTTTACTACCTCCTCAGCAGCTGCAGCAGCAAGCAAGTCAAGCTAATCTGCCTGAGGTGTGTGCTGCCTCCTAATGTGGAGAGAGTGACACGTCGGCCACTTGTGGCAAGAGACACTTGTTGCAGCCTCCCTTAAAGCTCATTATTATTACTTTCATCACCGCCATGTCGTCTTCTGGAGCAACTCCGTCGCCCAGCGACTCCGTGATCGCGGGCGACTTCGGCGCCATGAGCTCCGAGGAGCAGGAGCGCCAGCGCCAGGAGTGGAAGGCCGAGCTCGCCAAGACCGAGGAGGAGATGGCGACGCTCAGGCAGGTGCTGGCAGCTAAGGAGGCACACGCTGCGGGGCTGAAGCGGAGGCTCGGGATCACTGCCTGGAGGGAGTTCTCAGAGGACATGAGCCAGGGAATAAAGAGCATCCAGGTAGATAGAACCATCTCTTACATTAAGAAGGGCGTTTCCACTTCACATGAAGGTACACAGGGTGAGCAAAAATGCTGCTTCCCTTTCTATGTTTCTTCATGTTTTCCAGTTTGGCCCCATTTCTCTTGGAATTTTTCTCGTGGGAAGCATAAAACAGATCATGAGAATACACTTTTTTTTTTCTACCTTAAGACGTTGCTACCTTTGAGACCGTCTTGAGTCGTTACTTTCAGCATTTGTAGTCAGCTGTGAATTTCTTTTAAATTCTTTGATTTTGGTCTGATCACCCCTTTCCAAAAAAAAAAAAAAAAAGATTCTCTTTTCACTGGTCTGATTTTCCTTTTTGCAAATGAAAATTTTGAATCTCTTCTTCCCGCACAGCCCCATCTCACGGTCGCACATCCTACCTAAGCATCTAGTTTGGCAGAGTTAGCTTGGGTATGCTCGATGGCCTCAACGTGAAAGTGCCATGCGCTGATCTACCATGGCTACATAAATCTGTAAAAATAATTCGCCGCCATCATATTCATGTAGGACTCTGCAGCCTACAAGAAAACGGCGGAGGGCTTGACCGCAGCCAAGGAAAAGACGACCAACATGTGGAGTCAGGTGACGCACTCCCAGGGCTTCCAGAACGTGTCTGACAAGGTCGGGTCCGTCTTTGGCGTTGCCAAGACTAAGATCTCCGCATCCATGGCCACCCACCAGGAGGGCGCCGTCATCCAGCCGGCGGGGACGGTGGTGACTGCTGAGGCGGCGGAAGAGCAGAAAAAGGTAGCGGACGACGAGACCAAGGGAGAACCTAAGAAGTGAAACTTGCAGCAGCTCTACTTCTTCGGGCTGATATGTATCTTCAGCCCTTTTTTCACGTCTTCATAGGAGCACGCAGCGGATTTCTCAACGTTCCTGAAGAACATCCAATATTTTTTTTAAAGAAAGAAAGAAAGCATCAACGCTTCTCCACACCAAAAAATTCCAACCAGAATCTGATGAGTATTCTTATACGTATCTATCTATGGTGGTTCTCGCCACACTGGCCAAGCATTTCACGTCGAATGACGGCTTTGAACCTTTCATACAATAAAAGGCCTCGAAAAAGAGCGTAATTTTCGCCAACAAAGCAACTGTTGCCTTGTATGAGCATTAATTTTCCTCCGCCTCTGTAGCCAAAAGCGTGCGCACTCGTGTTCTTGGCCTCCATATCCACGGCCACCGTCGGACAACGCGTGAGAGAAAGCTCAAGTGCACCACGTTCACTAGAAGCTCGTGAACTGCACGATCTTTTTCCAGGAGCCAGAAGATTTCTCCATCATATCGTCATGTGAACCCCATAAATTCTTCGGCTTTTTTCCTCTTTTCCGCAGACTCCAGCTAGACAGGTGCTAAGTGAAGCAAAAAAAAGGGCAGAGAAATCAGGCTGCGAGGACACAGTGAGAGTGCGCCACGGTCGCAGGCGGCGTCCGTCCGTGTACAGGGTCCGTCAGAATTGATGCAACTCGAACGGCAGTTGTTGCCACAGAGGTTGTACCGGCATCACATCGTTGATGCTGATATTTGTGAGTAGCAATTTACTCTTGCTATTTAAAAATACTCGCTGCTGCTGTTGAACGTGTCCATATCGTTTAAGTTTGCGGGAGCAAAAAGTACTCTTTTCATGCATTTTTTTAGTTATGTGTCCAGCTGCGAATTTAATACTAGTGTGCATTGCTGCTTTGCCAAATTTTTCCATTACTCAGATGTTGCTATGAGTAAGCAAAGTGTGCATGGTTCTGGAACTGCCCAAGTTCTGTGGCCGTGAGAAGCTTCAAGATGACGGTGAAGGTCTGATATTCACTTGAGATGTTCTGACGTGCTAAAATGACGCAATGATGACATTGGAAAATTCACATTTTGTATTGTGTTGGGCCTTCTTACCCGAGTTGCATCAGCTCTGACGGACCCCGGACAGAGTGACAGAGGCAAACGGGGGGCTGACTTTGGCATCACTGAATGAGGATGGATGATGTGGACATTGCAGACAAGGCTTCATTGACACTTCAAGACCTTCCAGGCAGATGAAGGCTGACAGTCAACGATTCACTGAGTGGTGCTCCAGCTGCCAATGATTCCAGTTGCTGTAACCTCTTCCATTCATGGACTCGTCATGGTTGTGACCCTGTCTACGTACATATTGAATCTGGCACTGAATGCGAATCTCTGACAGAAATGTGAACAAATTGCAGCAATTGACAACGCTGTCGTTGTATTTTGAAGTCTGTCAAGATTTATGGCGATTCCCCTGTTCTCCAATGCACAGCGAACACTTCGGTAGAAGAAGCCCAAACATCGGATAGTACGGGTATTACCAAACAGTGCTCAGTCGGAGACAGACGAGCCGCGTCCTTCTTGGAGGACATGAACAGCAACATCAAATCCTTCGGCAGCCACTGCTGGCTCTTCTCTTGCGCATGCGCACGCATCCAGAGGGAGAGGATTTTTTTTTCAGGCCTTTCACGTGAGAAATGCACGAGGCTTTCCCTTTCGTCGGAAGGCGGAAGGTCACTTAGAGGTGAGGCTGACACCGTGCGCTCTTAGTGTAACATCATGGCCGAGGAAGGCGAGTCACCGCGCAAGAAGAGGATCTTGAAGGCCGGGACCCACAAGGACAAGGGCTTGGCTGTCTTCACCTCTGGAGGAGACTCACAGGTAGAGGTTTTTCGACCTGGACGAATTAAAAGAAGTCTTATGTCAACTATTTGACAGGGGATGAATTCGGCAGTGAGGGCAGTGGTGAGGTTTGGAATCTACTTGGGATGCAAGGTGTACTTCATCAAGGAGGGATACCAAGGAATGGTGGATGGAGGAGACAACATTGTTGAAGCATCTTGGAGCTCGGTGTCCGGGATCATACACAAGGGAGGAACCGTCATTGGATCTGCTCGTTGCAAGCAGTTTCGAGAAAGGTCTGGACGGCTGAAGGCGGCCAAGAATCTGTTAGATCGAGGCATCACCAACCTTGTCGTGATTGGAGGTGATGGATCTTTGACTGGAGCCAATCGATTCCGTCTGGAGTGGTCCAGCTTGCTGGATGAGCTTCTGGAGAATGGAAAGATTGAACGGGAGGTGCGGACCAAGTATGCCCACCTCAACATTGTGGGAATGGTTGGGAGCATCGACAACGACTTCTGCGGCACTGACATGACGATAGGAACAGACTCGGCACTTCACCGGATCGTTGAGGCAGTTGACGCAATCATTCCAACTGCTGATTCTCATCAGAGGACATTTATCATGGAGGTCATGGGCAGGCACTGTGGATATCTGGCACTAGTAAGTTCGCTTTAAACTGTCATGCATTTGCCAGAGGAACTGTACCATTCGTATACTCGTCTTCTGGCTCCAAACACTCTTGGAAGGTACAGGTCTTCCATAAGTTTCGAAATCGATTAGGCATCGTACGTCAATGCGGTCGACTGAACCATCCGAAGAAAGCTTCCCCAGCTTCAGTATACTTAAGAGCACTCACACAACTGCCACATCTATTTCCCGTGCATCCCTCTGCTTGGCCTGAATAATCACGGATAGAAAGACGTCTTGGAAAACTGTTGATTTTGTCCCCAAACATCATCAGCTATAAATGCGCCAAATTTGAAAAAAAATTAAGCAAATACGGCCTTAGCACAGAGAAAATGATCATTTTGCCAAACTTAGGCAAGGACCATTTATATAAGCCGCTGTGGAACGTGCGTAGTGAGTGTTTGAAGTGAGGAAAGTTATTTACTGGCGAATAAGAATGGATGTGATTTGTACAGGGCGATCCCAAACGAAACTTTTGATTTTTTAGGGAGATCAGTGAACAATGTCTTAAATTAAAGCTGAATATCACGCAATTCTCCCAAAAATGTAACATTTGCTAGTAACAAAGATACCGCACTCTTTATTTGGATCAACCTTTAATAAGCCACACGACACTTGTACAGTCTGTGCTGATCAACCTTTGAGGTTAGTTCTAGATCTGCACAATCACTGTTAGTTATCGAGTAGTCACCGATAAGTGTAGGATTCGTTAACATCAAAATGTGGCAGAAATTCCTGGTCCCGATTTGTTCGTCCATCAATTCTTGAGATGATGTAGCGAGTCACCGCTTGTTTGATTAGTTTTAGGGGTGCCACCCGCCTCCTGGAATTGGAAATTTTGTTTCCACTTGACTGACTTTGCACACCTTAGGGACCATTTCCCCCCAAAACACATGAGAAATTAACTGCAGTATAGAATATACTGATTTAGAAAGGGTTCTCCACAGAAATGTGTCTACTATAACTCCTTTTGGCCTCCCCAGGGTCTAGAGTCCATCATCACGTACCTCTAGCACTTCTCCTTAGGTTTTTGTCGCGCTTCTGGTTGTCCATTGTGCACCTGAGACCCGATGGTTGCTTGGGAAACCTCAAAAACGTTTCTTCACTCATTGTGTCACACCACTTACGAAACAACAACAATGAACATAAGTTTCAATGACATTTTTGCAGTGGTCCATCAAGACTTTGGACTCATTCTTCGTCGTCCTGAACAAAGACCTGGAGAACTTGATATGCCAATGCGCCTGCCTAACTGTGCCTTTAGAACCTTGATCAAGGTGCAGAATATGAGCGAAGAGTGAAAAATAGAGTGAATGCTTTAATGTTGCCTGTAGCTTGAGGCTCTTGGCCCATTTTTGTCGGCAATAACACTGAGTGATGTTCTCACCTAGCAACGAGCTGTGGGAAGACAATCATCACAGTTTTCAATGTGCAAAGGTCATGCGAGTCAGTGCACACTAGGCAAATCGTAGTGCTTAACTCTTAACTCATGATGACAACACAGTTATAGGAATCTCGCTATTAAACGGAGGGGGGGGGGACAGACAAGAATTCCAACCAGAGCAGTAGCGAGAAGGAAGTAATGTGATCTCTGGAGAGGCCGACACTGTCCAATCTTTTCCTAGACTGCTTCTGTCACTACACTGACCTCACTTCAGTGATCTGAGGGTCACCACTCAGTGTAGTATGCAAGATGACAAAAGTAGTCTCAACAAAATGAACCCTTTTCGCCCACCCACTCTACTGATTTCTTTTACAGGTGGCAGGGATTGTCACTGAAGCAGACTTCGTCTTTATTCCTGAGTGGCCGCCAGAAATCAATTGGCCAACAAAGCTATGCAACAAGTTGGCTGCTGGCCGAGAAACTGGCCAACGTCTCAACATCATCATAGTGGCTGAGGGCGCAGTTGACAGAGAAGGCACTCCCATTACCTGTGAGCAAGTCAAAAAGGTGGTGGTGGACAACCTGAAACAAGACACCAGAGTGACTGTCCTTGGTCACGTCCAACGCGGTGGAGCTCCCTCTGCCTTTGACAGAGTCCTGGGATGCAGAATGGGTGCTGAAGCAGTCATGGCCCTGATAGATGCTACAGCTGACAGTGACCCCGTCGTCGTGTCTTTGGCCGGCAACACAGCCGTCAGAGTCCCTCTCATGACCTGTGTGGTCCAGACTCAGGAAGTGGCCAAAGCGATGTCGGAGAAGAGGTGGGAAGCCGCAGTCAAGATGAGGGGGAAAGGTTTCATGAGGAATTTGGAGACCTACAAGATGCTCACCAAGCACTACCCAAAAGCACCTCCTACTGGCGAGGGCACAGGTCATAACTTGGCCTTCTTGCACATCGGAGCTCCATGTTGCGGCATGAATGCTGCAGTGAGGTCATTTGTGCGAAATTGCATCGCTGGAGGAAACAAGGCTTTTGGCATTCACAACGGAATAGAAGGCATCATGGCAGGCAACATAGAGGAGATGGAGTGGAGCGATGTCAATGGTTGGATTGTTCAAGGAGGCGCACTCATGGGGACAAAGCGCACCCTACCTGAGGGGAAGTATGAAGCGGTAGGTAGATTTGGATTTGCCAGACAATTGTTTTTGAAAGTATTATCGTTTCACTCATATGATCTCCAGATTGCGGAGCAACTACGCAAATACAACATCCATGGCATACTCGTCATTGGTGGCTTCGAGGCTTTCCACTCGGTGCTACAGTTGGCAGAGCAGAGGGAGAACTATCCGGAGTTCTGCATCCCAATGGCCATCCTGCCCGCCACTATCTCCAACAACGTCCCGGGGACAGACTTCACTCTCGGTGCTGACACTGCCCTGAATGAGATTTCCGAGATCTGTGACCGCATCCGCCAGTCGGCCCAGGGTACCAAGCGCAGGGTCTTCATAGTGGAGACAATGGGTGGGTACTGCGGATATCTGGCAACCATGGCGGGACTGGCGGGGGGCTGCGATGCTGCCTACATTCATGAGGAGCCCTTCGGCATCAAGGATCTTCTGCGTGACTTGGAGATCCTGCAGAATAAGATGAACCTTGGCAAGATTGAACGTGGACTCATCCTCCGCAATGAGAAAGCCAATGACAATTACACTACAGACTTTATTTATAAGTGAGTATGATGAAACTCGTCAATGATGAAAGGCACCAAAATGTCATTGATGGCCACATGATTTGCAGCCTGTACTCTGAAGAAGGCAAGGGTGTGTTCTCCGCCAGGAAGAACGTGTTGGGCCACATGCAGCAGGGCGGCTACCCCAGCCCCTTTGACCGCAACATGGCCACCAAGATGGCAGCCAAGTGCTACAACTGGCTCATCGAGCAAATCACTGCGAATCATCATGATGGACAAGTAAAGGCAACATCTCCGGACTCCGCGTGTCTCCTGGGACTACGGACGAGGCATTACGAGGTGCGACGACTTACATGCGCAGTATGAGTCAGCAGAAGTCTTAAGTGCAGAATGAATCACTCACAATGAAAGTATTAGGGAAAAGGCCTCAACCATGTGCAACAAACTCAACCTAAACTCATTTTTCTGGACAGTTTCAACCTGTGGAGAACCTGAGGTCTGAAGCCGACTTCACTTACCGGCGTTGGAAGAAGATTTGGTGGTCCAACCAGCGCGCCATCATGAAGATCTTGGCTCAGCACGACTCCACCTACGCCTCCGAGGAGAGCGACGGCCAGTACGAGATCATCGCTAGGAAGCCTCCAGTTTAACCACAGCACCTTCCATTGAAGATCATGAAATTAACAACGGTCATATTTGCTCTCGTCCTTTCTCTCTACTGCAGCTCCTCCCCTCATCCCCCCCCCCAGCTTTCCAACCTTGGTCAAACATTGGATTGCATCGAAGACTATGTATCATGCTGTACAATAAAGTGTTACCCAAAATACTCTGAATTGAACTCGACGAATTGCACTGAAAGACTCAGTTGGATGTCTCATTTCCAGACTTTCCAGTGTGACTTTCATCAGCGTGCCTGATGTTGCTTGCCTTACGGGATTAATCTAGACAGATGATGTAAGTTGCTCTTTCTCTCCGAGCTATGTTGCTTGCCCGGTGATTATAGCACCGGGTGTCCATGGGTCACACTCAGCAAATTTGGAGCTATTTGGACCAAAAGTTTTGCACAGACTTGAAATTTGGTATGAAGGTCGCTATGCATACGTGGAACAAGACGCCAAATTTTTTTGAATTTGCACTAAAAAGTGACTGCATTTTCAGTCCTTTTTGCCAAATATTCGTCAAGCATTTAGGAGATACAAAAATAACTTATAGAACGTAAATTAAGGAATGCAGTGTTAACCGCCAAATGCTAATTGAAAATTGTCAAAATGAAACTTAGGTTCGATAATCAGTCACAATAACTTGGGCGTCACTTTCTCTCGAACCAGTTCATGAAAATGATGTTGTTATGGGTTAACAAAGTCGCTAAAAATAAGGCTAAAATCAAATAGATGCGAGACATGCAGTCAGTGAAGGTTCTAATAGAGGCCTAAATAAGGCACAAGAGACTGTGGCGCCATCTCTTGGCACCAGGTAGTTTCATCACTCTTTGAACGCAAACTTCATTCTAAACAATTGCAAAGTGGCACGAAGAAATTCTTCATCATTTTCAGCTCATTTTTCGTGAGTTCTCGTTGCATTTTGCGGAGTTTTACAGTTCATTTTGAAAATAACGTACCAACAGTGGATTAAATTTTTTATCCTAGTGCAAATGAATAAAAATGAAACGTTGTTTCACATATGAACAATGAGCTTCACAACAAATTTCAAGTATAGAACGAAAATCCTGGTCCACACATCTCGAGTTCTGCTCAGTGCGAGGTGCACTGTTTGTAGATCCAGGGTAAAGCGCACAAAACTTAAGAGATACTTGGTAGGACTGAGAAAGAAACTTTATGGTGGATAGCGGAAAATTTGTTG
>JAAUXU010122675.1_pt1 | contig 24602 bp, 11 predicted proteins | sample 7278151 | NCBI WGS metagenome assembly JAAUXU01 (sample SAMN14350113, study PRJNA611818) | marine sediment metagenome | isolation source: surface marine sediment (1.8m) | place: French Polynesia: Moorea | collected 2018-08 | reverse complement strand
TCTAGATCAACCATTTCGCTGGTACCTGCTTGCTTTAACTTTTTGTTTGCCCCCCCCCACCCCGCCCCAAAAAAAATAAATAAGTACCCCATTTGGCCATAACCTGCCTTTGACAGTTCCTGGACTTTGCGTCGGTGCCGCAGACGAGAAGAGCCAAGTTTCCCCCCGCAGCGAGAGAGGAGGAACGAGCGAGTGCCCGAAACAGAGAGAAATTTAAATGCCCCCATCCATGGACTGGATGAAATTGATTGCACAATGTGAAGTGAAAGTGGGCACAGCTCCGGTTGAGTCCGACTTTCTCTGGCCGGTCTGAGCGTGTGCATGTGCATATGCAGATCGTGCGCACCTTAAAAAAGAGGTTGGGTCGTTGGGCCTTCCCCTTTCCCCCCTCCTTCTTCTCTTCCTCTTTTTCCTCCTCCTCCTCCTCCTCTCCTTCCCCCAGGCCTTAGGCCCTGGGCATAGAAAACTTATTTCAGACTGGCAGAAATGTCAGTTGATGTGTAGAAACTGACTGGAGGAGTCTTTTTGCCGACAACAGTAAGGCCTGGGCTGATGTTTTCCAACCTCGTTGTTCTTCTTGCTCCCAGGCGTTGCTCTTTGAGATGGATGCTTTCCGCTTGTCCTCTGTAATCCGCATTTGTTGGCCTCGATAAGGGTGGCGGCAAGATGGAGGCCCACACGAAGTTCTGGGGGGAGGGCGGGGGCACCCGATGTGTCCGTCCTCTCGTGCACCCTCCGATTTGAACCCGACCCGCGCAAGGAACGGCCAGGGGGAGGAGGAGGAGGAGGAGGAGGCGGGGAAGCCACTGTTCGAGCACGGGCACGGGCCACGGCAAGGGGGCCAGTCCAGTCTTTGAGCAGGGGGCTTCTCATCGAGGAAATACGGTATGTGTGTTTCTTCCTCGGTGAGAGCTGGTGTGCGCGCGCAAAGGAACCGGTGCGCAACCAGTTGTGGCGAGCTGGCGGCGAAGGAAGGGAGAAATCCTCAGTTTGTTCTGGTCATATCCCCGTGTCGGTCGTCACTTCGGTCGTAACGGTCGTTACTTCGGAAGTCAAGAAGATGCAGCTCAGCCTGGATCCCACCGGTCTGTACAACAGCCAGCCCTCCGCGCTGCTGGATCCCACGGGCCTGTACTGAGCCGACCTTAGTCACAAAGCAACCCCAAGGTGGTGGCGGACAACTAATTGTCGAGATGTCAGCAGCATCATAGAGTCGTAGAATAGCAAAATTATGGCTGAGGTCAGTCCTGGGAGAAGAGCGAGTGAGAGTCGTCACCGGTGGAAGTCCAATCGAACTGAGAGGTACATTTTCATTTTCTAACAGATTTCTCTTCTTTTTTTTTTTGCCTTCTGACGCTCCCCTTTTTTTTCACCTTCCAAAAAAATACCCGCCTTCGTAGTAAAAACGGGGTCAAGTCTTTTATGGCATCATGGTGCTGGCCTCAAAAGGGTGCATTTACACTGTCAGATTAGACGTCCGTGACCGGGGGCAGGGGGGAGTCGCCGTCGCCGTCGCCGTCGTCGTCGTCGTCAGTCAGGTCACTCACATTATGGGACGAAAAGCCGTTAGTGTCAACTCTGTCCGTGCACGTTTTACTCTCTCAATCAGTCAGGGGCAGATCTGTTGTGTGCACTGGGCTTGACGGTCCAGTTCAGTACAGTCCGGTACAGTCCGTACACGCTCACTCCCAGACGATGCATCATTTCTCTCTCTTCTTTACCTGCCCGCCCAAAACCCCTTTTGCTGTCTAACGCGGCCAGTGACATGTGTAAGCACATGTCCATGCCACCCCGTCCCGTCCCTCCCATCCATCATCGTGACCCCTTCTCCTGCCGCTGCCCATTGTACTCGCAAAAGTAGGTCAGGACTTCGGGGTTTCATCACGCGCGCCACTGGGTCAGGGATTCTCTCTTTCTTGTGTCATTCACCTGCCTGCCTCCTTGGCGGCCTGGGTGCACGGGGAGGAGGTGGGGGGAGGCCTTCCTCAAGTGTCGCAACTCTAGGTCAGAGACGTGAGCGAAGATACAACAAAAAATTGCAATGGTAGCAGGCGCATTGCAAGGTGCACACGAAAGGACAAGCGCAGAAGATGCATCGAGCTTCTCATCACCCAGAGTCGACTGACTTTTAGTTAAGGCACTTAAGTTTTAAGGCAGTCAGTTTTAGTTAAAGAGTTAAATCTTTTCTCCCCCCTTCATTCAGGATGCCGCATTAATATTGCGAGCGTGTCCCCACTGTCGATTGCGTAAAAGGCCCTCTCTCGCCGGCCTTGACACGTCAGGCCCAATTTTTACTACTGGTGCGCTGTGCGCGGGTTGGCGCACGTGGCGCACACGAAATTATGCATAACTAGGTAATACCGTAGCTGACCGGAGGGGTCTGGGCATCGATGGCAAGACCGAGGGCCTGGACGACCCAGCTGCGGTCCGGTTGGGTTGGTTTTTTTATTTCTTTTTCATTCTCTACCCTCGTTCAAGGAAAAATCCACTGCGCTCTTACACCTTGCACAAACTGCCAGCAAGACTTTCCAATGACTTTGGCCGAAAGAATCGTCTGGAAAGCCCGGTTGTTTCGTCCGCCAAGATGTCAGCTTTTAGAATCAGTCTTGAATTGCCCTTCCAGCTCGGCCGTGATCGTTGGCCGTTTAGGAGGGGAGGGAGGGGATGGCAACGGTTTCTAACTTTGGTCTCTGTTGCCATCTGGAAGATCTCACTTGTCGCTGCTATAAAGGTTGCTTTGTTTCTTCCAGATCCGGATGGAGATAAGACGACAAACCATTGGAGAGTCACTCCCCTCTTCCAGACTCCTCAACCATGCTGTGATTAAGAAAAATATTTCGCTCCTGATGCAAGAAGAAGAACGACGCTCCCTTCATTGGCTCTGCTGCCTCAGTAACCGTAGATGCCGCCTAACTCTGCCTTTCATGATCTATTTTTCTCATGTACAATGTATCTAGGAAAAATTCTTCGAGTTCTAGAAGTCATTCTATTGTATTTTAGTAGGCTGTAGCCAACCCTGGGAATAAAGTTTTATGTATAGTACTAAAAGTGCTTGGACAGACAAAAGCCTTACGTAACAGTCCTAGATAAAGGCTGGAGAGATTACTACAGATGCTAGATGGGTCGAAGAAGCTTTTCTTTGTTCGAACTTGCCCAAAGTTCGGCGTTCAAGTTGTTCAGGCTGCAGTTGTGCACGTATCATGATCATAGATTGTGGGGTTCAGTATCTGCTCACTGTTTGCCTAAGACTCGGTGCAGGCAGGGCAGACCTCCGAGAGACACCTCAGCTTTGGCGTGCACTTGCACTTGAATGAATGAATGCATCCCAATCGAGTTGAATGATTTTTGAACCACAGAAGATCACCTTGAACATGAACTTCTTCCTTGGTAAATGTACGAACGTTCGTACGTAAGTACGAGTAGAAAAGTTGGACTGAAGCCAGGTCATGTGACAGAGATTTGTTGCCATTTCAACCTGGGGTGGTTGTCAGACTAGTGAGATGCTTGGGTGACACCTTATGTGCGAAGCAATCGAAAAAGAAGTAGGCAGAGTAGAAGAAAGCAGGTCCCGCCCAGCACAGTCACGTCCCACCCCACCCCACCCCACCCCCTGCGGGGTCCTCCTTCAGTGACCTGATGACAACGGTCAAGACAACGCTGTTGCTGAGCCTCCAGCTCTCCTTCACTGGTCACTTGGGGGGGGGGGGGCACTCATTGTTGCTCTGTTAACAAAGGTAGAACACGAAAACATATCGTTGGACCTCTGCTGTTGAATTTCCCATGGAAAGAAAAACTGGCTTTGCCCTGACCCATCCACATCGATCCACATGTTCCATCATCCCCCAAGAAGTCAAGCTCAACCCTTTCTTTCACCCCTTTTAGACAGGGTTGAGTCCTAAAGAAAGAAAGGCCAACTCGCTTGCCTTGGAAAGACACCTTGGAAGTGACTGGATCAGCTTAGTCCACAAGTGTTTTTGTCTTCACGCAATCTCCTCCTCACAATCAGAAAAAGGCGCAAATTTTCTTTTAAAAAAAATTAAGACAAAGTTGCATGTTTACAGACAAATTTCACGCATTTGCTTCCCTCCCTTCTCCACGCCCTAGGAAAGAAAGAGGAAAATTTTATCCAGCATAATCTACCCTAACAGATCTTCTTCTTCTTTTTGACTATTTCTAGACTTGATTTTGAGCTCTAACCGTCCAAGCTACTGGCCTAGATCTCTGCAGGTCTGTCTGTGCCCGCGGTCGTCGACTGGCCAGTGAAGATGCTCCATCTCTCCATCCATTTGTCCAGCGCTCTTTGGCATCACTCATATCCTATCGGTGCGTGACCCCCAAGAAGAACCTGACTTTTGCTCTGCGCTCTGCTCTGCTCCGCGCTTTCCACGTTATGGAAATCACCCTGGGGCTTTGACCGGCGCACGACCTGGCCCTGGTCACTGACCTGCGTGACGCGGAGAAGGTTTCGTGAGCGCACTTCCATTTCTTCGAGTTGTCAACAAAACACAGCATGGAGAAGAAGAAGGAGAAGGCGGCACCGTGCTGGTTGTGTATGTAGCGTCCATGATGAATCGCTCCATCTCCGCCGCGGCTCACCTAGTCTGGCAGGTGTTCACCAGGACTTCGAGGGTGTCCTGCTGCCAGATGCTGGTGCCGCAGAAGATGGCTCAGCCGGGGCGGAGGAGCGTCTTCTCCGACTCCTACCTCGGTGTCGACGTCTTCGTCCGCAACAGCAACAGACTCAAGCTGACTATGGCCAACGAAGAAGGGTTCAGGACAAAGATACGAGAAACCTTTGAGACCTCCCAGTTAAACGACTTATTCACCGAGGACCTCTCAAACCTGATCGAGGTGTGCGACAATGAGGGCGACGCCCGCGTCGCCGCCGATATCCTCAAGTACGCTATCGGCGACAACACCCGCACCATCGGGAAGCTGCCCGTCCTTATGTCCAGATTTTTTCTCATGTGCAAGCACAAAAACTTCATGTCGGTGGCTCGAGAGACTTGGCAAGACCCCGTGGTGGCCGCCTCGGGACTGTTGTGCAAGCGGTCCGCGAGGGTCCGGTACTTCGCACTGCTGTACCAGAACAAACTCTATCAGGTGAGATGGATATGTCATCTGACTAGGATCAAGCACCCACTTCTTTCCACGTATGTGCGAGAAAAGTGACCATGCCCGTCCCTCCCAAGGCTTGCCACTACTACAAGTAGAAGGGGAGCCAAACTTTCATCGTACCGAATGAGCCAAAAAAGGGAAGGATGAACCAAAAGGAGTCTGTACTCTGTACTGGTGGCAGGGGTTGAGTAGCTTTGTTCAGACTGGCTGCAGGGGTCGGGGAACCAATGATAACTCCAGTTAAGGATCAGACACCCTCAGGAACTGATGGACACTTACTTGGCCAATCCGGAGGACGCCACTCTTGATGATGCCACCTTGGCTATGGCCGCACTTTACCACTTGGGCACGGACGAGGCCTTCCGCCAGGCTGTCCAACTGATGAAGGAGCCGCCTTTGAAGCCGACGTGGTCCGGCCACAGGGAAAAGCGAGGCTCCGCAATTGCACGGTGAGCCAGAAATGACGATGCCAGGCTAGTAGTTTGGTCACTACTAGCCTGAGGAAATCCTCGTATAAGTGTACACATTTGTCCCTGTCTTAGGTCCACGGTGGGCTCGCGGGCCATTTACATTTACGCCTACCACGCCTTTAAACGTGGCCAACGAGGTCACGCCTTCGACGTCCTGACCGACCGTAGTCTCGTGGGACGCCGCACCAAGATCTCCACCAACCTGAAGCTGAGCATCCTGACAGAGGTGGGCAGGCTGGTGGAGGCGACTCAGCTCATCAGAACGGAATTGCTACCTGAGGACAATAGGAAGACGAGGGCTGAGTCCTCACCGGACGACAGCAGGAAGAAGCACGTATGCTTCGAGGTCATGCAATCTCTCGCGGCGGCCATCCGCCAACGCTACGAGTCCAACTCCGAGATCGGTCTAGAGTTCGCCTCCTTGTGCAAGATCCTGGACGATTCCGCGGTCCTGTGTGACAAGACCCTGGAGCAGATCGTGTTTGAGCCCATTGAGGGTCATCGAGGACGGAAGGCTTGACCGGAGCAGTCAGATCTCAACTCTTGTCACGGTTTTCATTTATGTGAGAGTGTCCCAACAGATCCGCCGATTAAATACCAAATGTTCATGGTCATTGCCATGAAGTCGTTGTAATCGACCGTTTTACAAATATAGTGCGTATCGTGTTACTGCTTATCACTGACCGGCAATGGAAAGTTTTCTGCCGCTGTCGTCCTCCACGAGGACGCCTCCAACAGCTACGTGGGCGGGCAGAAGCCACAACGCGTACCTCATTTGCTCCGCGGGCGTGGCTGTGGGCGTGGCCCAAGGCAAGGGCGGAGATCCCCACTGAAAGTTTTTGCCGAGTGGCGAAAAATCGGGTGTCAACAAGCACATTACAACGTGCTGGTGCTGCGTACGTGGTCACAGCCTCGGAAAGTACTACGCAGTTAAGTCTCAGCGTCACATTAAAACCAAAGTAAGAAGTCTCAATTCAGTGACGATCAGATGATCACTCTAGGACAACTTGACGAGGGTGAGGAAGAAGATGGATGCGTACGAGGGGCATTCAGGCATACTGTGGACTACTCTTGGCATAATTTTTATGACAACTTCTAGCCGTGAACTTTTTTGTGAATAGCATTTAAACCCTTTCGAACAACTTATACTTACTTCGTGTCAGCTGAGTTTCAACACAAGGCAAGCAACTTAAAAAAAGCGATGTGAAAATGCACAATTATTGGAAATCCTGATGTTATCATAGGGGATGAAACCTGCTCCTCTGTGGCACAAACTAAATGCCACACGCAAATCATTGATGGAGACTCATTATTCTGCCTGACAATATTGTTGACACACTGAAATGCTCTTCATCAAGATTTTATGATCCATCAGCACTTGAGCTCTCCTATACAAAAGTGGAGGAGCCTTTAAATGCTTGTGGTTTGGCTTGTGTTAAAAGTCACCTGACATAGAGTAAATAGAAGTTATCGGGAAGGGATGATTCACAAAAAGGTTCACTGCTAGAAGCTGTCAAAAAATTAATATAAAATGCGGTCCCCTTCATGTCTGGACCCCCTTGGAACATATAACGTCATGTAGGCATACAAATCTTTGCGAAATCCTTTGTTTGTGCACGAACTATGCACATATGATGTTAAGTAACAATTGGGTATTTACGCAACAATTATATCACATTGCTCCAGCTGACCTTTGGGAGCTTCAAGAGCAAGTTTGCTCTCTTGGGTAAGAAACGAATCAAGAGGAGGAGGAACATTTACATGTATTATTTGTATTTTCTACTTAAGGACAACACCACTTGTCAGTCCCTGGCCTTGATGGTGACGAATCTGGACGCCGCGAATGCCCCCAGGAACGTGAGCAGTGTGAAGATGACCGCGAAGAGGTAGAAGGAGTCCTCGTCGAAGACGTCAGTGAATCCCGGTGTCGTCTCGTAGATCTTATCGACGAGATGCATCACGACGGGAGCGGCGTGGCCCTTGGGCACGGAGTGGGAGTTGGGCACACGCCCGGACTCGAACCGGGACATGTTTTTTCTTTCTTATTTTTAGGTCCAGCGTTGCCAGGGATGACTAGGAGCAGGAGTGCCCAGGAGCCAGCTTTCCAAGTAGGCCTGCTCACTCCTCCTCTCCTCCCCTGCGGCCGTTGCCAACTCTGCGGACTTTGCGTCGTCCAAGTGGCATTTCACAGGCCACAATCGCGCATGCGTACGTATCTTCTGTCGATAGTGGGTGTGCAGTACAAAGACTTCGTGACTTAACATCAAGTATTTTATAGACAGACGAGTTTTTTGCGGAGATGAAATCAAGCGAATCTTTTTTAGCCTTTATGAAGGTTGTTGAACTACGACCTTTGAGTGGTCCAAAAGGCATTGTAGTAGTGAAGTGAAGAGAGTAACGTAACCTTTCAAAGTTATGAAGTTTTGGTGAATGTTGATTAGAGTTGGAACAGCAGCAACAACAAACAGGAGAGTCCAGATTGAGCGCGTCTTTACCCCTTTCCCCCTTCCCTCAGGGTCCTCGCTCCGGGGTAACTCTCCGGGCTGACCACCCGACCCTTACAGAGTTTCCCTCCAGCGGTAATTTGTGGCATCACTTACTTAATGCACTTAAAACGTGATCCGTGGGCCTTGATCAGTCCAGCAGCCCCAGAGGGGCTGTGGACCGTGCAAGCGAACCGACAGATGCTGACTTGACTCCTTTAGGTGCAAGACGAGCCGTCAGTTATTATTGAGGCATTTGTTTTTCTTTTTACCAATCATAGTTTTCTCTCGACTGCAGATAGGAAGCGATCTTGGGCATATTCTTCACCATCCCGTGCATCTTCGTCAGACTGGAGCAGTTGCTCAACGTCTTGAGGATGTCGGAGTAGACGCTGTCGAATCCGGAGTTGGACATCAACTGGGCGTTGGACAGCATATCCAGAACGCTGAACATAGCGATGTCGCCATAGCTTAACTGGGGATGATATTGAACTTGTTGCCGACTTTCATAATCAACCCTGCTAAAAAACCCTATTTTTTCGGGGTGGGGGGGGGGGGGCCGATCGATGAGCTCAAGGGACAATTTGGGTGGCAAGAAACAAAGTCCGCGGCGCTGATTCTCAACACTCCTTGTTGTGATTCGCAAACTCACCTCGCCTCCCGTGAAGTACTCGCCCCCCACGGCCTTCAGCTTCTTCTCCGCCGAGTTGAGGAACTGTGGCAAAACTTCTTGGCTGAATTTCGCCGCCAACTCCTTCTTCCGGTCCGCGTCGGGACAAACGCGGACGTTGACGAATTCTGGGTGTATTAAGACATACGTCAGATCACTGCTTACACTATGTACGCAGATAGAATATGGGACACCCTGTACAAAAGTGAGGGTATACGTCTATGTCCATTGTGAGTCAGTATTTGATGCTCTGAGGCCCAAGTGAAAGAGGACGTCACATTGAACCAACAATAAAGAGAGCAGAGCAATTCAAGGAAAGGAAAGAATATTTACTATGCAACACATGTGGAAAGTACTTTTGCGCAAAACCTAATTTTTCTTCATCTTGTGTGCCACTGAGAGAAGAAAAACCGCGCTCATGCACTGCAGAGGAGGCCAAGCGCTCGTATCTGATAGGGCAGATTTCTGCCTCGGCTAAAGACTCCCTTTCTAGTTGTCCAATTCTACATCATGGTCAAACAGATATGAGTCCAACTGAACGTCCGGTCGGGTCTTGAGGGCCTTTCTCACTGTTCATGAGTCCCGCCACTTGCTCCGCGATGCAGTCGGCCCGCGCCATCTCCACGTCGTCGTTGCCGGCGAGTCCAAGTTTTCGGGCGAGAAAGCGGGTTATGGTCAACGTCTGCCCGATTTCCTCGTCGTTCCAGTAAAGCACAGGCAACGTGGCAAAGGGCATATCTGGGTGTAGAGCAAAATGTACATGGGTCATTTCTGGGGGTCTCCAGATCTCACCAAACGAAAGGGCGAATATACCCAAATATATGCGGAGAAAATAAGATCAAATGAAATGCAGAGAAATAATGTCAAATATGCAGAGAAATAAGGTCCAATATGCAAAAAATATGCATGAAAAATGAATCTTCTGAGGTCAGATTCATTTAAACACAAACATTCATTCGTGCACATTCATTCACTTATTTTCCTGCAAAATATAACCTTTTTTACATTCAGTGCGCAAATACTGAGGCAGATAAATTTTGTAAATTAAGTCTAAGTGGTGATATTGTATAAGACGTGGTACGCGATCCTACATAAGCCAAGTGTCATGAATTTCTACCAGGTTGTGCCCATACATTGCAAGTAGTCATGGACTCCAAGTTTTCTTTGCCGATGCTATAATCATGGTTTTCATGAGTCAAGTGCAGCAGAGTCAAAAAATGTTAAATACGTAGAAAATGCGCAGACAGAGGTCAAAAACACATTTATGTCTCTTAGCAGAGGTACCGTTCTGATTAATTGAACTAACTTACTTACTGTTACAGCTGGGTGAACCCTAGACAAACAAGGCTAAACTAAAAGTTATATGCACTGCACAAAGAAGAATGGGACACTCAGGATTTTGCTTTACTTCATTTCCAGTGCACTCGACCAGCTTTGAAGTCGTAGATAGAAGTCGTCTTCTTCATATATAAGATGATTGTAAAAGTGGCAACTGCATACGCTGTATATTTGCTACATACGTACTTGATAAAAAACACATTTATGTACCGACTTGTAGAGACAGACAGAGACCGAGCTCTTGCTTTCTATATAAGATACTAGATTTCGACATCCCTAGTCATCTCACAACACTGCAAGTCCATCAGATTGGACGCTATTGGACATGATAGAGGTTGTGGGAGACTCAATGGAAAGTACGACCCTCCTGTCAACAGTGGTCAGAAAAACTCGTCCATTTAGACACCTGCCAGGGTTTCTTGGGGGTCAACTCTATGTCTATGAATGGCAGGACGTGTTGCTCTGCGGGGTGATGGGAAAAAGGATGGCCTTGGGAGGTGATCCCAGTGAGGTTCGAAAAGCATGATCACGAGCCTGGCAAACACATCTGGTGTGAGTGGGCCAGGGCACACACTCAGGCAACTTACGCGGCTTCACGGCCGGCCACTTGTCAAAGGTGACGATCTCTTCCTCGTACTCCATCCCCCCCGCCTTCAGCGTGAGCCTGATGACCTCCGCGCGGGCGTGCAGCGGGAAGTAGAGAAATTTCACCTTGGCAGACATGGCGGTCAAGTAAGAGGTCAGAAGGTATGTGGCAACGGACACTTTAGCAGGCGTTGAAGCAAAGGTCAGAGAATCCATCTTATCTCTACAAAGTGCACCTGCTGTCATGTGCAAACAAGAGGCTGTCATGCGCGGGCGTGGACTGTTAGGATGTCATTGGGGAGTGCTGAACCTGTGTCTTTCATCACCTCTAGGGGCGGCTCCCTGTAGCAAACTCAGTTTGGAAAGGGCACACCCCCATTGGAGAGGGGCGGGAGAGGCTCTTACATGCTCCTTACAGAGGTAGAAACGACCGATTGGGTCGTTGAGTGGGGTGCTGCATACATTAAAGGTACTTTTCTCTCTCTCCTTCCTCCCAAGTGGTCCTGGTGCTCAAACACTGTAGGTTTGCCTCCTTGCCTTCCATTTGTATTCAAAGCAAGGCAGATCTAAGGCCATGAGAGAGGATGAAGACTGCGGATGGGAGAATGGAGGAGGCACGGAATAGAAGCACCCACTCACACGTGGTTCAGTCCAATGTCAGTTAATTTGCCGGAAAAAGTTGTTGAAAAATCACCAAACTCTTGACCAAGACTCCTACAATGCATGAGTACATAAGTCCTCCATGTGCCAAGTCAGCCTAGTCTCAGTGAGGAAGAACACCGGAGACGACACAAAAGGCGGTGCCGAGAACGCGTCCTCTACTGACGAGAGAGTTCAGCTAACAATCCGTATGCAGCTACGAGAACCCCTCTCGATCTGACACCATCACACTTGGCACCTGGTAATTTTGACCTTGTAACCGACTCTTAAGTTATTTGTAGGCTTTAGCTGTTAACAACTTGAAAAGCAGGTGCTGCGGCTCTTTTTGGCATCTGAGATAACTTCCCGGAGAACCGGTTGGGTGCTTATAAGAAGCCTTCTCCAATTTGTGCGACAATTAGCTCCGTCAAACTCGCTAGTCAAAGGTCTCCTTTTAATTTCCACCAAAAGCAACGTTATTTTAACCTTAAAGGCGGAGCAGCTTGACTCTAAACGCAGCGAAGGAAGCAATTTAGTAAAAGTTTATTAAGATTTGTTTACTTTTCTTTTCTCAGCAACCTCAGAAGCAACTGTTCCGAATGGTCCCTCATTGTGTCGTGTCCAATGAGCTACACCAACAGAGAACTGAAATCGCTGGAGGCGTCGAGAAAGTGACTATGATCATTTCGAAATAACCTTGATCCATGAAAAAGTTAAAAAAATCTTGCACTGTGCGCCGCTACCTGATGGGTCAGATTTCACATCAAACCTTTAAAGCGAAGTGTGAACTTGTCAACCGTATGCAAGCGGTGGAGGTACCACTTCGCACTGACCTTGAAGCAACACCAGGACGTCCTCGAGTAGGGACTCTCAGGAATTGGGCACTGGCTACCTCGAACTTGGTCATGTTGCTCTTCAGCATGTCAATGGGCTGATGATTCCTGATGGCTTCTCCTCAATGCTTCCATTTTTTTGTTGTTCGAATCTCCATTTGGAGAGTCCACATTTTATTGATTCTTACATATTCTGGAATACAACATACTTATAGAGTTTTGCAATGAATCTTTTACATTGTTTGGCCTGCATAAAACCATCCTCTCCATGAGGAAAATCTAACCTTAAAAAACCTTAGACAAAGTTTTTGGTTTCGCCGTGTTTCCACTCTCAACTGATCTAGCTGTAATATCATTAAAGTGGACTCGGCAGGAAAGGAGATGTCTGATTCACATATTTTCCACGTGCAGTGGCCAACCTTGCTCTCCTGGACAAACTGTCATGGTTCAAAAGCCACCAAGAAACGCTGGTCTCTCATTTTGAGACATCTGCTTGTACCTTTTCGGAGTCCCCTAGGGGTTCTCCCCATTAGGGGCAGAGAAACTTTATTCATAAGATCACTAAAGAAATAGGCCCCGCCGGGGTTTACCCTCGGTAGGGGGAGTCTCCTCCCGGGAGGGGGCAATATCTGGATTATGACCCGGAGAGCAAGGTTGACTACGAAAGAGTTGCATATTCTTGTTCTGGCCCATTGTTGACCACACCAGCCATGCTGATACCTCAGCAGCAGTCCCATAGTGCCAAATTTAAGGCCTTAAAAGCGCAACCCAACAACTCGCTCTGTGATATGTGTGATAGTAATCATAATGCATTCACAACTATTTTGCTCAATCACGAGCATCCTGGACTGGTCTTATGTTACTGCCCTTTGCCCAAAGTGCGAGTGCTACAGATCCGTTGAGTCTCTACTCTCGAGCAAATTCCCCAAGCAACTGGGTCAAGCCAAATCCGCGAGGGTCTTTATGGCATTAGAGAAGGCCAAAGGCCGAAATGAGCTGAAATATGACGAGAAAGTCCTCGCTTCACATAGAGGTCGTCCCAAACAACCATGAGCTGCTACTGCCATTGGGACAGCTGGTAAGATGAACCTTTTCCTTAGGGGAGGGTGAGCAAGAAGGTTCATGGCATGGTTTACTCGTGAATATGAGTCATGTAATCGCGCACTCTGAGCTTCGGCAACCTTCCTGCCTGTAGGGATTTTGTTTTTGATGCTTCAGCGATGACGAACAATTGCTGCTTTCACTCGATATCATCTGGACGTTGGATCTTTCCCCCGCCCCCCCCTCTTCGTGTTCTGTGGTTAAAAATCTGCTCCTCGATATCGGATCTCCCCCTTGCTCCGGAGGGGTGTGTTACGTGAAATTATCGACCCGTTGCTGGGACGAATGAGGGTTCCTTCTCTCCGGTGACGGATAAAAAGGGAGGGGAGAAAGGACGCTTGGGTCGACACAACCATCATCGTCATTAGGGTTGCCAAAAAGGGCAGAAACGCCTAAATGGCACGCAAAAGAACCTTCAGAGACACCTTGGCTGGAAAAATGGCCTAAAAATATGCTAATAGTCATTGTGAGGCGAAACGGCCTTAACGATGCACTTCAAGTGTAGTCAAAGTTAGTATGTAATGTAGATTTTATTGAACAGGATGCGAGTTATTCAGCGTGTCGATGTGCTACACAATAGGTTGACCCACTGGAGAAGAGTGACAGATGTCTGGAATAGTTTCATTTTCTCCGCACTGCTTGGGTCAAAAATAGGTCGGACAGTGCACACGTGGTTGAGCGCGAGAGCCTCGATGATGACAAACATGGCAAAAGTTGCCAACTTCTTTTTTTGATGCGGTTCATAAAGACCTCACTTCATCGAGCTGCTGCAACTTTTTGTTGTGGATTCGGGGGATCTGATTGACCAATTGGTGGCCCAAAACCTGACTGAAGCTAAGTAAATCGCTCCCCTCACGTACTACGGACGCTTTAGCCATGACAAAGCTCGCTCATTTGACACGAGAACCTATGCAGCTTTGCCGCCTCAAAGACACCAGCAATATCACCTTGTACGAAAAGTATGTTTCTTGCGCCTCCGCTTAAAACGCGCTGCTGAAATGTGAGAAATGCATCAAAAAGATGCATTTTTTTGGCAGCTCCTCCTCCTCATGATTTTGGGGGAGAGGCAAAGTCGGTGCCGCCGCCACATATGTGCGTTCCAGCCGCTGCAGTCTGATTATGAACGTTAAAGGTGGAATCGTGGCAGAGAATCGATTACACATACGAGCAGTGGATTTATAATTTCCACCACAACGTACCGTGTGAGGCAAAAAAAAGGGGCAATGTAGCGCGCAGCGTTAGGAAGTTCGCTTGTGGAGGTCCTGCGACCTAGCCTGGAGGCATCATGTTTTTTTTTTTTGACTCACCCTGTGAGTGGCTGCTCAATTCGTTGGATCTTAGGGCGCCCCCATTGGTATGGAAATGGGTGGCTTCCATCTGCTGCACAGTGTGAGACCACGTGCGCGCGCGCACGCACGCACGTTTTTGCTCGATACAACGGCGTAGTCAAAGAGCATAAAGAAGTCCTGATGATGCAAAGTTCCAACCGTAGTTCCACCAATGCACAGCTTGTGCAGTGAAAAAACCCTGGTGATCGAATGATCGTCCCAGAAACAGCAACAACAAAATGAGGCATGAGTAATGTACAAATGACCGATGGATGGAAAGGAAGGGGGGTAAAGCTGTCCATGTATCTTTCTCTTAGTTTTGTTTACACATACGATCAGTTTCAGCACTGTCAGTACTTGTCACCTCCTCGAGAGGAGAAGCTGACGGATACAGGCTCAACGGAAACACTTTCGTGTCGTCATTAATAAATATCAACTGTAGCTACATTACTAAAGAAGAGCTAATAAAATCATTCATAACATGCAGGCTAAGACCACTTCTTGACGGCGCCTCCACCGCACGTATTTGAACTGTGACGCTCAGATCTAAATTAGCGCACTAAAGCTAAAATCAAACCTAAGAAGCAGCATTTGTGTCGGAGTGGGCATACACGTAGACTTTCTCCTTTCTTTCTTTGCTTCTGCTATTAACGTAATCTATGAGATTCTCTCTCTTTTTTCTGCCTTTGGTGCATGTGAAAGGTGTTGTTGCCCCTGACCGGCGCAACAAAGGGAGAAAGGGAGTGCGGGTGTGTGTGCTAAAATGACTCCGGCGCCTGCGCAGACGTTAGCGGTGCTGCGAGCTCCAGCTCGGAGGAGATCGGGGGCTTGGGACAACGCGTTGGGGTCAAACTTGGCCAAAGTCATGCAGTGCATCCCCCACGCATACGTTTTACGGGTTGTCCATGGGTGCAACAGACTTGAGCAGTCAACATGGCCTGAAGGGAGCTGACACTGGGGCTGTACTGCCGCTAGGACGGGGGATTGGAGGAGCGGGGGCACGTGTAAGGTCCTGGAGAACTTGACCTGCTCCGTGCTGTCCAAGCAGATTCACCATTGTTGGGGTTGCCGCCAAGAAGAACTAACCAGGAAGTAGCCTCAGGATCTTGACCCTGGGGTGCCGCTGTTGGATCTCCCCTGGGGTCCCACTGTTTCCTTTCCCTGCACCAGCGGCAGTCCCAGCTCAGCTCGCAGGTGTGACCCCTGAAGCCCGCCGAAATCGAGCCGAGCCGGCTCGACCTCCATCCCTAGCTCAGGGAAACCGAGAGAGCGAGACAGTCCAGAGGGGAGCGTCCATGTGTGCGGATAGTGTGAGTGTGAGAGACACAAGGAGAGACAGGGAGAGCAGTGGCGAGGATTAAATATTGAATGCAGCAGAAAGCAACGAGGTCAGACCTGCAGCTTTGTGGAGGTGGCACCATCAAAAGACATCAGGACTGAACGGTCAAGGTAGGCATTACCAAGGGCCTCAACGAGCTGCGGCAGACATTCACAGAGCAACTGATGTGCAAAAGTCAGGCACAGTTACATTGGGGCCAAATTGCGTAAAAAAAAGAGAGGACGTTTTCCAGCACACACAGGAGCTAACTACACTTTTGCATGATATCAGAAAAACATAGTGCACGATTCTCAGGTATTGTTGCACCAACTTCTGGCAAAAATTCTAGAGACGAACAAGGGAGCTTGACACTGCAATGATTGAAGTCAGTCATGGAAACATTGCTCGAGCAGACTTCAATGTCTCCAAGACTTCAGCAAAAAATATGGCAGTTTACTTCACTTTGCCGAATAAAGTGCACTCTTCGGCGTGCATATAAGAGCTGGAAAAGAAGTCGTAGGTGGATCAGGTTGCGTCTGACAGCTTCGTATCCTTCACGGGCCTGAGTTATTTCCCCATGTAGAGAAGAATCTGTGATGATTTATGCACGAGCCACTTATTAATCTCCCGAAATGCGGCAGCTGAACCGTGTGAAGTTCAGCAGCAGCAACACTTTGTCAATGGGGCGTTAACGCAATTTCACTGCTCAACGGCAAGAATGAGCAGCCCCCGACCCTTCTGCTCCCCCCACCCATCCACCCAAAAAAGCTCTGTGAAATACGGGGTGTCTGAGAGTAGCATGTCATTGAACGCTGTCTCTTTCAAAGGCTTAGTAACAGGGTGACCCTCTTGAGACTGCGCACTGCGACAGACTAGGCTGCGTCTTTGTTCACACCATGGCAAGTTCTAAACGACTTGATCAAGATCCTCTTTGTCCCCATGACCCTTGCTCCAACTCGGTGTGACAACTCACTGCAGCTCTGGAGTAAGAAGAAGCTAGTTGAAGGGGCCTTCGTGAGCTTGAAATGCACCGAGGAGAAGCAGAGTCGCGCTAAATGAGGTCTTTTTGTGCGCTCTGCACTCAAAAATGTGTTGGGCTGAGCCTGCGCTGGCCTGCGGTGGACAACGACTCCGGGGCCTTAAGAAGGCTTTGCTTCTTCACACAGTTTTTGGGTGTCTTTCCTCTTCCGCCGAGTGTAAATCTTAGGAATGCCAAAGATTGATCCTGGCGAATTCTGCATTCGTTTTTATTGCCCCTCCGGTCTTGACCGGAACCTCAGGTTCAACAACTGGCCCATTGGCATCCCGGTGAACTCGGCCTCGTTCGGGGACGTCGTCCTCCCACAGCCTGGCGAGTTCTTTTCTCTCGACTCATCTATCACGAACCTCATGGTTTGCTCATGGTAAACTCATGGATCCTGAGAGACCGTACCAAACTGTACTGTACTTTTCAGAAGAGTATGGAACAAAGTGGATCCACTTCATACCAGAACCTCTTGTTTGGGGTTATTTCTTTTTATCACTTCCACTACTACTTCAGTAGCTACTTAGTTGGTGGGTCTGCTGACGTGTAAGATAACTGCACAGAGCTGCCGGAGCTTCTTGCAGCTCTGCCTTCTTCAAACAACCTCTTAAGAGAAAGTTATACCTTTTCGCACAAATATAGGCACATTCTTTGACAGGGTCTCCTCCGACTCCCTCTGTCTAAATCATGCAAAATGTCCTACGAGTTCATAAAAAAGCAGCCAGCCATATATCAGAACTTGCGGCTGTTGCAGACGTTTCATAATTTAGTAAGTCCAGTAACCTCTTAGTCAAACCCCTTGGAACCGACCTATATGAATGGAAGGGACAACCTCACGTGGTGCCTTCATATGCGTATACTTGAGATCTTGACCTAACTTTGCCTCACATTTCCCATTTATTTTCAGGTGCGTTTGACTGACTGAGGATCCTCCGGAGAAAATGAGCGGCTGACTACATCATGATTAATCAGTCGCCATGAGCGCCTTGGTCCTTGTTTACTTCGCCTCTCTGCTGTCCAAAACCCACCAACTGAACCTTGGTAAGAATAACAAAGTCATAGGATTTCGAGAGGCAGCTTGGACTAGCAGCTGCAGTTCTCCTCCCCCCTCCCCCCTAACTTTGACAAGTCTTAGATCTGGGTCGGGTAGCGCCTCTGGGAAGAGGAAAGACGGAGCTACAGAGTTTCTCCAGCTTTAAGGCAGCTTTTTCTAGCAGCTGCAGCAGGTCCCATTTTTCGTGGGGTCCCAACTGACTGACCCAGATAGCTTTTGAAAGCACAAGAGAAAGGCAAGCAGAGGAGGGGGAGCCGCGGCGTGTACTAACGTTACGAATTGCACGGTACTACCAGAGATTACTAGGAAGTCTCCTGGACATGCAGATTGACGGAGGAAAAGGTGCACTCTCCTGCTAGCAACATCATCTTTTTGGCTCAAGACCAGGAGAGCCAGCCAGGATATCCATGCAAGGTGTTGGACCTCAGCTTTGGTCCATGAAGCTTCTGCCAAGGTTGCCCGATGGAATGCAACAGCTGACTTTCAGCTGAGTTCATGAACCACCTACTCTACACTGTACATAGGTACTGTAAAGTGAAATTGTGGTGATTGAATTAATTCAGGAGAGAGAGAAAGAGAAGGCTACCTCAGAGGCCGCAGATGGCTCATAAATGAGGTTCAGAGAGAGTTGGTTTTACTAACAAGAAGTGTCATTTTCAATGGAATGATTTCAAAGAAAAATGTTACAATATAAGTCCAGGCAAAACTTGACTGTCAAGTTTAAAGGAGAAGAAGTTTCATGTCGGTCGAGACTGTTTCCTGCAAGGCCGCAATGTCTGGCAAGGTCACGGTGTTTCACCCCTGGGCTTGCTCTTGCAACAGCACTTGCGATTTGTGGTCGTGATATAAAGTGAGCCCGCGCGACTTGCCGAGTCGGGCTCGACTTGACTCGAACAATGAAGTTCCTTCTCGTTTACATCACGAACAAGTACCAACAAGCTAAGAGGATATAACGATACTACAATGAAGCTATTGCCTTGGCTTTCTTTTTTTTAATGTTATTGTTTAATCACCCCCCCAAAAAAAATTAGCGTAAGCACAAGTTTTGGCTTTTTAGATTCCATCGTGGTCACGATAAAGAACCCCAGCTCTAAATTAACCCAGAATAAAATAAAATGTTTCCTCCAAATGTGAAAAATTCTCCCACTCCATTGATCTTTCCCCTTTACGAAGAAACAATGCACAGTAGGTGATCCATGAATTGTTGCCACCGTAGCAGGAGCTTCATTCTTCTTTTATTCGTAATGTTCTGCCTCCACGAGTTTTGAGAGACTAATTCATGAATTTAGAAACATCGCAGCAGCTCTTAAAGGCACTAGACTGGAACAGGAGCATGGAGGGAGCGCCAAGAAGTAGTTTTCTCTTTTCCCCGAGCAGAAATGCGCATCTGGGCCTTCTCTAGTGCAAGAGTGTGAGTGCGTGGTCTGTCTGCCACTCGTGGAAGCCTCCTTCTTGCTCCAGTCCTTCTCCACGATGCCCTGGCACCAATCTGAAGGCTTTCAAAAGGCTCCTACACTTTCTTCTATTTCAGCAGAGACCGAGTGAAGCATGAGCTGCCTCTTTCGAGTGGTGGTGGGGTCGGGTTGAGCCCGATCTCGAAAGACAGAAATTGCCAATACCAATTTGCCCAGCTCGATGGGCCCCAAACCCATGGGAATGTGCAAAATCGACACTCACACGCGGGTTTGGCGCAATGGAAGAGAGAAAAGAGAGCCATAACTTTTTTAAAAGCATCAGTGAAAAAAGTCAACCTTGGTCATCAAGTCTGATAGTAACTTTAGATTTAATGTAACTGAGCGAAGCAGCTGCTTTCTCCATGGGAAGAAATGCCAAATTTGTCAGCCACATCACCCTGAAAAACTTCGGGTGCTTCCAAGGCTCTAACCATGGGTCAGGAATCAGGATTGCTGTCCCAAAAAAATGTACTCTGGACTGCAACCTTCCCCAGCAACTCTGATAGCTGAGCTGTTCAGGCCAGCTGAGTCCATGGGCCGACTCGAATCCGAGCCCGAGACGTGTCTCACTCGAGTCATGACTACTCTCAACCTAATCAGAGTGGCAAGCAGCCTCCCTTTTCAAACTGGGGCAGCTTAATGGTAGCGTAGCACGACCAACCAAGACTGCACCAGCAGATATGGAGAAAGGTGAAATTTGCGCAAATGCCTCTGGTTGGCCATAGATCTGCTCTGTGCTTGCGTGCAAGACGCAGTGTGAGTCATAAGGAAAGTTTCTAGCCACGCGCAGGACGTGAGGGGTCAGAGGAGAGCAGACTTTGCGAAGTCATTCCTCCCTCATACGGTACAAGCGCGAGTAGCCGTAGTAATGTGTTAATAATAATGATGTCAACAATGATGGATGACAAAGTTCTGTCTTTCGTTTCAGCCTCTTGTTCGGACAGTCTTGGACTTGAGGTGGGAAGCGAGTCTCCTCTGCCGGACGCGGCTTTCACCGCGTCCTCCTCGTACGACAGCTCCAGCGTGGGCCCGCACAATGCCAGGTGAGACCTCATCCACTTGACTTGTCCATGACGCACAGTCTGAGTCAGGAAAAGACGCAAAAGCAAAACAAACTGATGGGGTCCGTTGAGGGCACGTGCAAGCATGACCACACCTCAGTGCTGACAGTTTTTGTCGCCACCACCGGTGGCCGGAAAGCTGAAAAATCCATGTTCGAAGTTTTCATGGCAGTACAGGGTGCGTCAGATGCATATAATGCTATAAGAAGAGACAATGTCATGTCTGAAGATTCGCCAGCAACCATTTCTTGTGCTGTCACCAAAGCAGCGTTGAATAGAATGATTTTTTGTTCTTGTCCCTATGCGTGTTCAGTATTGCTGCTGAAGCGTTAGGGGGTGTCTTCATCCATCACCCACATTTCACCTGAGTGACACCAAATGTGACGCACCCTGTAGCTTTGAAAAGGGGGAAAGTGTTGGACTCGTGTGAGGGCCAGGAAACACGACATTAACATTTATGATGACATGATATTTTAGCCAATGAGCAAAGTCTGTCAGCACTGTCCAAGCCAATCGAAGTGGCTGAGACGCTGATTAAAGGTGCCATCGGGGCTGGCTTGAATGGCGAAGAGCAACATTGAGACCGCCTGCTGGATAGCAGAGGACGTAACTTGGTAAAGTAGTGCCATTGTTTGGCTCCATCGACTTGTCCTCATATGCTCCTTCCAGATATTGGCAGAAGGAGAGTGATCCTTAATCCTTCTTGAACTCGCGCACCTTCATGTTGGAATGGTTATGGCAATTTGAACTAGGCTCTTAACAAAAATCTCTTCGGCAACTGGCGCAGACGACAAATTACTGTACTTTGTGGCAGCCGCGTCACTTCGTGTGGGCGTCTCCGCCGCCTCCGCCGTCTCCGCCGTCTCCGCCGTCTCCGCCGTCTCCGCCGTCTCCGCCGTCTCCGCCGTCTCCGCCGTCTCCGCCGTCTCCGCCGTCTCCGCCGTCTCCGCCGTCTCCGCCCACGAGCACGTCCGTGGGGAACAAAGACTGCGACGCAGAGAAAGAATCGGACGCTCGGAGAAAGTTTTTTGCTGGCTTTTCTCTTTCTCTCTCAGGAGTTGCTCTTGTTACGTACACGTTGTTGTCGCAATCGCGCAAGACGAGACATCCAAGGAGGCTTCCGTGGCTCCTGCGGATGACATTTGCTAGCTGACGACTCTCGTTTGCTTGATGCTGTTGACGTCTTCGAGGAGAGACAGCGTGAGGGCAGTGGAGGATTCCGCCAAGTGGAACAAGATCAATATGAAGTGTACAGGCAGGATCCGGGATGCCCCCCACCCCACCCTCCTACCCCGCTCCAGCCGTTGCAACGGGGACGAATTCAGCAGTCAGCTCGTGAATGCAGAAGTCTTGGAGAAAGGAGAGAAAGGAGAAAAAGACCTCGATGAGAGCAAAGAGATGAGCGGAAACTTCTCTCTTTAGGACATGGAGAACAGATATGATGGCGGTGAAGGTGAGACGACGGTGGAGGGGGACGATGTCGCTGGCGTCAAGGACAGAAGATGCTAAGAGTCAGGAGGATTCTAGTCCTCCTGACTTCAACATCTCGACAGAATGCGCTTTTCCAGATTTCAGTTTGAGTAGGTCAAGTCTCCAAGTCTTCGATGGTGTCCTTCTCGTTCTAGACTGCACCTGGACTGGCGTGGCGGTGCCTGGTGTCCTGCGTCCGCCGTCAGCAGTGTCCTGGAATCCGCCGAGTTCTTGGAGGTCGAGCTCCACTCGCTCAGCGTCGTCACCGCCGTGCTTACGCAGGGGCGCTTTGGTAATGGAAGGGGGCAGGAGTACGCGGAGGCCTTCAAGATCCAGTATTGGCGACAGGGGATGCAGCGGTTCAAGACGTACCGCGACTCCATGGGCAGAGAGGTCAGTATGGACGAACTGGAGTCCGTGTGGACTATTTCAACCCTTCCGCTGCGTAGTGAAACTGGGCTTTTTTTGTTTCAACTATCTAAGACCAATTAGAGAAAAGATGAGCTTCCCGAAGGTGATCCCGCTGATCTTTTGGTCCACGTCCTGCGTGGACAGGGTCGGCGGGGACGTGAGAGGAGCAGCATGATAAAATCGGTGGGAAAGACTGAGCGATCCTCTGCAGCCTGCTGTAGTGGACTAAAATGTGCAGATAGCTTAAAAAACCGTCATAGAACTGGTTTTCTATCGGATTATTGCAATATCGACTCTTTAAATACTATAAAAGAGTCATACGGTTGAAGTCAGTCATTGAAATCTCAAATTCTAAACGGCCCCAACGACTTCCATTCACATAAGAAACAGTTTTAAAGCAGCAGGAAAGCACATTATATAAAGGAATTGATGTCGGGTTCGAAAAGATCCTCCAACTCTATTGTTTTATCCACGGTGCTTTCATAGAATAATCTTAACAGAGAATGGCTCCTACAAATACCTCGGAATAGATCCTCGTAGGCAGGAGATTTTTGCTGGCATATTTGCATTCAAAGTTGAAGCAGACATAATTTCTTGACACACTGTAATACAAATCCAGGCTGCCTGCTTGGATTGAGGAGGTAACAAGGGCTTAAAAAAGTAGCGTGTATCAATCCATGAAAGTAAAGTCAAGTATCAATTTAGCGAATTCCTCAGCGCCAGCAGCAAGTTGAACGTTAATCTGAGATCTTCGTTGATCTAAAGCTCTCCATCTAGAGCTGGTTCTGCCTTCATTTCCTCTCAAAATGGACTTAAAGACCCTCCTTGACTTTCTCAAAAAACTACGCTTATTTTCAAGGATTTCTAGGCTAACTTTGTAGTCTCGCTGCCGGCACTTTTGCTAGGGCCTTCAGACACTTCTCTGAAAAGACATTTTCTGTTTTGTTTTAAAAGAAATGCTCCCTTGGGATTGGCCTTGTCATATAAAAAGTCCACATTAATTTGAGACTTCTTGCTAAGTAAAATTTGGACTAAAAACGAACCAAAAATTACGTTTCTTTTAAAATTTGATTGCACGACAAGATTCAGTCATGCTGGGACTCGTTACTTGCTTCATGTCAAGGGAGATATTGCCCGTTGCTCTGACCTGAACGCGTGCACGGCAGCGTCCAGGCCATCTTGAAGAGGAAGGACGCCAACGTCGGCACCAATGTGTAAGGTCTGAGGGCGTCTCTGATGACAGCGTGGGCCTCGGTCACCGAGGAGGAGATCCGTGCTGCCACTACTCCACGGTGCCAAGGCTTTAGACGATGTTCAAGGCTAAAGGTGGACAACGCTTTGAACAGTGATACATTGCATGCGTCCCTTGTCTCCTGGCTCACCTTTCATGCTGAATGTATTACTCTGTATTGATTCTACTTATTAAGCAAGTAATGAGTCCCAGAGCATATGAATCACACTAAGTTGTTTACTTCGAACCCTTGGTGAAACAGCTCGCTTGAACAATTGCGTACGTACTACGACGTGTGTACATGTGCGGACGGACACCCACGAATCGCCCATAAGAGAGAAAAACACGTCCTTCTTGCTGGAGCACTCGCACAACCTCTTGTCCTACCCGTACTTAGCGAGGAGGCAGTGGTGGCTCACAGGGTGGTTCAGTTTTATCGTTGAAAAGCAGCCAGGTCTCACCAGAAAGTGTCGTTCCAGATTCTGCCTGGCAACGTCAATACGTACGCCGTGGCCAACAACTCGTTGCAGCCCGTGATCATCGCCAGGAAGATCCGACTGCTGCCACATTCCAGCCATCCCAGGACCGTCTGTATGCGGGTTGGACTGCGGGGATGTCCATTTAGAGGTGAATGGGACATTTTATCACATCTTTCAGGTTTTCCTGCCTTAATTTTTCTGCCCGAGGTCTGCATCCTAAATGTAAATCGCTGTGGATTGTCCCAATTGCTCTTTTATCCTTAAAAGGGTCAATATTACTCGAGCACCGGCAGAACTTTAGTCATCAAGGAGACAGAACTTTGTATCAAGAAGTTTCTTGATTTGAAACCATTTTGAGGTCCTTCATGTTGTGACCTCCGGGCAGAAACTTTGGTTTCTGGCTTTAGGAGGCCAAAATTTGTTGGATCGTCCCAAAATAAACTGTTCAGACGAGGTCAGACGTTGCTCGCTTCGAAGACCACGGAGGGACCCCTTTGCTGGCAAACTTGGGCCTCCCCTCGGCAAACAAGAGTTG
>JAAUXU010081573.1_pt1 | contig 24615 bp, 27 predicted proteins | sample 7278151 | NCBI WGS metagenome assembly JAAUXU01 (sample SAMN14350113, study PRJNA611818) | marine sediment metagenome | isolation source: surface marine sediment (1.8m) | place: French Polynesia: Moorea | collected 2018-08 | reverse complement strand
AGTCTCTTGGAACTGAAGGGAGTAGCCTGTCAAAGCTCACTGATAGACTGAGGATGTGCAGCAAATTCCCCTCCTCTTATACCCCTTTTTCACTAAATAAAGGCTGTGACCAGCCATGCTGACCCATGTGCAGCTGAAGCTTCCCTCTCTTCTAAATGTGACCCCAAATGCAGAGCAGCTGCGGCCTCCTTGACCCTTCTCCTGAGATTTTCTCTCCAAAACAAAGCCTCATAAAGAAACAACAGAGGATGCAGGCTCAACCACATGACATAGTCTGCAAATCTTTCAACGTTTGACGGTCTTAGCAATGCATGAAGCCGTGCAAACTAGTAAAAAGGTCTTGTCAGTTCTTGCCACACTGTCCGACAATGTTACAATGCTGTTGCAATGCGTCCAACAGTTTAATATCAGCGCATTTTTCAGTTCATTGAAAAAAAAGTCAGTCTAAAGCAGTCATTTAAAACTTCACTTATATGAACGAAAGTGACTTGGACATGTCGGTGCAACAGCTTCATGTCTGGGCAAACAACATCTCTTTCATGTGAGAGAAACATAAGCCTCCAAGATTATCGGTACAAAAGCTTTGTGCAGAGCAACTGATGATTCTCTCTTTATCTTGCAATGTCAAGAAGCGAGCTCCCAATTATGGACTTCTTTTGATCAGTAAGCACTTGTTCAGCCAATTCGGAGTAGAAGGTATTGACTGCAACAAAATTCTCTCTTTTTGTCGATGCAAATTTGTCATCATGACATGTCCACATGCTGGAGTAATGAGTCACTTTCTTCAGGAACCTAAGTATTGCGCATCATGTAATGGGCTTTGAGTTAAATTCCGGAAAATTTTACATTCCTCCTTTAATTATTTGCATGACTATGTGGGATCGGGGACGTTTTGGAGAACTGGTTGGGCAAGGGTTTCGTAAAAGCCAAATAATGGATCATCCAAACCCTCCAAATTCACCACAGATCTGCCCAATAGAGGACTTTTCGGGTCTCTTGAAGGCAGCTGTCTATGAGAAAGGCTGGGAGGCTACATCCTTCAACTCTCTCAAGCGGAGGATCAGGAAAAAGATGGCTGAGATGGGCTCTGCTGTCTGCCAGAGACGGATGGCAGGGCTCAAGACTAAGATCCGTTTCTGTGCTGATAATGGCGTCATATCTGCAGTTCACTAGTCTTGTCTTGTAGCAAATTATCTCTTCTTTCATGAAGTACAAGTTCATTTTCGTACATGCTTAGGTTCCTGAGTTATTGCAGAATTTCATTTTTCCGGAATTCAACTCAACACCCGTTACTGATTGAGGTATTCCTAGACATGACACTGTCGCAACACTGTGTCAACTTCTGTACATGGCTGCTCCATGATGGCGAAATTGGGCAGCACTTTGAAGACTGATCATCTGCAAGATAAAAATGGTTCAAAATTTTCAATTTTGTTCTTGAACATGATGTCTGATTCTGTAGCAGACAGTTGACAGCGCCGCTCCCAGACTGAACACTCGGTTTCTCTGAGGAAGGCAGACGTTTAAGAAGTGTTTGGCTTTTGACTCTGAGATCCACTCATCCAACAGACACCCGAAGCAGCCATCTTTTGAGCAGATGTCTTGAAAATCGCCCTTGAATTTTTGACGTTTTTTTTATCGGTACAGTTGTGAATGTTCTTTGACATAGTTTTGTTGGTTTTTGACGGGTCCTCGCCCAATGAAAACAGTCCTTTTCTTTAACAATGAGCTGCCAGCAAAATATTGATAGGAAACTTCCATGGTGGCCCCCTTCACTAGCTATTCTTCGAAGGACTCTTCTTGAATCTATCTTGTAATGTCACAAGCACTCGTCTTCGCAGCGAATTTGCCACTTGTGTATTTTGTGAATAACGTCAATCCTTTTTTAACTCACTAGTGCTGCTCGGCTGGCCTGACTCTGCTCTGGTTTGCTTGGCCATGGCGCCGGAACTCATGGAGTTTGAGCGTTTAGTGCACAGAGCTTTAAACGATACTTGCAAGCAGTCTACTACTGACAAGGTCCTTGAAAAATGTAGAAATAGTCTTGCTATGGCAAAATGCACTCCCGTTTTCCATGTTCATCCTGGAATTTGAATGTTTGGCTATAAGGACAGATTGCTTACAAGGACAGTTTTTGGTCGGCCAGGAGGGTGTCCTTAAAATGGGGTTTCACTGTGAGTCGAAATGGAATTCACAGTACACATATAGACCAGACGGATGCGGAGGTCAGTGAGAAAACATCTGCGTTTCTCTACCTCGTTTGCCACTTGCTCAACCCCCTCCTACGCCACCTGCTGGGTGCAAGTCGAGTCACTGACACATCAGGGAAGGCACAAAATGTGGCCAACAGGTGCATCTGTTTACTATGTGTTAATTCATTATACTAGGGCATGTGTGCACTGCACGTATTGCAGCGCATCCTTAAGTTCACTAACTGTGGTCTAACTAGAGTAGGAAGAAGGACTGCACTCACCCATGCCCAGGGTTGAGCAAAGATGATCCTCCTCTCCATTATCTTCGTCCGTGGTGTTCTTCCTCCTGCACAGATCTGTCCTGGTGACGAGCACGGCCAAGTCGTACCTCTCGTCCACTCGTGACCGCTGGCGATGCTTCATTTGCCAGAGGCAAAACTCGTCCAGGATCGCGTCAGCGTCGTGACTAAGGACGGGAAAGCCCAGACCTGGGGGAGAGTCGTCATCCTCGTTGCCTTTGATGGACGAGATCTGCTCGATGCGGACCACAGATACGGAGAAGGACTGTCCGATGCTACCGTCTCTAAATACAAGGAAAGCAATGAAGTCTTTCTCTGTATGTACTAAGAAAAGAGGCAAGCTCACATCATGCAGATCACGTAAATGGTTCTGGGGCTTACTAGAGCGTGCCAGCTCCATACGGGATTACACTGGGCTCCACTTAAATCTACATTCTAGAGGCGTCGAAAAAACATGTGATTGACTTACGCAGCATTTGCAATTAACCGATGAGGTAAGGGGACCATTATTTATTCAGAAATCTATCAATTGTGACTTATTTGGGAGCTCCTGAAGCAAAGTTTGTCATAAAACTCTGTAAGGAAGAATCGTAGGTTACCATTGATGCAATTTTGAAGTCTCTACGAGCTTTTATTTGTGTGGTGAAAAAAATTTGTGCCGCTCTTAGCACATTTTTGTTCGTACGCATGGTACATAATATTAGACACATCAGACCTGTAGAATGAGGAATTAATGAGTGTGATATGAAACTGAGCGGGAAAATTTACTACTGGGTAATTTGGAATATTGGAGAAGTGTGCGATTATCGTCTGTTCGAATTCACTTGGCTCAGGTCCAGAGACAGCAGCTTTACGGGAGAGACAAAAAAATTGGTAGCGATTCATCATTTATTCACACCAAGCCATAATCCTGCTTGGAGATAAAGAGAAATACATGTATACGTGCATATAATTCATAAATTGTAGTTTGGATGGGTGGAAGGGCAAATGACGCCTTTTTTTTGGGGGGGGGGGGATACTCCAACATTCTCCCCAGTATATGCTCACACACCTATAAATCCTGTCGACGTCTGCCACGAGAGCCCACAGATATACGACCAACTCGACCGGCTCGTCTCGGTAGTGACGAGTCAGGCTGCGGTCAGCCACGAGCAAGAGCCTGACGTGAAACGAGGCAGAAAGATCGCGCTTCTCACGTTTCTGATCACCGTGATTAAGGCCGACCAAGAGAACATCTGGAGTCACAAGGCTTTCCCCGACCAAGGCATAAGACCTACCATCGTCAGAGCGAGCGAGTCTGTGCACGGACTCTCGCCAGTAGAGCAAGCCAGAGGCCACGAATCTCCCGTGTTCAAGCCACATCTTCAAGTTACACATACCGACGAATCTGCTGTGCTGGGGAGACCTCACCAAATGGCCTCGCCTGACGCAAACTCCACCTACGTCTTCTTCTTCTCCGAGTTTGAGCCAATGGTCCTGACCATCCAGTTGCACTGCAAAGAGGTCTCTGGGCGGTTCTGCAGCATCTCTGGCTCCGGGGGAGAAGCTGCACAAGATATAGGCAAGGATAATGCGAGCAATCATAGGAGGGCGGGAGATAATTTTACGTCAATGTGACTCGATGCACTGCTGAAGCACAAGTCCTAACTGAAGGGGACATGCTAGAAAAGGACAGGGTGATTGAGTAAACAACATGGAAGCAGTACAAACTGATTCTTCCGCCTAGGAGAAAAAAAAAAGAACTGCTACAAAAAACTTGCCTTGCTGGTGTCAAGTAAAACGACCCCAATTATGCCTGTTTGTCGTATCTTTAATAATTCATTTTCACAGTCACAATATTCATAGAGTAGTATGTATATGAATAACCAACACTCACACAAGCACACACTCGCACTCGACCGCTGTCTCACTTGGACTCGACAGCCTCTTCGGACTCGTTAACCGGAAGCAACTTGTGTCGTCTCTTCATCTTGGTCGCGCTGTGCGCACGCGCGGGGAAGGTGGTTGGGAAAAGTAAGAAGGGGAGCAAGGAAAAGAAAGTGATTACTAGTAGCAGTTTAACTAGAGCACGTGGAAGATGAATGAGAAGTGCGAGGGGGAAAAAGTTGTTTCACGTAGCAGTATGGCACTAGTACAGTCATGATGGCCCCATGGAGAGAAAAAGTCCTCATGCAAAGTCATCTTAGTACTAATAACAAGTGGCAATAATGGTAATTGACTGCGCAGTACTTGTGTCTAGTTTACTATAGCAGTAATAGTGTGGGTGGGTGGAAGTGGGGTTGGGGTCAGAGGTGGAAGGTGGGGGGGGGGGAGGGGGAGAATGCTGTTAACTTTGATTTTTTACTTCTTCCTTGGTATCACTGGCAGCAACGGTGCTTCCCTGGCACACTTTCTACCACTTTCTGCTCGTACAAACGTGCCAAAGGGAGTTTTCGTTTTACAGCTGCCGATGCTGCCACAAAGCCATCTTGACACATCAGCAACGGGGGGCTTGATCAAGATGGCCGGAACAATCGAGCCCAGGAACTTTTCTCATGGGGACAGATAAAGAACTCTTGTAAATGAATGAATCGCTTGGGCTCTGTTGGCTTTTTTCTTACTGCTGGGGTTCGTCAAACAAGAATTCTCAGGTTTGGAGGAGGATGAAGACTTTGACTAGGTGGCCGTCGGCGATTGAAAAAACTTGCTATTTAAGTTTCATGCCGTTATTTCGGAAACAAGAGGAAAGGAGGTGGAGAAAGACAAGATGGCAGTAGCGCAATTATAAATTCTTCACACAACACGCACGAATAAAAGCAAAGAGAAAGTTTAACAGACACGATTACATAAAAAGACGGGGTAACTTGCCTTAAGGAAAGAGCAAATCAATGTTGACTGAAAAGGGGAAAGGGACAATATAAATGCAAACTAAGCCTTACGACCCCAAGTTGGGGGGGAAGTTGCGAATGTTCAACAAGAAGGTGAGGTTTAGGGTTGGCTTTTGCTGCGCGTGCAAGAATAAATAGAGCGTGTGCACCAACACTTTTCTTTGCAAACGAAGGCGGGCTTCAAAATTAACTCATTAATACGTATTATTCGAATTAGTATAGTAGCAGTTGGAAGAGGCTGTGTGAGAAAAAGTTCTCTTCATCTGCCTCTACCCCGTCAAAAAAGGACTAAAAACCCGACGGCGCCATGCTCTTGAGATTGTAGGAGCCACTGGGCCTTCATCATTAATATGGCGTGTTGCTCACACTTGAATTGGCACTTTCGTGTTTTTGCTCTCTCTCGTGTCTTCTTCCTCGGCTTCTTTTTCTTCCTAGTCTCTCTCCTCTCCTCTCCTCTCTCTCTCTCGACAGTATAAACACACATTATAGTAGTAGTAATCATAGTGCCACACTCAATAATGTATCACATCCAGTATAGGGTAGTAATGATAGCAGTAGTAATAATTAAATGGTAATAATGTCGTCATGTGCTTCATCGTAGTACAATGTACACAAGTCGTGGACGTAACTGTACGTTTAACAAGTCCAAGTCTTCGTCGTCGTTGTCGTCTACGTCCTTGTCTTGCAAGCAATGTTTCTTCTTCATTCAGTAACTCTGAGTTGAGGAGAGGAAGAGGAGAGAGTGCCTTGATCCTCGACTGGCTCGATGGAGATAGAGGCAACGAAAAAGTGGGTCCTTTTCTTCTCTCTTCCTCAATCATTGTAAAAACTTGGGGTGCTGAGGGTGATTCTTCCAGATCATCACGTTCAAGACACCCTTGTTCGCCCCCTCCCTGAACCTCTTGCCTAGACTTTGAGGCCGAGAAGCGGGCGAGGACGCAAATTCACACCTGCAAACCTGATACAAAAAGTCCTCTTGTGTACGATAGAAGGAAAGAGGGAAACGTGGTGTCATCGTCTATATGCGATCCGATCCGCAGCCCCCTCAAAAATCGGGGACGCAAACACTTCCGCCGTTCTTCACTATGAGAAAGGCAGCAATAGGTTGTAGGAAACATAACCTCACGAACGAGAGGTTGCGCGAACCTCGCCAAATGTCCCGTCGTCAATGCCTCTTCTTCGAGTCTTCTGCTCGGGAGCTCATGCAATTCCACTTCACCTTTCCTTCCACCCTTGAAAGTAGTCTATGACGTCGCTTCTGTCTGGAGAGGTAGGGCGACGATGGGGACACGGTACCACTAAACTAGGTTGTACTCCTTCAGGTTCAGCTGAAGAATGGTGTCCTTCACCGCCGCGAACACGAACCGGATGTTTTCGGTGTCTGGAAAGAGCAAGAATTAGATTACTAAAGTCATCCTCAGAGCAGAGAATAAAACTACAGGACATGCTAGACTGGTTACAAAGTGTCAGCTTTACAGCTTTATGGATACAATTTAGGTACCTACTGCATATACAGTAAGCATGTAACTGACGTGCTCGTTGATGAATTTTTATCGTACGTGGTGATTTCAAGTAGCGATTTTTCAAGGCTGCTGCGACTCCACTTCAAGCTACGTAAGACTCACCACCAATGAATAAGAAAAAACTTGTTCAAGCCATGCCAAATTCCTTCAGGGCAGACTGCATGATGGTGTCTTTGACGGCACAAAAGACCAACTTGATGTTCTCAGTGTCTGACAGCATGCAAAGAGAAATAATATAGTTATTTACCTGTGGCACAAGTGAAATGTGAATAGATTATCTTTTCGGTATCAGGGTTGAGGTCGACGAACATACGAAGTATAAATTCCCTAGCGGCTATTGCATCCTTTTGAGGACCTAAAATGTGAAGTGAGAATAGATTACATACAGTGAGTCAAAACATGCATATACATTAATCATTGTTACAGTCATACAGGGGTGTCTGTCAAGATGCAGGGCGCGGCGGGGGAATTTTTCGTCATCCTAAAGTAAGGTCTGGTAAGCACAGGGGGAAATACTGAAATACTCCCTGTCGCACCCTGGAAGTAGATGCAATTCCACTGTAATATATTGTAATATATTCAAATGGAATTGCAACTACAGGGTGCCGCAGGAAAAATTTTCCGTGACCTGAAGTAAGCAGTATTACGTGAGCGTCCGTTGACAAATCCCTGCCGCACCCAGTACGCTAGGGAGGCAGCTGCGACCTTCATAGTCTTTATCCTCGTACGTGCGCGTTACTCTACTAATCGCCCTAATCAGACCTGTAGCACAAGTGAAATGGGAGTAGCACATTCTCTCAGGGTCTGGATTCTGCTTGAGGTACACGTCTAGGATGAACTGACGAGCAGCTTTGTCATCCTGCTTGGGGCCTGGCAGAAGTTGACAGTCAAGGAGTCAAGATAACAGATCCGCTCAAGCAGACGAGTCTGCGTCACACTTACCGTCGTATTCCGGGAAGTAGTCGACCAAGTGAGAATACATGATTTTCTCCTCCAGAAGATCTTTCTTATTCAAGAACAGGATGACTGACGAATGTTGAAACCATGGATATGTGATGATTGTTTTGAACAATGCTTTACTCTCTTCCATTCGGTTCTGGAAAGGAAAAGGCACATTTCTTTTAACATTCTCAGAAAATGCGGACATTTTTCATTACTAAGACTTGCACAGAAGGATTGGGCAGCAGCGTATCTGTATGTGGTGATGGACAATGCATCCATTGTTGCAATGCAGCATTGCTCAGAAAACAGTAAGCTTTTCCCGAGGACCCTCCCTGCCTGATTCCCATGATTCTCTACGTGCTCACTACGTAAGGTCACGCTAATCTTAAGATACCCCACCTGGCAGCACAATGCCCACAGAGGCATTGCGCAGCTCCTTACAAGGAGTGTCACAATGACTGTACTAGAGTTGGCTGGTGAGAGCTGCTACTCACCGAGTAAACTTTCTTGCCTCGTGCACTGAGGCAAGATGATCTAAGAGACCTGAAGTAGCGTATGCCAGTTTTGGAACTAACTCCAGCTGAAATACATGCATCACTTTCTGAACAAAAGCCTGATCAGGCTTCACCAGGATCCTCTGTGGTTTCGCAGGGTGTCCCGAAGGTCCCATACCTCTCTTGCATCAGGACACCTGTTGAAGAGTTGCTGTTGATCAACAGCTATAACTGGGGTGGAGCCAAAGAAGATTTAAGTGCTGCCACATTGTTGTTTCTGTCCAGGCTAGTCTGGACGAAGCCGCACTCGTTCCCACGGCCAGATTTTGGGCACGGGGTGCAGAAGCCATGCGTCCCCTTGTTTCCACTAAAATCCTCTTGGGCATTGCTCTCTTGACTGCCTTCGCAGTTGTTTCCCTTGTTATTCGTCTTGTTCTTCTTGCTGTCTCCTTGACGACCAGCGCGGAAATCTTCTTCGTCTCTTCTTCCCGTCGCTCCGAACCGTCGTCTACTCGGTTCATTCATCTGTTTAAGCCATTGCCAACATACCTTTCTAAGGTATCATCTTGCTGACATTGCCCAACGTCACTGTTTGGAAAAGTGTGGAGAAACCTATCTGCTGCTCTTCGAGGTGTCTCCGGCAGTCTCCTCGTACAATACAGCTCGAAGTAGCTTGTTCGGTAGATATATTGGCTGCCACTACTGTTGTTGTTTTACCAATGACCAGGCCGTGCCACATGGCATGCTCGGTTTCACGTCTTGATATGCAGCCCCACGTGCTCCTGGTGTGGTTAACGCAGGGGTAGGGGACATCCAACCTATTCCATCACCTTGTCAAACTATCGTATTTGTGTAGATTTCTAAGCACCGTCACCTCCTAGTCCAAGCACTGCCACTTCAAACCTTGTCGAAACATTGACACATTTCGTCTCTACTCCACGTACGTCCTACTAATACTCACCTCGTTATCAGACTCGAAGAGGATCTGATCGTACTCTGACAAAGCCACCAGAAATATGATGGACGTAACATTTTCGAAGCAGTGGATCCACTTTCTGCGCTCGGATCGCTGGCCGCCGACATCCACCATCCTAAGGGTGAAGCAGCAGAAGTTTAAATAGTTGCGTGAATAAAGACCACACTAGCTAGGTTATCTTGCTTGCAAATGTACATTACTAAGAATCATGAGCGGGACAATGGAGTTGGGGATGGCGGGGGGGACTAAGTGCTCCTGTACTTATCTTTTGCAACGTTCAATATTCTATGGTTGTTGGAATTTTTACCTCTACCAAACATGTGTCTATTCAATAACCTCTCTGTCTAACGGGAACGGGAACACGATCCCGCCTAAGGCGAACGGGTGCTTTTACCGGAACACGATCCCGTCTAGGTCAAACGGATATTCAATGATGCCAGTGGTAGGCACGCGTGAACGCAAGATGTCCTGCTCGGAGGGCAGGTAGTCGCTAGCAGCGATGCGAGCTGCGTCGCTAATGAAACTGCAAGGCAACGACGAAAGACTGTTAGAAGGTGGCAGCATAATTACCGGAATCTGATCTCTTCCAAATCGAAGGGATACTCGATGATGCCAGTCGTGGGCACGCGCACGCGCAGGATGTCCTGCTGCGTGGGCAGGTAGTCGGGCTCTGCTATCCTGTCTATGTCGGAGAGATAGCTGCAAAGAGACGAGATGTTAAAGTAAAAGACCGGGTTATCCTGGCTACACCTGCATCTTCGTGGGTGAGCAAGGGATCACGAGCAATTATTTGTGAAGGGCAAGTGACGAGTGCAGGGAGCACCGACTGAATGCTCGTAAGGTTCACCTATAGTAAGGTGTATGTGTGAATGTTCATTGATACGACTACTCCAAAGATAAACAAATGGAAACTCAATTTAGAATTTCCACAGTGTTCTACACTGTTACGATAGATGTTGCTAGCCCCGCTGAGAGTCTGGCAGCTTGTCCGAACAACCCCTTGTGGGCCACAGAAGTGACGATGGTGTGACGGGACACAACGCCTACTTACTATTTGGCAGAGTCTGTAAGCTGGTATTCTCTTCGTCTGTCGTAGCATTCCGCGATGCCTTTGTCGTTCCAGAGGTCTTGAATCGCCTCCACGTACGGACTTTCGAAAGTGGTCACTGTCTCGAAGTCCACAGAGCGAACCAGGTCGGCTTTTTCCTGAAGAAGATATGAAAGATACATCTCTAGCAGTCCAGCCACGCGCGAGAACTACCTGCACTACATTCACACCTCTCCCATGGTCTATGAGTCTTAAATCACGGTTGCTCTGGCAGATACGAGTGGTGATCGTAAGAAACATGATGAGATTCAGCTCAGGCGATCTTTTGTCGCAACTGTTGCTGCTGTCCAGAAAGTGAGCATTACTCTCCCTCTCCGTGTCTCTCCTTGGAGTAGCGAATGGGTACACACAAGCATGCATGAGGTCTGCTCGACGTAGGCGGCTGTAGTCGTAAATAGCAGGCAAATAATCGCTATTGCCTCGACGTGGTGCCTTATCTTCGGGCACTCGCTTCTTTCGATTGCACACGAGCTCGCCCCCTCCCATCACGGCAGGAACCCCGTCCAAAACACACACATACACACAACACTCCGCCATCTCTTACCTGCGACTCCGGATTCTCGTACTGTATTTTAAGCAGGTCCATGGCTCTGATCATGCTCTGCATGGCCATGAAGATGTTCTGAAAGACGAGTTTAATGAATCCACGTTTGTCCTCGTCCGAGTAGCCTGAGCCGTGGATGATGCGCATCTGCTTGATGAACGTGGACTTGCCAGACTCGCCGGTGCCTATTGCGACAGGACCTCGTTAAAAATGCAGGAAATGGTGCTTGACTCTTAAAGATATTGGAAGTATCACTGACCCAGAAGCAGGAGCTTGAGCTCCCTGCGGGCATCGCGCTTGTCCTTCTTGAGCTGCCGCTCAATCTCCGCGTTGATCCGCTTCTGCTCCTGCTGCTCTTCGGAGAGACAGCAGGCCATGGTGAACGTCTCCGCGGCCGCAGCGACGGGACTCTTGGGCGGCGCCCGATCGAAGAGGCGGGGGACCGGGAAGACTGCTCCCGGGAGCGGCTGCCGCCGTCGTCGTCTCGGGCGATGGCGCCGTCGCCGCCGTCGCCTCCCTCCCTCCCGAGCTCGTCGCTCGCTCTCTGACCCCTGATTCTTCTCTTCCGCAGACTCCTCCGGCCACCGATCGCGACTCAGGGCGGGGATCCCGCAGACGTCTCGGTGGCGTACGGAGGTCTGGCGCGCACCGCGGAGTTTCGGGGCGTTGTGTGGACCCACCGGGGATCGCCCTCCACTATATCGCCGACCGCCGGGAGCTCCCTAATGGGGATTAGCGGATCTCGGTCGCCGCCGGAGATGTGGTGTCGGTCGGTCGGTCGGTCGGTCGGTCGGTCGCTCACTCACTCACTCACTCGAACTCACTCCTCCCTGCCTTCCTGCCTGCCTGCCTGTCTGCCTCCTTCGGGGTCGGCCGCGAGTCCGTCCTTCCCCTCCTCGGGCGGTTCGGCTTTGCTCGGCTCAGCAGCCGCTCTCAACTGGCGACTCCTTGCCGAAGGCAGACATGGCGACCGCGGCCGCTTCGACTGAGAGCAGGGAAGAGCCGAGCAAGAGGTGGGAGGATAGGATAGGCGAGGAGGAGGAAGCAGACGACAAGAGAGGAGAGGAGTGCGGAGAGAGAGGAGAGGAGGGAGTCCACGGAGACGAGGGGAGAGGAGTGCCTTGGGGCGGCGAGGCGGCCGAGGAAAAAGGCGATGCCGGGCACGGGCGTGCCGATCGGGCAGCAGACGGGCGGCAACGGCAAGCGATCGATCGAGGAGGGAGAGGGGGTCGAAGCCGTCTTAATGGCTTTGCTCCCGCCCTCCTGACCGACCTCGCGTTACTCGTCGCGTACTCCTGTCGGGACGTGGGCAGGCGAAAGACGGCGACAGACGGACGGAGGCGCGGCGTACGAGAGCGTGCAGCGTGCACTAGCAGAGCCAGGGGGATAAATAGCAAGGCGAAAAAAGAAGGCGCCGCCACCGGCGCACAGGCACACGGAGAGCGACGAGGACAGCAGCAAGAGAAAGCACCTCACGTTATGCACGGAGCCGTCGAGCCCCGTCATGTGTACCAGGAGGAGGGAGGGAACGAGAGGAAAAAGGAAGGAGAGAAGGACGGAAGGAAGGAAGGAGCATCAATGCCCGCGCCGCCGTGAGCGTCCACAACGGGGCGACCGACCGGAAAGCCCCACTCGCCGCTCCCGATATCCTCGATGGAGCCCCCGGTAAAAAAAAATGGAGGCCGCCGAGGCTCCCCCTTTCTTCCCACCACCACCCCAGCCCGCCTCGTCTGCAGGCCGGCCGAAACGACGTCGGACGCGGGAAGCTTAAAGCTTAAGAAGCCCCTCGAGTTCCTCAAGGTCCTGGAGGTGAAGCCCCCCTCGTGCAATGAGACTTCTTCCTTCCGCTCTTTATTAGTACACCCAGTAGGATATATATGAAAGAATCTTTTGTACGACGGGCACAAACTGGACGCGATTCAGTAGTAGCGGGGCTGTTGCAAGAACGAATCTCTTATCTCTGCAGAAGTCACGATCCTTGGGTTCACTTGCTTACTCAACCACATGTCTCCCGATCCTCTAGCAAAAATATCTTCACAGACTTTGACGGTGACTTAACCTCCACCGGGGCCTCCTGTCAGGCCTTTAACTTTTCTCGAAGGGTGGCGTTCTCCTCCTTCAACTGCCGGATCTCTTCTTTCTGCTTCTGCAGCTCTTTCCGGCAAGCTTCGAGCTGGTTCTTCAAGTCGGCGGCGTCCCCGCCTTCTATCGTCTTTGCTGTTGAAGGCAATGGAACTGCGCTTGGGGCGGACGTTGGCAAGACCACCTTGCTGACGATGTTCTGGTGCCCACCGTCCTCCGTCTTGACCCGCAAAACCTTGATGATCTTGCCGCTTCCGCCGCCATGTCCGGGCAACCCGGACAGCGCAGTGGCAGCAGGTTTGATAGTGAGCTGCTTTCCCAGGCCGCTGCTGGCTATGATGCCGTTCAACTTGCCACCGTTGGCTGAAATAGAAAGGAAATGTCTTTCTTGGGCTTCGAACGTGCGAATATATGGCTTCTGTCTTCTACCATCAATCCATCGTCACTTATTTCTGAATGACCTTCGTACCACGGAGATCTTGCGGGGCTTCTAGACCACACTGACAAAAATCTCTTAGGTACCAGTCCGAAGTCGACCGAGGCACTTACATCTATAGCTCCCCTCTTTGTCAAGGCTTTCAGAACTCGCACTTACCGGCCTTCATAGACTCCAGTTGGGCCTGTGTGATTTTGATGACCTTTGGAGACGATCCCTTTGCTCCCAGTCCAGTCAGTTTGGTGGCACCGGTCTTAGCGATCGTGAGGCCTCCTCCGGAGCCCCCGCCCAAAGTGATTATCTTGGCAGTGGTCGCGGCCCCAAGCGGTTTCGTTGTCGTCGACGGCGATCCCACCCCGACACCAGCTTTTGAGACCACTGTCACTGTTTGCTGCTTCTTGCTGGCAGAGCTGGCAAGCGCCAATTTGCCGGCATCGGTGAGGGCCAGCCTCTGATTGCTGTTGCGCATGAAGGTGGCGAGGGGAGCGTCGGAAGCGTTATCCTCCGGCAGCAGGGCGATACCGTGCGCTTCGAACAGACGCATCCGCTCAGATGTTCCTATCAGTAGTAAAATTTGTTAGCATGAAATCACTCACGACCCTAACCTGTCCTGCGAATGGCTTCATCAACTGACCAAGCTCTCCCGAAGGTGTGGAGAATCCCTGCTGCTTCATGACAGCGTCCACTTCGCTCATGTCTTCGTCGTGATTGGTAATGCTATCCGTGGCCGCCATCGTCACGGGGTCAGATACATGAGGATCCAGCGGGGGATGATGGATACGATATGGTTCGGGATTCTGAAGCATACACCAAAATTGCCGTGATGGTCCTTACTTAACTTACTGAAAAAAAGTACCCAACCTGTAGCATCTCAAATATGTCTGGCCGTGCCTTGTCCGACGCAATTTCCATTGGGGTCTTGTCGAACTTGCTCTCCAAGTTGACCTCTGCCCCGTAGCGCAGAAGGGTCTCCACTGCCAAAGGGTCGCACCGCTCCACCGCCCAGTGGAGGGGCGTCATGTAGAGCTGATACAGAAGGAACAGACTGCCTCAAAACAATTGGTGTTCGTGAAATTTTGCCCACCCAGAGACTTACCATGTCCACCGCGTTGACGTCGCATCCTTTCTTGAGCAGTGTCTCCATGACGTCGGAATGGCCGTAAAACGCAGCGACGTGGAGCGGTGTCTTGTCCACCTTGGTTCTGGCGTCCTTAGAGATGCCGCACTCGAGCAGCCTCTGGCAGGCCTCGACGTGCCCATACTGCGCTGCGAGGTGCAGCGGGGATGTCCCCAACCAGTCGGTGGTGAACGGAGCTCCCTTGCCCACTAGCGTCCGGATCTCGTCGGCGTTACCGTCGCGAGAGGCCAGCAGAAGCTGCTTGCCAAGCTCCACCACCGACGTGGAGGGAGCACCAGGGAGACCGATGGGCGACTGCCCGCCCACCAACCCCTCCAGCGGGGTCGACACCACGGTTGAGCCGGGGACTCTGAGCTGCAAGACATGACGACCGTGACGCAAGCAACAGGATGTTTTTCGTCCGCCATGACCGGAAAGCGAGACCCTCAAAAGCGGAAGTGGAAGGACGCCGGGAAGATTACAAGATCTCCCTGACGTCCAGAACGACCCTGTGGCCAACGCGAGAGACCCGCTGTACTCACCAGCAGTCCTGTGTCCGTCATGGTGGATGTCTGGAGCGGTCACCTCGCTCTCTTTTTCAACGACTGTTGGCGTGCCTCAGCGTCGCGACCAAAATGGCCGGAAATGGCGCAAGCTGGGGCACTAAATGGCGCAGGAAAAAGCGGGCCCCCTTGTGCTCCCGGATTCGGATTTCGCGATCCCGGAGACAAGGACCGGACGAAAGAGTCTTTTCGAGCAGCCTTCCTGTGAATCGAGCTGCCTCAGGCGCACAGGGCGTCGTTTTACCAGATCTATTTTCTCTCAAGTGGCGAAGGAATTGAAAAAAATGAAAACATTCGAGAGGTTGCGAGCACTTAAGACGAAATGGCGGGAAGTTTGAACAGGCACCATCAGGACTCCAGACGTTTCAAGTTTCTCTTGCAGTCGTGCGACGCCGTCCGTGTGCACCCGGTGCATGATTAAGTCGTATGCGTGAAGATCTCGTCATGCAAAGTTCCTAAACAAGTTGAAGGGATTGAAAGTCCTGGCAAAGTTCATGATCGTTTTGGCCGAGTGCTTCATCACGGTGGACATCATCTTCATGGCAGGCAAGCGGTTGCTTTGCGTCTCCTCCTCGACTGCATTATGTCCACCTTCAAGAGTCTTGTGGCCTACACTTCTTTCGACTGAAAAAGAGAACAGCTGAAGCGTGCAGTCTTTTGTGTCATGCGCAAACACTAGTGAAAGCTGCTGAAATTATCCCATTGTCAGTCCGGTCACGTACCACAGAGTCCGAGGAAATTTCGCGACGGACGGAGATATTGATGGCCGTGGCAGGGACCTTGATTGTCCAACAATAGCTCTTCATACATGACGTCGCCAATAACGTTGCCCCTGAAAGAGCAGACGATACTAGAAACATTTGACCTAACGCTCTATGACACTCCGAACCACGTGCTGGAGTGGAGGACTGCGTGCATGGAAGATTTGGCGCGTGTTTGCTTGGGAAGTGAGCAACAACGTACGTTATGATTATGATCATTGTCAGCATACTCACGCTGGGCCATAATTGCAGACGTACATTTTGGTATAGCCACGATCAGCTTCTCTGAAGTAGGTGTAGCCGCAGCCCACCAGACTCGTGTCCGCCCACGCCAGCTGTCTCGGAGAAGGAGGTTGGGGTTTCTCATGCTGTTATGCGCGGATTAGATTTGCTTGCGGTACCTGCGTGTAATGCCCCAACTTCTTGGTGAAAACAAAAGGCCTGATGTGCGTTGGCGAGAAGTGCTTGACTTCGTCAAACCACGCCTCGATGTGACGTTTGAACTCGGGCTGGTCGCCGCTGGGAGGCTCCCGGCTCAGTGACCAAGTGGCGGCAACGTTCTGGCCAACACGGAAGCGACCTATGGAGGCGTAGGTACATGCACATTGCACTCGTACACCGGGCAACGTTGGATAACTTCAGTATTGCCCCTTACCTACATTTCTCTCCTTGTCATGGTGCCTGCCGCATTGGTCAGCCCACCTCTGCGCGATGGCCGCCAACTCTTCGTCCCAGAACTGCGTAAGTAGAAATGAAACAGTTCTTAGTTTGATGGCTGTGAATTGAGCTTCTCTGTCTGCAGTGGTCATGACCATTTCTTTCATGTTGTCCGCTGGCGGCTGGCCCGGGATGATCCCCAAAGCCACAGATTGTCTAAGCTCGTTGTGCACCAGCACGATGTCCTTCTTTTCGTCGAGACTGAGTCCGCCGCTGCCTGAAGAGGGAGTAGGTTTCGACTCATAGAAAGCTGGCATTAAGTTACTGTAGTATGAAAACAAAGGCTCTCATTGTACCAACACAGGAGAAAGGGTCACTTCCGGTGACTTCAGCAGGTAAGTCTATAAATTCGGCAGCTCTAACACAGAGTTATTGCGGCATAAAAGTCTCCCTTCACAAGTTTTCTATTTCCATTACAGAACAATACAGCAGACTTGTTTACATGCATACAGGGTAAAACAAAAGTACCTTCCCCCCCTGTAGATGCTTATTACTCAGGCTGTAGTGTATATATGTTGCGACTAGGGACTTTAGAAAAAGGAGATTTAACCCTTTTTTTGCAAAGAAATTGAAAATTACGCGTACAGTGGTCTTCAGCTATACCGACACTCTGGGGACCAGACGAAACTGTGGGTATATCCTGAGCCTTTCATGTACACAGCATGAGATTGGGACTTGAGAAAGTTGTTGGTACAGCCGGATTGTCGGTAAATCCAGAGCTCTCTGCATGTGAATGAGGATATGTTACCTAAGACGAAAGTGTCGCTGGTCGACGGCAACACAGTCGGACGGAACACCTGACGGAAAAAGTGCGTCCGTCTGTCCGTGCAGCCGAAGTCACTCAGACCAGCGAAGATTGAAAGAGAATTCGAGACAAATATCACAATCTCCGTCACTGGACTCACGCATCAGTCTCTTCCCCGGACATGCCCTGGGTCTGAAGACGCACATGGTGTGTTGGGGTGACAAGTGGGAGTAAGGGCAAGCCTTGACCACCACAGGAACGATCAAGAAGAAGTAGATGAATCGCCTGTTCGCAGCGAAGACCGCGAGGAGGACTGATAGCACTTGACTCATCATTTTCAGCACCCAATAGAAGAATCATCATATGCAACCTGGAAGAGGGACGAAGAGGAAGAAAGGGTTGAGACGCAAAACATAATTGAAAAAAGTGGTCACTTGTAGCTGCTACAAAACCATGTGAAGAATTTTGCCTCTACTTGCATGCCGCGTTTGTTTGTCTCCTGTTCAATTCATGTGAGTAGATTAGCACTAACTACGGCAGTCCACTCGTATACTGCGGTTGATTTTTGCTCACTAGTGCCAATTGGGCTAATGACTACTTCTATTTTACTCTTGCAATGTGGACTACGTACAACTGTACGGACGTGTGCGTGCATTATTTTTAGACCTCTGATGTAACAGCAAGATCACGTACCAAACTTAATCCTATGGGCGTGAAGTGCCAGATACCAGTGACTCAACACCGAAATAGTGTTTCCGTTTGTCGCTTCAATCAGTTAGTTCCGTGCAAAAGTTTGTCAGCACCTGCACAAGCGTACAGTTAACCGTCGACACAGAAGACATTCGAGATCGATGTCTATGAGTCCTGAGTGTTTTTTGCAACTGACCCACTTATTACACAAGAACCTTCGAAATGGTCCAGAACTTAGCCATTCCTTCTTGCCTTGCTATATCGAAGGTTTACTGAACTTACCATACATCTACTGCTACCTGCACTAAACACACATCGACACCTCCTAAAGCGCCTGTCTGCTTGGTCGCACCTTCTTGTAAAGAGGAACCGTCGCTATTTCTACGCCTCCATGGCTTCCGCCAGGAGCTACCATCACTACCAGATCGTCCTTGTTGATGCTTAGCAGCAGTGATGGACAATTTTTTGAGAGTCTTCCTCTCTGCTCACCTTCACCCGCACTGACTGGACCAGACTGACCGACCCCAAGGAAGAAGATGCTTGTTTGCGGTCTTCCAGAAAAGGAACCCGCGGCTGCAGCAGCCCATTATCACCGTCGTCCGCAAATCACTCGTTCGCCAGCGCGTTGCTGGCATGCAAAATGCATTCATAGAGTTTCTTTTAAGCACCCCGACGTCGTCCTTTTGTCTTATTTATTCTTGTCATTGTGAGAGGAGGCTCATGGCGGCCAGAATTGTGCTATTGCCTCATACTTCAGTCCCTTTTTTTTGCATGACGTCGACAGAAGTCTTACTCACCTCAGACTGTACACGTAACCTACCCTGAGTGTCCTAGTACCTGGAATAATGAGCGAAATGACGATACTGTTCGTTCATAGGGACCACAGAGTACTAAAGTGGCGTACGTTACCTCGTGGCGCCGCACGTAGCCTCCACCAGAAAATTAGCTACAGCACTTACGACGTTCTACTTCATTGAGTTGAGCCTCTTGCACGAAAGCCTTGGGCAAAAAAGTGCTAGGGCAGAATTCCATGGAAAGGTTACATCGAAACAGAAGCAAAACGACTGGTAAGTATAGAAGTATGCACTGAGCTCCGTCGAATGGCAGCATCTCCATAAGAGCCTACTCCAACGACTCTTCTGCAGTCGAATCCTTGTCAGTGGACGAGAACATGCTAAAAGAGAACGAAAAAATGGCGTAGCATTACCACCTCCACCAACTCTTGCTTCATGCGACAGATGAGCACATTAGTGAATCAGATGACGCATGGATTTACCTATTACATTTTGAGTAGCATCAAAGAAAATGATAAACGCTGTCTGCTCTATGTAAAATTCACATTCTGTGTGAGCGCTTTTTCAACCGGAAACCACCTGCATCATCGTATCAAGCCTTGGGCACCTGACATTTTGGATACATATCGAGCACATAGCCACACGCTGGTCAAGAAATAGTTGTCACAAAACCATACATGATAGCACAGAAGACAGACTGTTTATATTGAACATAGGTTTATCTGACCCAAACTAGGTATAGCTGGCGTAGCTCATTACTTTTGGGCTAGTTTACATCTGTCCAGATGGAGAAGGCATCAGCAGGCAAACAAAATAGCTCGAAGGAATGAAAAAGGTCATGGAAACTCTGACTGCTGCAGTACCTGTTGTGCTTATCTCATCATGCCCTCCAAATGATCTCAGCAGCTCTAATGACTCTGGTGCTTCAGGGCAGGAGGGCTCCTTGTCAAAGAGCTACAGAATTACTCGATTATACTGCGAATTCATCAGCTGTTTCACTTTCCTACTTAAGACCCAAGAAAAACGCGGTAGGAATTTGCTGAGAGAAATGAAAAAAAAAGTCACCCTAATTTTTCGGAAGAGCAAAATGAAACAAGTCACGTCCTTCTGATCCAGTCGATACCTCCTCCATTTTTGTCCACCCGAGGCGATCCAGACCTCTTCTTTGTCAATAAGGGCTTGACGGGAGCTGAAACTTTTAAAATCAGCCCTAAAAGTCGGTGCAGGTCATCAGAACTGCCACATACTTTGGGTCTGAGTATGTTACAGGATGAACGATCAAATTTGGCGGTTTTGATGTGCAAAATCACAATCATGCACAATTTTTCAGCTTCATTTTCACACCAAATGAGTGACAGCATTAAAAGTCTGATTCTCAATGAATGACCCCTCAGCAGCAATGACAGCCTCCACACAGCAGCAGAAGCGGTGGCAGGCATCCATGATCTGGCCTGTGGGGTAGGCATCCCAGATCTCCGTGATCATGCCCTTGAGGGAGTCCAGGTTTGGGTGAGGGGTGGCGTTCACCTTACTCTCCATGATGCTCCATCAGAAACAATCCAGCAGATTGAGGCCCGAGAAGGAGGCGGCCCAGAAGTCAGTAAAGGAAGACACCAGAAAGTTCTGCACCTTTCTCGCCGCATGGGCTGTCACCCTGTCCTACTGGAGCACATAGTTGCCAAGGGGGTAGGTCTGCCTCAGCCACTGGAGCACTTTGTACCGGAGGATCTTGTAGCACACCTGAGCATAGCACTTTTCATCTTTGGCAAAGATGATTGCCAGCATCCTCTTTCCGTCACTGGCCAGGATACCCAGAAGAACATCATATTCTGCCGGTGCTTTGTTGTGCAGATGAACTCAACATCATCCCTGTCCACAGCCAGCCAGCAGTTGCTCCTGCAGTTGTGAAACTGATCCACAGTGAAGAGCTTCTTGTCGGAGAAGATCTACACGGTGGACACCGGGTGCCCTTTCATCCACGACTACAATTTCTTTGCTCTCGCCAGCCTCCACTCACTCGCTGCCTCTGTGATCAGCTCGAGCATCCTGTGGACGAATGAATGACTTGAAGCCCAGGTTGGTCACAGTCTGCCTAATGGCGTCCAACGAGACCCTGAGCTCCAGACAGTGCTGCTGCAGTGAGATCTTTGGGTCATCCACAATCCCGGTGAGGAGGTTCTCAATGGAGGTGAGGTCGGACACTTGGCAGTCCATGCCAGATCCTGGCTTCCTCTCAGTACCCTTCACACACCTTTTGGTGGCTGCAATGTGCTAAAAATGTGTGGATTCCCACCTTTGCCACCTCCACTTGGGGCAATCCCGCATCAAGGAGGGCAGACACCTTGATTCTTTTCACCTCCTGCTCCTTCACTTTTCACTCAATCAAAATAATTCAAGTATCAAAAGTTGCTACTTGTGAATATTTCAGTTTGCAATGCTACTTTCAGTTTACAGATACTTAAGTGAAGCCATACATCTGCACAATATTGATCATTCTGACCTGTCAAATTCAATCAGTCACCCTGTAGATTAAGTTAATAATGAAGATATTGAGAATATATCTGGCAAGCCTGAGCACCTTTGCTCTACACCACGAGGGGTCACATGAAAGAGGAACCTAAAAATCAAAAGTCGTTTAAAAATACGTAGCTCGCCAAACTTGATTCGCCATTCAATCACCAGAACAGCATGAGAAAATCTTTATCTGCAAAAATTATGGTTTTTCTCCGACTGTCGTCAGGTGCCTCGCTAGAATTGGCTCCATCTCTGGTAAGATTCATCACTTTCTCGTAATTATCCTAAAGTCTGCTTACCCAAAATCAGGACAGGATTGGTCAGAGGACGGCTAAAACTATGTTTTAGCCGTTCTCTGTCATTGCCGTAGCTCCTTTAACAAAATTACTACGGTGTCTCACAGTATTTGGGCCAATTTCCTCTCACTTAGAGCCCTAATTGAAATATACTCCGTGAACGAGGAGGACGGCCAACAGGTAGTGGTTGGCTTTTTTGAGGTACACTGGACACAGGGAAGGAATTTCCGCGTGACGCACTTTGTAATCTTGAGAATGAGACAAATTACCAGCTCAGGTATCTTGAAGAGGATAGAGGATAGAACCCATGGCCAGAAAGCATCAAAGAGTTGTTCCTGGATAGAAAATAACTGTTCAGAGAAATATGAAGGCCATTTGACCCATCGAATTTATGACAAAACACAGGAATTTGAGCCTACAATTGTCTTCAGTCTTCTTTGAGGTATACGAGCAAAAATTCGGCTTGCAAACAAAGAAGAAGGCTTTGACGTCCCGCACTAGTCGTAGTGAGACGAAAGCTTCCAGCCATGTAAAGCCACAGATGTAGCGTAAACTCATCTTTTAGCAATGGTGATTCCTTATGCGTCATCCGGAGGTCGCCAAAGATCATTCCAACAATCTCACTACTGAGAAGATGAACAGTACTTTTCATCGTCAAGAACTCAGGCACCACCGTAGGAATCGTTGCTTTCAAAGAAATTAAAAATAACTAAGGAAAGAAGCCGACCCAGTGCCCAAAAGTCTGGTGGAAATGACGAAGCGCTTTCCCGCTTCGTTGTGGCAGACGAACTTGATGCATACGACGACTCGTGTGCATACGTCACGTCCTGCGCGACCGCATTCTACGGCGACAGTCAGAACTGTACTGGCAAACTTGCAATGCGCACCTGCTGCGAGTCCTACCCACTTACAGTCGACATTCCATTGCCGCACATACTGGGCAAAACCCCTCCATTCTTGCCAAAACGTCCTGCTAACCAATATTGCACCGAACTTATAATAGAATGCTCCACTTTTAATGTTAGCACAATCACCGGAGGCCACCTTCGACTTTGACACAATTTTCCCCGCACTTTGGGGGAAAGCGAAGTAGTTAAAGGCGTAAGTAGAAAAGTCGACTAGTAACAATGAGTGAGATAAGAACAATAACAATAATCAACGAATAAGAACAAGAAGCATGGAGTGAGACTCAAAAGTATCGACGGGGAAAAAGGTAAGTAAAGTAGAACCTGATCACAATTAAGTAGGGAAGTAATTTGTTTCAGCTACTGATAAAAGCCAGGGCAACTAACTCAATTATTATATTAATTAGCTCTGTCTAGAATCTGCGATATGTCTGAACACGGCCGCATTACAGCAGACGCCCCTTATAGCGGTGGCAGCTTATGGCGGTCAAACTGACAGAAAGGTCATTTTACACTGCCTTCCACTGGAAGTGACGGTCAAAATACCGCAATGCAATAAGGTGATCGGTTCAAGCATCGTTCACCCTACTGACTTTTCTCCCGCACTGAAGTCAAATGAAGCATGTAAAAGCAGCCTTTAACTGAAAACAACCTCGATTTTGGTACATCCGGCACTGACGAGACACGTGCGAAAATCGAACGTCGACTGTACGTAAATAGAAGTACTGGATCACCGCTCTCTATCTCGCCCTCTTACTGGCTCTGGAGTGCTCTCTCTCGCTCTTGGTACTTTCTTTTTTCAGCTGGCTGTTGCATGACGACCTGGGCAAGCTTTAGTTTTTCCTCACATATTGTAAGCTGTTACGAGGCATCGAGTTGGTGGCGTCACTGGTCGTCGTGACGCAAGATGAGGGTGAAGTGTCTTGGTGTCTGTTGCTGCCAGAAGAACATCCGTGCAGCAGACGCTGGTGCTTTCTGTCTTCGAGCATAAGTCTGCTGGAAAACGTTGTTTGTGCCAACCTTGAGCTCTCAGTAGACTGACAAGAGATAGCCTCCACCTTACCAGTCGGCATCGCCGCTAACTCAGAGTCAAAGATCAGCCTAGACACCAAAACCACGTCGGAGCTCGACCGAGTAAGCACACAGAAAAAGAACCCCAGCCAATAAATCAGTCTTCAAGAAAAAAGAAAACCATGGGAGCTACTTCCATGTGCGAGGCAACTCAGTCATATATACAGTACAGTGAACGCACTCAATACTACAATGTTTGTACCCTGCGTACAGCACAGCTCATACACGAATGAGGTAGCCGAGAAGAAGAATCAACATAGCAAAGACTTTTTCCCCTTGAATTATAGTCACAACCCATAGCATCCATACACTGAGTGTATGCGTACATCCATAATAAAACCTACACCGTACACTGCGTACTCTTTGTGGCACTTAATACAATACGACTACGGTGAGATTGGATCGGAGAGCTGTAAATTGTAAAACCTGCGGGCGTGTTTTATTTACTCAGGACTGTACCCATTATGCGGACGGTGCCCGTAAAAAAGGTGAATGTGTGCGCGTGATCACAATGGTTGCAGTTGACAGAGCGCAGCGGATCGCTCGGCGGCGTCTGTTCTCTTTCTTTTTCGAGGCCACCGGTTTAAATGCCGAAAGGAGAGGACGCGAGCCCAGTGTGAGCGAGGTCGTCACCCACAGAGCGCGCTCCTCACCTCAGACAACAGGTGAGTGGTCGCAGACATACTCCATTTTTAGTTGTGAGCAATTTGCAAGCTTCAATTACAACTCTGCAGTTTCGCTGGTACCTGTGAAACATAGTGCATAGGCTGCGTGGAGTCATTTTTGAGTGGAATTTTCATATAGAATGAGTTCTTCAGACAGTGACACATAACTTTGAGTACATCAGTTCACAGTTTTGAGTACGCATAGTGACACTACAGCACTCAAACTGTGGCGACCCACAGATGACCCCACGCCAGCACTGGCTGTTTTTGGCTGTTTGGGGCCATAATTTTCTTAGTGAAAAGTCCAGAAATTT
>JAAUXU010019684.1_pt1 | contig 24647 bp, 27 predicted proteins | sample 7278151 | NCBI WGS metagenome assembly JAAUXU01 (sample SAMN14350113, study PRJNA611818) | marine sediment metagenome | isolation source: surface marine sediment (1.8m) | place: French Polynesia: Moorea | collected 2018-08 | reverse complement strand
CCTGCGGTTGCGCCCTCTGGTGGCCACAGCCCTAACTATACAGACTACTTCTATAGCGTGCTACTAGATACAAGCTATGCGCATGCCTAGCGATGGGTATGGTCTATCAATACATCGCTACCCTATACTGTGCTGTGGCGTCCATGTGCCTGTAGTCACAATCTACGTCGTGGTGAAGGCCGCATGCTTCATAAGGGAGGGAAACATGGTGAGCGGCAGGATGCTCATGAGGGCAAGAGTAGTGCAGGGGGCCAGGGTAGATCCCTTCCGATGTACTCAGGAACCCTGCCGTACCCACGCCCACAATGAAGGACATAAATTAACGGACAGCGACTGTTGCTGTATTACCTTACTGACTAGAAGCACACACAATGTAGCAGTCTCTTCTCATGAGTTTGGCCTCAAGTCCCTACTTGATTATTAAGTTGCTTAAATGGAAATTGCCGGCGGCTCTGGTCTAACCAGCGCCTCTTGGCATGAAAATTTGACACCCAAACGCAATATCGCTCCACGCAGGCAGAAACGTGTCTCCTTGGGGGATGCACGATGCTCCTAGCCGATGTACACCTCCACAATCAGGGAGTGATCCGAGACCTATCAGACCAGGCATCACTTACACCCTCGATTCAATCAACTACTGAGCAGCGTGGCTGGACTATCGGTCTGATTCAGTCTCGATATAGTAGCTTCTCATAACACTGCCACCGCGACGCGGACGATGGTGACAATGTCAGGTCCACCACCAACCCTTGGTGATCACGCTTTGCTGCGCTTCGTGACACAGTGGTGGGCGCGAGCATGCAAGATACTTCCTTGCCAGATCTTTACTTGAACACCTAACCATCGGCCCTTCCGATGTAAACACCCCTTCACTCCCGACAGCGGGGTCCGGGGGAATAAACGACGCAACTGGGACTTAGAAGATGAAGATCATCTTCTGTATTTACTCAAATCTAAGTTTCATGCACAGGAGATTAAGAAATAAAAACAAGCAAGGGACAAGGGGTAAGAACAAGCAAATTATCGACGGTGGCACCACCTTTTATAGTGGTGTCAGTCCCGGTGTGCGGATCGTCATTGGTGCGCCTTTCCGGTGGGATCGTGTGCGGGCTGATGACGACTTCGATGGCGTTGGGGCTCCTCCCATTCAAGGGTGCGAGTTGTCGGAGGGTGATCTTCCGGGTGACTAGTTTGGTGCCTTCTGGCATCATCAGAGGTGTGGGTTGTTGGCCAATAGGGGGCGCCTTGGCAGTTGGCGAGATCGCCATCTAAGTGGTCGGAGGTTTCGAGACCTCGACCTCACAGTTCCCGTTTATTCACTCACTTATCTCAGCGATGCCAATATCAACTCAATTCGTACACAGAAATGGTCACAGCATAACTTTGAGAGCACATCCGGGTCGGGTATACATTAAACATATCAACCAATAGGTAATCTGTATCTTGCAGTTATGAACAGTCTTCTGGAATGGTGGGTATGGATTGGGCAGGATATGGACGAGATGTCTGTCTCACGGCTATCCATCGCCTTCACCGAGAGTGGGTCCCAGCCATATCGAGACAAGAGCATCAAGGTACCAGAAGGAGATCCCAGCAATCATTCCTTCTAGCAGACGCCACTTTCACACTTAGCCAAGAGGTGGAAGTGGTAGCATTAGGCGCTACTGGCAAAAGACCAACCTTGAGGTGTAGGGAATATTGAAAGACGTATTCGATTTACTGTCTTATTAGGGTCAGTCGCGGCTTAAGACCCAGGTTCAAAAGAATCAACGATTGCACTGGCCGGCCAAAGACTCATACATTACTTGCCTGTGTAGGCATTATCAAGAATCATTATCAAGCGTTATGAGGAGCCAGAGTGGGGGTTCTTTCCCAGATGGAGGCCTGATCCCAGTGGGCATGTTCTACCTGGCTATCAACAACTACTAGCCATGGAGCCCATCGAGGCCTACCAGTTTTCTTTCCAGGAGTGCCCCTCGAGGATCACACGTACCTACCTATGGAGTGAACGGCATCACCTCCACGCCTACTTCGAACGCAATCGTCCGGAGAGGTACGATCTGAAGGTGCGCACTCAGTAGGCCTTGATGAGGCCTCCATGCATCAACTATCTGGCGTGAACTAGGACTATGAATAAGAACAATGGACTACAGTGCAGTGCTCAAGAAAAGAAGATCTAAGTGACAGTATTTGACCATCAATATTTGTGTCCGCTTGCACTCCCCACACCAGGTGCACTTGTGCTCTTGGGTGTGGTGAGTGGAGGGGGAATTTGTCACTACGTGTGCGGTAGCGTATGAGTAACTGGTGGCTGCACTGGAAGGGATTGAGTACCCGAGCGATGTACGAATGTCTAGATAAGTAGTCCAGCACGTGAATTTTGTTGTGACGCCATCTCGCGGTACAGCGAGTGGGCACTTGCTTGATAACGATCAAAGCGATCGGACGTGTGTGATTTGTGCTCGCGGATGCCATCTTGGACTCACTCACGATGCTCTCGAGGCCTCGCCTGTGCTGGAACAACAACGTGACCTTGCCCCGTGTCTCGTTGGACCCTACACGCTCTACGGACCGTTCTACGTGAGCTGTATCAGTATCATGAAGGTCTGGGTAGCCTACGATCGCGTCGTGCACTAGTCTGTTCATCCTATCTATGTCTATGTCTCATTTCGATGTCAATCGTGCTTAGAATGTAGGAATTATACACTCAAGTGGGATCTTAACCCTCGTTTACAGCTCCTGGCACTCCAGATGATGGTCGCTAGCCCTTAAATCTTGATCTAAGCTCTAGAGTAAGCTAACGTTCGTTTCCAGCACCTGGACGAGGTCCGACTGCCTGATCTCGAGCCCAGTGGCCGTGCTCACCCCCCCCTCCCCGCTTCTACTTAAGGGAGCTAGAACTGAGATTATCTTGAGTTTCAGACTGTCGCTCGGGTAATCGGTGTCGCGGTATCGTACGTTTCCACACTGTATGTGTCTTTTTCTTGAGTTTACTCCGAGAACTGACCCAGCGAAATTGATAAATAAGCATATACAGGTATGAGAGGTTTGAAGAATGCGTACAGTCTCACTCAAAAAATAGTAAGACCAAGGACAAAAGGCAGTCCTGTAACAAGAATTCATACGAAACGTTACATTGACATTTCCACCTTTATTTCATATACTTCTGACCACAGTCAAATAGATGTTTACAAAAAGACAAGGAGACCCCCATGGTCCCAATGTCTTTTTTTTAAAAAAAATGCCCCTAAACATTGAAGAAAGCATCGCAACCTGCTGGATGACATCACAGCGGGTAAGCTTGACAAACAAAGATTGCCCAGTCGTCCCAATGACATGGAGCATCATTGAAGGGATAAAATTTTGAGTGAATTGTTCCAGTTTTTGGTGTAAAATGGACACAATCTTCTCTGTTTCCGAAGTCATCAGGCTGGCCGGCCGCAAAGTGCAAAGCAAACTTTGTGCCATCACTCTGGTAGGTAAATCTGAGGAAAGATTACCAAATGTCATCATCTTAACATACTTCTTTGGCCACCAGTTTCCTACGTGCACTCTTCTTTTCTGTCATCTGCACCAATCCAAATTCTGCAAGAGGCAAGATGGAGTTGTGAAAAACAGTTCAACAATACCAATAAAGAGAAATCACAATAGTAGCACCAAGTCAGAACTTTCATTAAAAACTTCAAATTCATCTATAGCATGAATATCCCTACATTTTCCCAAGTTGTCCCCACTTAGATTCAAGTAAGTCCAGGTCAGCTTGGCTTCTGGGTTCTAACAAGGTGGCTCCCTCACTGACACAGGTCTGTTGAGCATCCTCATAGTTCTTGGTTTCTGAATGAAGCTTGTAGCACCTATTTCTGACTTGTTCATAGCCAGCTTGGCATGATGATGCTTGAATATAGTATAGTGGGGCAGCTTGACAGACAGAAATAGCCCAGTCATGCCAATCACAAGGGACATTGTTGAATGGATATAGATCTGGATAAGATGTTCCACTTCTTGGGGTGAAATGGACACATTCTTCTCCAGAGCCAGGGTCTCCAATGATCCTTTTGAGTGCACGGTCAAAGATAAATTGTGTCCCATCACTTTCATGCACAAATCTAAGGAAAGATTTTCAACATTTTTATCCTAACAGTTTTTCACCTCAGGTTTCATACTTCCTCTCTTTTTTTCTGTCATTTGCCCCAACCCAAATCCTGCAAAGAACAACATGAAGCTACAAATACAGTTCAGTAATACAATTGATCAGTGATGACCCCTGTGGCAACAAGCAAGCAAGATTTGAAACCTGGAAGTGATCCATAGTGGGAGTATCCTTACATTTTCCCAAGTGGTCCCCACACTGACATGAGCAACTCAACCTCAGCTGGGGTTCTGGGTTCTGGCAGAGTGGCCCCGTGACAGGCACAGACCTGTTGAGCATCATCATAGCTCATTGTTCCATAATAAATCTTGAAGCAACTGTTGTTCAATTCTTGCCAGCCAGGCTTACATCTCTGTCTTAAAAAAGAGGTTAAAGGAGGGCTTATTTGCTCAGCTTGACAAAGAGGGATAGCCCAGTTACGCCAATGACAGGGAACATCATTAAAGGGGTCAGTTTCTGGGAAAGATGTTTTTGGGGCAAAATGGATGCAATCTTCCTTGGCACCGACTCTCAGTTTGTCTGCAACATCCAAGACAAAGTTTGACTGATCACTCTGGTAGACAAATCTGAGGAGAGATTCTCAACATCATTATCCCAACATACTTCTCTTGCTGAAAGTTTCATACTTGCTCTGTCGGTTCTTGTCTTTTGCACCAATCCAAATCCTGCAAAAGACAACGTGTACTCATAACTATTAGGCTAGGTCAAATATGAAAATTTTGGAATTTGACTGAGCTCATCCTAGGTTTTTTACCAATTGCCAATTGGTGAAGATGTAGTCTAATGGTTTCCCCCCAAAAAAATTTGGCCCCCCCCTCCATGGCAATAAGGTTTTACTACATAAGTTCAGTACATAACAAGGTGCTCAGATTTTGACAGCCCTGTGACAAAGCTGCAAGCACTTTGTTTTTAGTCTAATTTGCGTACAGTGCTTTATCTTAGCATCTAGAAAGTAACAAAGCAGGTCAACATCAAATTTATGGTGCTGACTTAACATCCTTATGTACTTCATCTTAAACACTCTGAAGGCATAGAGGGGACCCAAAAAGTCACTATTTATTAATTTTTTTGCTAGAAGGTCTTCAAGTGGATTCTTGCAAAAAATCGAAGATGCCACAAAATATTAAAAAATTGACCTAGCCTAATGAATATAGTTCTACGATACCAATGATCAGTGATCAAACCTGCGGCATGAGTTAAGATCTTACATTAAAAAATTTGCAATTCATTCATGGTGGAAGTTTCCTTACATTTTCCCAAGTTGTCCCCACTCTGAGTTAAGTAGGTCAAGGTCAGCTTGGCTTCTGGGTTCTATCAGGGTGGCCCTCTCACTGACACAGGTCTGTTGAGCCTCCTCATATGTCTTAATTTCTGGATGAAGCTTGTAGCACATGTCATTATATGGCTCATACCCGGCCTGGCATGGTAGTAGACTTTGTGCTTGAGCTGTTTCGCACTCCAGTACTCGATAACATGGCAGTGGGGCAGCTTGACAGACAGACATTGCCCAGCCTTCCCTATCACACGGAACATGATTGAAGGGATAAAAGTCTGGGTGGGTTGTTCCAGTTTTTGGTGTAAAATGGACACAATCTTCTACAGTGCTAGGGATATCTGGCTCTTTGTCAGCAAAATGCAAGGCAAACTTTGTTGCATCACTCTGGTAGGTAAATCTGAGGAAAGATTACCAAAAATCATCATTTCAACATACTTCTTTGGCCACCAGTTTCTTACTCGCTGTGCTGTTTTTTGTCATTTACACCAATCCAAATCCTGCAAAAGATGGCATGTAGTTATGAATAGAGTGTGGCAAAACAAGTCAAGAGTGATCAACCATGTAGCATCAAGTAAGATCTAATGTTTACATAACTTTAAAGTCACTCTTGTGTCTTTCCCCACCTTTTCCTATAATATCCCCACTCAGATTCAAGTAAGTGGAGGTCAGCTTGGCTCCTGGGCTCTATCAGGGTGGCCCCCTCACTGATACAGGTCTGTTGGGCATCATCATAGGTCTTGATTTCTGAATGAAGCTTGTAGCAGAAGTCATTGAGAGGCCTATAACCAGCTTGGCATGTTAGTGCTGAAAGAAAACGTGGTGGGGTTGCTTCGCAGACATAAATGGCCCAGTCCTCCCAATGACATGGAACATCATTGAAAGGAAAGAAATCTCGCTGTGGGGTAAATAATTGTGGAACGAAGTGGACACAGTCTTCTCCTGCACCATTGGGCCCATGAGTCATGTTTTCCGCAAAAGGTGGGAAAAAAGCATCCCCCTGACTCTGGTAGAAAAATCTGAGAAGATATTGTCAGTACCATCATTCTAACATACTTCTTTAGCCTTAAGTTTCATACTTGTTGTCTTGCTTTCTGTCATTTACACCAATCCAAATCCTGCAAAAGAAAACATGTAGTTTTGAAAACAGTTCCACAACACCAAACAAGAGTGATCAAAAGTGCAGCATCCAGCAAGATCTTTTTTTAAAAAAAATGCAAATGCACTTAAAGTGAGACTATCCCTACATTCTCCTTAGTGGTCCCCACTCAGATTCAAGGAATTGGAGGTCTGCTTGGCTTCTGGGTTCCATGAGGGTGGCCCCCTGTCTTGTGCAGGTTCGTTGTGCATCATAATAGCTCATTCTTTCACGATATACCTTGAAGCAGTTGTTGTTGAATTCTAGCCAGCCTTGCTTGCATCTTCGTGTAAATGAAAAAGGGAAAGGATCACGTCTTTTCTCAGCTTGACAGAGAGGGATAGCCCAGTTACGCCAATTGCAGGGAACATCATTAAAAGGATAAAGATCTGGACGGGTTGTTCCACCTCTTGGAGTAAAATGGACACAGTCTTCTCTCCTGCCAGGGAAACTAGAGGTGCCTTGGTCATTAAGTTCCATAACAAAGTCTTTTCCATCACTCTGGTAAACAAATCTGTTGAAAGACTCTCAACATCAATATCGCAACATACTTCTCTTGCTGAAAGTTACATACTTCCTCTCTTGGATCTTTTCATTTACACCAATCCAAATCCTGGAAAAAAATGTGTAGTTCTGAATATCGACCAACAATGCCAATGATCAGTGAACAACACTGCAGGACCAACCAAGATTTTGCATTTAAAAAATGCTATTGATCCATCGTAAGAGTATCCTTACATTTCTTCTAATGGTCCCCACTCAGATTCAAGTAAGTCAAGGTCAGTTTGGCTTCTGGGTTCTATCAGGGTGGCCCCCTCATTGGTACATGTCCACTGAGCATCCTCATACTTCTTTTTGTCTCGATGAAGCTTGTAGCACTTCTCATTAAAAAGCTCATAGCCAGGTAGACATGGTGATATACTTTGTCTTTGACCAGTTTGGCAATTTAGGGCTCGATAACATGGCAGTGGTGCAGCTTGACAGACAGACATTGCACAATCATCTAAATCACAGGAAGCATCATTGAAAGGATATAGATCTGGACGGGTTGATCCAGTATTTGGGGTGAAATGGACACAATCTTCACTGCCACCATAGTTATTTGGCTGTTTGTTAGCAAAGTGCAAGGCAAACTTTGTTCCATCACTCTGGTAAACAAATCTGAGGAAAGATTACCAAATATCAACATCTCAACATACTTTGGCCATCAGTTTCCTACTTGCTCTCTTGTTTCCTCTTTACACCAATCCAAACCCTGCAAGAGGTGATGTGTAGCTATTAATAGAGTGTGGCAAAACAAGTGAAGAGTGACCAACCATGTAGCATCAAGTAAGATCTAATGTTTACATGACTTTAAAGTCATCCCTTGTGTCTTTCCCCACCTTTTTCTATGATGTCCCCACTCAGATTCAAGTAAGTGGAGGTCAGCTTCGCTCCTGGGCTCTATCAGGGTGGCCCCCTCTAGAACACAGGACTGTTGAGCATCATCATAGGTCTTGGCATCTTGATGACGCTTGTAGCACTGGTCCTTGACTTGTTTGTAGCCAGGTTGGCATGACATTGCTGGAATACATGATAGTGGGGCAGCTTTACAGACAGGGATGGCATGCCACCAATCACAGGGAGCAACATTGAAAGGGTTCAGATGTGGTTGGGTTGTTCCAGTTCTCGGTGTGAAATAGACACAACCTGATCTAGCATTGTCTGTCGTTGAGTTGACAAAGTCGAACACAAACTCTGTCTTATCACTCTGGTAGACGAATCTGAGGAACAATTCTTCATATCATTATCTAAAGATACTCCCTTTGTCTCGAGTTTCGTACTTTCCAATTCTCCATATCTTCTGTGCATCAATCCAAATCCTGCAAAAGGCATGTAGTTATGGCTATAGTTCAGCAATACTGTTGATCAGTGATCAACCCGGCAGCAACAAGTAAGACCTGGCATTTAAAAATTTGCAGTTGTTGCATAGTAAGGGTATCCTTACCTTTCCCCAAGCGGTCCCCACTCTGATTCAAGGAGCTGGAGGTCAGCTTTGCTTCTTGGTTCTATCAGGGTGGCCCCCTCTCCGTCACATATCGCTTGAGCTTCCCTATACCTCCTTTTGTCGGGATGGACCTTGTAACACCTGTCCCTGACTTGCTTGTAGCCATAGTCACACTGTATTGAGGGATAGCATGGCAGTGGGGCAGCTTGACAGACAGAGATAGCAAAGTTCTTCCATGTACACGAAACATCATTGAAGGGATATAAGTGAATTTCAGTTTTTGGTGAAAAATGGACACAGTCTTCGCCGCGAGCATCTGTATCAGGCTGGTTGTCCGCAAAGTGCAAGGCAAACTTTGTTCCATCACTCTGGTAGATAAATCTGAGGAAAGATTACCAAAAATCATCAATTTTACGTACTTCTCTGGCCACCAGTTTCCTACTTGCTCTCCTGTTCTTTGTCATTTACACCAATCCAAATCCTGCAAAAGATGGCATGTAGTTATTGATAGAGTGTGGCAAAACAAGTGAAGAGTGACCAACCATGTAGCATCGAGTAAGATCTAATGTTTACATGACTTTAAAGTCATCCCTTGTGTGTTTCCCCACCTTTTTCTAAGATGTCCCCACTCAGATTCAAGTAAGTGGAGGTCAGCTTGGCTCCTGGGCTCTATCAGGGTGGCCCCCTCATGAACACAGATCTCTTGTGCTTCATCATAGGTCTTCGTGGTATCGTGATGAAGCTTGTAGCACGAGCCATTGATGTACTTGTAGCCATTTTGGCATAGTGTTGGGAAAATTTTTGGTCCGTTGATTGCGCCAATAGGTGCTCCGTCGCACTTCGGAGGATCTGGTGGTTGTGGTTGAAGTGGTCTGAATTGTACCTTGGGATCACGAGTATTGCTACTGATGACAAGGCCAGGAGCTGTGACCAGCAACAGAAATGTGCCTAGGGCTGAAGGTGGCAGCATCTACCGTTTTGAAAATGGAAAGTGAGTGATTAGCCTTCGTGGTGATTTACAAATATGGACGATTTATGTTTCTGGCACTTCATTGGTAACCGAAATATTAAATGTTACTTGCCTGTCAGTGTTTCTGTGGGCATCTCCAACGTCTGGGTGCTTACGACCCATACTTTTTACAACCCAACATTCTTTCACTATATTTCCCTCACTTCTATATTCCTCTCCCGCCAGGGACATATTGTGAATCATCACTTTTAGATTAGAAATTTTCTGTTGGGCGCTCTATCCTGAATCCGATTCTACTGCAACATGGGGAGCCTTCATCGACCGCCAGGTCACCACAACAAGTAAGTTGTTAGTCAGCATAGCGGAAGCAGAGGATTCTGTTTTTTTGAAATCTATGCTCCATCCACGGGAGTCAATTTAGGATCAATGGTTCCTGCCGTAATACTCATGTGTCGCCTTCATCATCTCGTACAACTGGTACGCGTGCTGTTGTGAAGGACAATAAGAGATGAAGCACCCACACAACCTCAATATTGGCTACCATACCCTATCCACCATGTAAACAACGTACCATAGCAAAAGGATACAATGAGAAATACAGCCGAGTACAACAAGGAGATACAGCTGGATGCCACAAGATTTCCAAAATCTTTGAATCATTTGTAAGTATTGTGTATCTGATCGCATTATGACATCGTAAAGTACTGTAAATCCTAAAGAAGGGAGATGTTATGCTACGATGACCTATGACCTATCTCCATGTCAGATCCATCTCTAACCTCTTGTCTATGCCACTTGTGTTGGTGACCAGAGTAGGGTCATGGTGTTGGAATGCACTCACCCGATGCAAGGAAGGTCTGTAGGTACCAAGGCCGCAGAAGTCTGACTGACTGTGAGTCCGAATGTAGAGGTTCCTATCATTTTGAGAGGTAGGACAGACACTACCCCAGTGCAAGCAGCAATAGCCAACACGAGTCATATGGGACTATTGGGACTGAGAGACGCAGCTTGCCACAGCAGACCATGGGCACAGGGGGCCGACAATCTGTGGTGGCAACCAGGGACCACAGATCGCACCTCCGACAGTGAACAGCAACCATCAGATAAGTGACGTACTGGGGGAGACGATGCGACAAGTCTCGAGGACCATGTGTGACATGTCAACTTATGGTGAGAGACGAGTGAAATCGACTACAGCATCTGCCAGGGCGTCTGGCATAGATGTAGGAGGGTCCAGAGTGGTTCTTCAGACCAGATGCCTACTGTGAAGGGCATACGCAACCTGAAGGAAGGCTGACTGGGACAATCATCATTATCATGTGCATGTGGGATGAGGTGAAGGAAACAGTCCCTGTCTGAGGAGGACCTGACATATCGTCAAGAACAAGAGTAATGAGCCCCTACAAGTATTTAGGCTACATTTCTTTTGAAAGTAGAAGTGAAAACTATTGAAGAGAAGTATTCCCTTACTAACTCCACCTTGCATCAGTAGAGTTTCACGTGAAGAGTGTCAGTCACACAACGAGAAATCCTTGTTTTTCCCAACTTAACAAAATGTAGCATTGTCAATGCTGCAGCTAAGGAAGTGCTCTTGAGATTGTCGGAAAGCTTGAAGCATTCATAGTTGAAGCTGTTTACTTCACTTTAGGAAAAAATGCAAATTAAAGGCACTGCCAGCACATTTGCCTCGGTAGTGTTTATGTACTGGGCCAGGTCCAGGACCTCTCACAAAAAGTCTGACTTTGTTAGTAGGGAAGCTGCAGAAAGGCTCATTACCTCAATTGAAAGCTTGAGGTATTCGCAAAGTTGCTCACTTCGCTTTTGACAAAATTGCACATTCCAGGCTACATGAACGACGAAGGCAAAAATAATACTACATGCACTTGATTCATCACTATGGAGAAAGGGGTTCAATATTTTTGTCCCTGACTGTACGTCCTAGCATGAGTGAACCTGTTTCAGGAGAGAATGGGACACGTGGATACACACCGATGCACCGGACACCGGACTGGATGCCACGGGAGAAGCAGTGAAGGAAGGGATCAGATCTCGGGCACGAAAAGTTGTGAACCAAGGACATAACCCAGGGGGTGATGAGAGATGGCAACTGATCCGAGGGGTGATCATTGCCGTGTTCACTGAGATGATCAGGTGGCTGTATGCCGTACAAAAGAGGGCACAGGAAGAGATGTAACAAGACTGCTGCCAGGCCCCGGTGAGGGACTGAGGCATGCAGTTTGAGCGGAGACAGCAGGGCAAAGCGGCAGCACATACTGCACAAAGAGTTATGGGAGAATACAAGGGCAAGGCCAACACCTTTGAAGAACATGATCCCGCAGAGACTGTGTTCCGTGATCCAGTGACAGCATAGGTACTAGGCTAGTTCGAAAAAGTATTCTTTCTGGAAGTTCATATTTTTCCATCCTGGGTGTTGGCACAGGGTCAAATTAATAAGATTTTACTATAAACATTTTCTCCTAAAAGGTCATTTACTATCTAACTAATTAGAAGTTAACTGCATAATGCACATTGTATGTACTAACTTTAAATCAAATGTGCAGATAGTAAATCATTTTTTTTTCAAAAAATAGAACTTGTACCAGCTACACCAGTGTCTAATGCCAATTTTCCGCCACGGATATCCGAAGTTGAAATTTTTGAACTAACCTAATAGGTGCTAAGAGTTGCTATTAGGCCACTTTTAGTACCTATGCTGGTTGGAGAGGGGGAACAATGACCACTACAGAAAGGTATCAACGACCGACAGACCAGAGGCCGAACCGACTGTGAGGGGTAGGCGGATGGAGGAGAATATTGCATGGAGGATTCTCACAGATAAATCGGAGGCCATGATTAGCTGCATCAAATAGAAAGCAAATGCAAAGACGGCCATATACCAACTATGCGGCCCAGATTAGAAGAAAGCATATGGCTGCAACAGCACATGGAGGTTTTTGGGACCATGAGACGCAACTGACACAGGAGGAAGGCTCTGGTGAGAAATGTCAGGAGATGCGGATATCTCCTACTAGGAAATGGAGGAGGTATGCCAAGGATCATGGTGGAGTTGGAAGGGGCCCTGAATATGACTATGGACTTTGGAGCGTAGATTGAGCACCACGGACAGAGACACCCACCAGGGAGAAAAGTGTGGCCCTGATGAAGATCAAGGCGAAATGGGTACCAGTGACGGAAAAGAGAGGGCGAGACGGAGGGAGCAATGATGAATGAAGAAGACAACTCTGCAGACATTGAGTACCCTGCCAGATGGACACATACGGAGCTGTGCACACTTCATGTGCACTACTGAAAGAGAATCAACATCTTAGTTTTTATCTTGACTCAGTACTATGGAAAAGTTGACATCAATCCATGTTCATAGGTTCTACAGAACTATAATATCAATCCTACCTCAGAACTTTGTTCATAGGCCCTAACACTGATTCACCCATCACATGAAGTTCATATCAAAGTCATATGAGTCCCAGATCTATGTTAATCGATCCTAAGACTGATTAATCCATCACATCAAGTTCACATGAAAGTCATACGGGGTTGAATCGTCGTTCAAGTCTGCTCTGTAAATTCTGGCAGGGTATAGGCCTGGACAAGAGGTTGGCTGGGTCGAAAAGACAAGGCGGAGGAAGACACAACGCACCAGACCGGGAGGTGGGGTCACGACAGAACAAATGATCCAGGGGCACAGAATACAAGGTACACAAGTGCAAGTGTACACTGCCATATTCATGGACGAAGGCGCAGAACCGAAAAGCAACACTAGCGAGAGCAAAGGGACAGATCAGTGGCAACCCACCCTCGACTTAGGGGACATGCAGGAGATAGAATGCGTGACAAAGGGAAGTATCGGACGGAGAACACCTTGAGACGAGATGTAGTCACCGGTAGACATAGCAAGAGACCAGATAAAAGAGATCAAGGTAACCTTGGAAAGGGCAAAGATTGGAGCAGCAGTATTGGGCTGTATCGAGACCAAACAAGTGGGAGAACTCCCAGAAGAAGTACAGTCCAAGGGACCAGGTTGCGATCAGTAGCAGCGAGACATACCGAAGAAACAAGAGGTACAGCCCGTGACAGATGGCCCAGGGAAGAAGCAACAGAGGCGAGACGAATGGACAGAGAGAAGAACCGAGGGTCACCAGGGGCTGGTATCAATTGCACAATGCTGTCTATCAGAGAGAATACAAAGGAGCGCATCTACCAGAGGGTGACAGAAACCAGGGATGTCCAGACAGTGGGCAGACAACGACCAAGTGCTAGACGAATGATCAGAGGAACAAAGAAGAGAAGAAGTAGTTCAAGAAGAAGAAACTTCTAACAGATGCAGAAGAGCGTATCAATAGGCAGTGGATTGTAAGAGTAGGGGCTGTCTACTTTGGGGCAGAGTAGCTCAATAGCACATCAGCTGAGTAGTCGTCAGACAGCCACAGGGACAGTCTTAGTCAGAGAGCCTAGGGGTTCAGTCTCTAGTAGTCTAGTCACAGTAAGGTCTAGAGGAGTAGAGTATTTGTCAACCAGCCAGAGAGCCGTGGGTATTTGGAGGTCCTACTCAAGCCATAGGAAGGTCATCAGGGTAAGAAACACTTACTTTATGTGTGATGAGCACTGCCAGGGTCCTTTCCCTACAATTTTCTTTTACACGGTCCTCTTCTTGTACGGTATCTCTAGTCTCTCTGTGCCGTTTCGGCGAGTCTCTCCATCAGCCTCTGCCATCATCCATGAAGAAAATGGGTTCTTGTCTAGGAATTGTCTTAAGTCTCTTTCCCTTTCTTAGGCTCGACCAAACAACTCCATGGGTACTGTATGCCTGGTCAGGTCCCCTACGTTGTGGATATAATTCTCATTGCCCAGGGAACTCTTCTAGCGTTCCTATTGGGTAACAGATAAAGAAGCCAAAGAGGCAGTACAAGGCCTCGATGGTCATTATATCGTGCCACTGGTGGTCATTCTCTGCCCGATTATGCGATGGCATCTCAAGCTCATTTAGCTTTTTAACATTGGTCATGATCTAGGAATCATGATCAGAAATGGGATGATGGTTCTTCAGGCATAGTCAGGATGGTAGTTCGTCTAGACCAGACGAGGATGATGTAGTTATTGTTCGATAGTTCACAATCTCCGGTGTGCGAGAGCACTCACCCTCTCTTCCTCTGAGCAGGAGCAGCTTCCCCTGCTAGCGGTCAGCAAGCACCTATTTTGTACAGGCTACGCTGAGCATTCACATCGTACGACCCACAACTTACAGCTGTTAAAGCCTCCAGTCACAGTTAGATGTTCTGCTACGCAGTGCTCAAGGTGAAGAGACAAGACGTGAGCTACAAGAATGTGTTTACGTTTCTACTTCTTGCTCAGCCTTAAGTACCATCCATGCCTTAGGTGGAGGCCCAAGACGGGACAAAAGATGGCAGAGGACCGCCAATGGGGAAAAGGACTTAGAGGATGCACACACGGAGAGTGCAAAAGCTGTATGAAGACTCAGCAGAGTGACAATTTTACTGTGCACTTATTTAGGGATACGTTAGGGACTGTCATTATATCTAATTTCCTAAGTCAGCATATTATGGATACATTGGTAGTTGTACATGAAATTGTAAAAGTAGCATATTTAGTAGAGAAGTGGGCGACAGCTCCAAGACTGTGAGGTCCGGCATGGACCACAGGGGAGTTAGGGAAGATACATTGGACCAAGATGATCCAGGAGAATGGCTGAAACCACTTGCATGAACATCACTGCTAGGAGCATTATGTATGCCCTGTCAACAGAAGAACTATTATTTAGGGTGACAGCCTTTTACCTCAAAATTTCAAATTGGACCAGAACAGCCAAAAGATCATACAAACTTCCCTTGAGGCAAAAGTTTTTCTCTCACCCCTTTCAAAAGTGGCTGTAGGCTGACAAAGATCCCTGCCCTCAGGGAACTTCTGCAGCTGTGGTTGTTGGTCTAATGGAGCTGAATGAGCTGGATGAAGGTATAAAAAAACTTTTTTGACTTTGTTTAGCAATTTCTTAGCTTCGCTGAATACAGTAATGACTAAATCCCCCCTACCCTCCCTCCCGAGATCTTTTGGGTAGCCTGTGTAGGAGTCATGTTCATTTTGTGTAAAAGTTGCTCTTCATGACATCAATAGGAATGTACTCTCTTGACCTCAAAATCATAACAAGCTTTTGGTGTCACTTCTCAAAAAAATTGCTGAACAAATAAAAAAGGTATCTTATACTTTTATGCTCAGAGTACCCCTTAATATCAATAAAATTTCATGGGTAGCTCCATCAGAGCGGGCTTGGGCCATTGTGGCACACATGCTGTCCTCAGACAAGTTGTCCCACTCATTTATGATGGCAGACTTGAGGGCATCAACATTGGGGTAATGGGTGTGGTTGACCCTAGTGCCCAAGATCCCCGGGGCTGGAAGGCGGCCATTTGTCTTTGGTGAGTGTGGTTAAGATTAGGCAATCTTAACCACAGTCTAGTTCTTCAAATAAACAGTAAGGAAGTCATCAAAATTGCTGTTGCACCAAGCTAGCAACACCCGGCTTGCATGTGCGAGGGCTTCATCCTGTTAGAAGAGATATGGATCACCCAAGCTCACAAGCCATGGCTTCACGTCATCCTCCATGATCTTGAGATAGGTTTTAGTATTTATTTTGACATCTGCATCCACCATGATGAGCGGAGACTTCGTGCCTGACGTATAACCCCAGCCCATGCCATCACAGGCTGGCTTCTGGCAGCATTCCATGAACCTGTGCTGGTCCTGTAAGGTGCAATTGTCGACTGCATAGGCTCCTCCTGTTCACTGGTTGAGCTTGGGATTGACAGTGAACACAACACCTTCTCACTGTTCCAGATGACCTCGTTTGGGCCAGCCTTGAGCCTCTTCAGCAGCTTTCTGCATTGGACTTTGTGTTTCTCCCTTGCTGCTGCAGAGAGGAAGTGGCGATAACTTTTCGACTTCCACCTAATGCTGAGGTCCTTCCAAAGGACCATGTGCGCTGTGCTCTTGCCCATGGCCAGTTTCTTGGCAAAAGCACTGGCAGTCAAACGGGGATTATGCCTGATATGCTTTCTAGCTCTTTTGACCATGACTGGGGTTTGGTAAATCTTTGGGCTAACGCGCCTTCTATCACTGGAATGGCCCAATTCCTAATATCGCTTGATGCACGTGGAGATGTTGGCATGGTGAATCTGGTGCTCCTTCACAGTCTTGGACACTTTCGAGGTGTTCTTCTTCAGCCCTTCATGTTGCCATTGAAAGTTTTTGCACCATTTGAGTCATGATGCTGTGTCTTTCAACTGACTTTAGATAGGCAACAATTGTCTGTGTTCAAATTTTCTGTGTACCATCATCGCAACTTTCTCTCAGCTGTCAAATGAGACTAATTTTAAGGTAGGAATTTCAAAACTATCAGAGCTACAGACGTGCACAACTCTCGTACATCTTAAGCCGGACAGACTGTGCATGATGACATCCAGACAGTAGAATAGGAAGGCTAGAGAGTACATTGTTGAGGGCATCGTCTGTGAAGTACAACAGAATAGAGAGGTTCATGTGAAGGCTACATACTCACCAGTGGGAGAAAGAAATGTTCAAGAAGAAGAACACTATAGTATGGTGTAGCGTACTGCTATATGTGTACAGGCATAAGTTCATGGGCATGAGGAAGCAGAGAGCATAATTGTGTCTGGAACATTTAGTACCTTCCTCATTGGAGAAACCTGACCAACTTACACTTCCCCTTCCTCATACATGTGTATACAAACGTTTGTACAAAATACACCTTGTCCCCAGTCTGTATCTAGACTTGGCTGTCTCAAGATCCCTCATCCTCATCCTCATCCTAACTCTCCTGTCGCTCCCGTCGCTACTACGATCATCGCGCCTATCGTCAGTATCTTGGCTACTCTAGCCAAGCCGCTCAGTATATAGGCATGATACACTGAACAATACGTTACATATGGAAATGACTGACTGACCTGTACTCGAGCAATGTTAGAAGTCAACTGTACGAATGTGTGCGCGCATATGTGTGTGTTGTGAAGAGATCAGCAATCCCAGGCTCTTGGACTGACTCTACTAAGGACTAAGTCCTCTGAGCACTCAGGCCACACTATGATGTTCCAGGTCTTCCACGTGCGTTTAAATAATGAGAATTAGCAGACGTAGCATTTTCAGACTGCCTGACTGTGAATTGGCAGAGGAGGGTCACGCAACACAGCTGGTTAGTGGTTTGACTGAGAGCTGGGTTTTGCATTGACGGGCCATGCTCAGAAATCTCGAAGAGGGCAGGGTGAGACTGGATCTATCACCTCCAGGATGCCGTCTTTTATCCCCCTGTGTGAATCCTGGACTGCCTGAGATGCAGGGTAAACATAGCATTCGTGAACATCTCTGTCAGGGGGCCAATGGATACAAATGGAGGTGCCGACCAAGGGGTGGTGCCTCAGCTCATCAGCACTTGGTGGGATGTAACATTCTTTTCTGTGTCCTGACTTATTGGAGGAGTTCTGATCAGCATGCTCCCTCCAATCTTTTGTGGAGTTATGCACAAATGATGGCAGAGCATGCATGGATGAGGGAGTGTGAGGCAGAGTGGGGATCACCCGAGGCACGGTGAGCATGCCAACATACGGACTAACATGATGATTCCACAGATCCGCATCTAAGTAAGAGAATGAAAGCAACACGATCTAAAGCCATGACAAAGAGGGTTGTGACGTCCAGATTTAATCCACTCAGAAAGAATGAACAATCCCAGAAGCATATAGACAACACCCCAGAAGCCAGAGTGACTATAGGTCAGGACACTAGTGAAAAGGGACTCGAACTTTGAGTCTCCTACGGCCCACCCCGAAGACTCCCATTCACATCATGATTTAACATCCTTACACTTCATGTGTGCAAAGAACATATGGTCATTCTAAAATTGCCAAAAAATGATGGCAAAAAACCTGGGCTGCCTTGTTAACAATGGAGAAAGGGAAAATGGCCCTAATAGGGAATCCTTTGATAAACATCGGACATAGATCAAGTGTTGAAACAAAGCAAGGGTTCCTCTCTCGAAAAAAAAATGTACTGTCAACCCATGTGTAGCATCCGGCCTTTTGGGCCAGGACCCTGATCGGCGCGGTGCACGGGTTTCTTCTAGGGAGGCAGAGGCAGGAGAGTGAGTGGGCTGATGCATGTTACCTTAGTCAATGAATGGGGAGATGAATACTGCTCAAAAGTTGTGTATTGACCGCCTTCCTTAGTGGGTACACAGGGGTAACTCTCCCCCCGGATGTCCTCCACGTCTGGCTACAGGGAGAGAGTCTGAGTGCTCTCCTTCTGGTCACTTAGACAGTGCCAGCCTCACATGAACAATAACTTTTCCAATGGCATCTATGATTGCTGGTGCCCAGCCGAGCAGTGTGTCCATAACGTTGAAGTTACATACTGAATAGTTCTCCTAGACCCAGGGAAGTACATGATCCTCCCACATCTTGATATAGATCTCCTTGTTGACCTCGATGCCCTCAAGAATGAAGAACAGAGGCATCATCTTGCATCAGACATGATGCTAGCCCAGACCATGACAGATACGAGTTTTTGCTTCCTGAAGACGCCATGGATCTCGACCAAAATCTCGGTTGCATTTTTGACAAGAATCTGGACATTTTGGTTGTTGTGCTTGGTCCTAATGGTGAAGAGCTTTTCATCCATGAAAAGAATTGGACCTCATGTGCCGGACTTGAGACATTTGAGAAGGACGTGACCTCAATGCTCTCATTTGGCCTTTGAGGCCTCACTAAGAAACTGTAATTGAACACGCTTGAAGGGAAACAGTTTGAGATCCTCCTTGCAGATTCTGAACATTTTAGGAAAGCTGACACCCTCCTCCTTGGCCAAAAAATCAAGAAATGAGAAAAATTAACCAACAGCCAAAGTTATTGACATTCTTTATTTTTAATTTGATATGAAGTCAGAAGTGTTTTGAAAAACTTATGCTCTTGAATAAATTTGATTTTTTCCTCAGGTCAGATACCACAAATATTTTTTTACTGGACCCTCACGTCATCTGTTGAGACTGAAGAGGATGACAAAGTTGATGGTTATAAGGAACAGCTCCTAGCTCTGCCTGTGTGGCAATGGTGTTACATTATTATTACTCCTGTAACCAATTCTTAGCTTGCAGAAGATACAAAAGTTTTGGAAACAGCTCATAAAATAACTGAGTTATTCCAAAAAACTGACAAATTTCACAATAATTTTGGTGTCCCCTATTTTTGAGGTCACTTTTGAGGCTGATGAAGGTTATTTAAGAGATCCCTATATATATAAAAGAACTGCCCATCACGTACGCGTGTGTGTCCGTGGCTGGTTTCGAGCGCGGCCCGATTTTGTCATCCAGGTGCGAAAAACTGAGGCCGATTTTTGTCATCTATGGGTCGAGCATCATCCATGGGTCGCGCAAGAGCACTTTGAGCCATCAACACCTCCACCAGGAACGTCAACTCAACTCAAGGTCACCCAGCCACACTTAGCTACAAGTCAAGGTAAGATCAGTCCAGATTCGTGTGTGAGACCAGATTCGTGTGCGAGACCAGATTCGTGTGCTGGAGCATCCAGTCCAAATGGGCTTGCAAACTGGTGACGCTGCAAAGATTTTGATACTTATTGGCTGCCTCATCAAATGTCTCTTGGTGTGTTGCTACTGCTTGTGCTGGAGAGGGAGATGCACATGTTCGGCTATGTCAGGTCACCCAAAGAGAAACCCAAGGAGAAACCCAGGTCCAATTGATGTTCAACAAGGGGTGGGAGGAGTGAAGAAGATTTTGAGTATGCCCCACTTCCAAGGAGACACAGCTCAGCAAGGCAGCATCGGTCACTTTATACATCAAGGCAGTACCTAACTCAAATTGATGTTCAAGAAGTACAGAAGGTACCATATGAAGAAGATGAAGAACATGCCCCGCATTCAGATGATGGATGGTGAAAATCAGTGATTACTTATTTGTGTTTGCTGTGACATTTCCCCTTCTCTTTTGAAGTATCAGTAAATGCCTCAAGACACAACACAATTGATGTCCAATGTTCTTTCATGGTGTTCATGTTCAACTGCTAACACCTCCTTCTCTCTCAGGAAGTAGGACTGCAGGAAATTAGCCACACCGACATGCAAGGTCAACCAGCGCCTGCCAAGTTAGCCATAATGTGATGCAGGCTCAATGTGCAGCCCGTCAAGCATCTGCTCACTGAATTTCCGCATGACAATGACATCTACAATCTCGTGCATGGGTTCAAGACAGCCATGCAGTTGTCCTGAGATGAGGATCATCATCAGGGACAAAACACCACTTGGTGAGCATCCAGGAAGATTCAATGCACCAACTACCAATGAGGTTGCAGTCATAATGTCAGGCACAGAACACAGCAGAAGAGTCATCATCATCAGCCAGCAGGATGGCCAACTCCATCACATTGAAGACCCACATTGTGCCATATGATGCACTGCAATATCCGTTCATATTCTGGAATGGTCCAGACTCTTACTGCTAGGTAGTGCTTCTCCATGACACAACTTCACTTCATGTCATTTAAATTTTCCTCGTTTCCAGGGTATGGTGCATAATGTGATGTGAAATTCATTGTGGACATGCACATTAAGATAGAGGGTGAGCACCTAAACTTCCTAAGGTACAACCCAAAAAAGTTGCAGGCTGAGCAGCACATCCACCTCCGAGGTGCCTTTGCAACTGATGGGCATGTTGCCACTGCAGGGCAGCTGGTGGTCCTCCCAGCTACTTGTACTGGAAGCCCATGCTACATGCATCAAAGAACCCAAGATGCAATGACATATGCTCATCAGTATGGTACGCCAGACCTATTCATTACTTTCACATGCAACCCCAACTGGCATGACATCACATCAAACCTTATGCCATCACAGCGACTAAGAGATTGCTATGATATAATGTCCCATATTTTGCACCTTAAGCAGAATAACATGTTGGTGATCAAGCAGAAAGAAGTTTTTGGGAAGGTCCAATGGGACATGTTCACTGTGATGGCAAAAGCAGGGCCCTCCTCATGCACACATACTCATCTGGTTGCACACCAAACTGAGGCCACAGGAAGTTGACAAATTCATTTGTATAGAGATACCAGATCCAACAGAAGACTATTCAACATCATCACTTCTCACATGATCCACGGTCCATGTGGACATGTAAATCACAACTCTCCATGCATGAAGGATGAAGTATGTTCAAAGAGGTATTCCCGGCCTTGTGAGGAAATTGACCTTGGGAGGTGGACAGGACATTCTCATTGACAGCCACTGAATTGTGCCATACTGCCTCCTCCTCTCCAACATGTTTGATGCCCACATCAATGTGGAGTTCTGTCAGTCTGTCAAATCCATAAAATATGTTTGCAAGTATGTGAACAAGGGACCAGACATGGCCACATACCAGATTGGGGGTGACAGTATAGATGAGATTGCTTGCTATCAGGCAGGTAGATATGTCTCCATATGGGAGGCCATCTGGAGACTTTTCAGCTACCCTTTGCATGAATACAATCCTGCTCTGGTGCAACTTGAAGTGCATCTGGAAAATGGTCAGTGCATCTACTTCACTGACGGCACATCACAAGCACCACTGGAGCACCCACAAGAAACAACACTCACCACATTCTTCAAGCTGTGCCAAGCTGATCTCTTTGCTCAGACTCTTCTATACCCACGACTCCCTATATACTACACCTGGGCAAATAACAAATGGATCAGGAGGAAGTGAGGAACTGATGTACCTAACTTCCCTGGGATGAAGAGGTCTGATGCTTTGGGAAGAGTATACACAGTGTACCCCAACAACCAAGCATGCTTCTACCTCAGAATGCTTTTGCATGAGGTTCCAGGCCCAACTTCCAGGCCCTCAAAATAGTGAATGGCAGCCAGTGTCTAACTTCAGGGATGCATGCCAACAAGGAGGACTACTGGAGACTGATCACCAGTGGCATGAGGCCATCAATGATGCCATTCTGACAACATCTACCCAGGTTTGCAGATTATTTGCCATGATGCTATTTATCTGCCACCCTGCAGATCCAGCACACTACTGGAACACTCACAAAGATGTCATGACCGAACACTACCTTCACCAGTACAATCTTCGCATGAAGAACATGGCTCTCCAATACCATGAACAAATATACCACAGGGCACTCATTGACATTGAGGATCACACAGTGTGATCCTCAGAAGTGTGATTCACACTTACAACATGGTTGGCCAAACACCTCGGAGCTATGGCCTTGAATCACCAAACAGGTCAGTCCAACACCAACTGCAGACACATGTCATCTGTGAGACAAGCTACAACACAGACAACGTGTGAAAGTTTCTCCATGAGAATGAGGAAAAGCTCCTACATGAACAACGAGCAGCCTTTGATGACATCATTCCTCACACTCGTGACAAACGAGAAGACTTTATTTTCTTGGATGCACCATGGGGAACAGGCAAAACATTTCTCCTGAACTTGATCCTTGCCAAAGTGTGATGACACAAGAGGATTGCACTAGCAGTGGCTTCCTCAGGTATTCCAGTGACACTGCTGGAGGGAGGTAGAACAGCCCATGCCATCTTCAAGCTCCCTCTTCATCTCAACTGCAATGATTCACCTATATGCAACATCACCAAGACCAGTGACACAGCTCAGTTTCTCAAGAAGTGTGACCTCATCATATGGGATGAGGTCCTAGAGAACTAATCATCAACTCTCAAATTTGAATGTAATGTACGATGGGCTTTGATTGTCAATTTGCCATTTCATCTACCTCAGTGCTACTAAATTATGCCTTTGACTAAAAAGACATTCTGGGCTGAAAGGGCCGGTCGGTGTGTGGGTTGAATGGCGACGACCCAACGAGCATTTCTCTCTTTGCTTAAAATGCATTGTGTTTTGTCTTGTCACCCGACCGACCCATTCAGCCCAGAATGTCTTTTTAGTCTTATGTGGTGTTTTTGCAACCTAGCTCGGGGGCGAGGGGGTGGTTGGGGGGCCTTGCCCCCCAAAAGTGGAGGCACAGGGGGGCGGCATTCCCCCCGAAAATTTCAGCCACTTTCACTACCAAAAAGTGGTCAAAAACATCAAAATTCAGTCACAGCCGGCACTGACCTCTTATGAGCTCACGATACTTTAAGTGCTCTCGTGCCTCAACAACATTTAAAACTGTGACCTTGTGTACTAAAAGTTATGTCGCAGTGTCTGAATAATCAATTACATGTTGAAATCCGCTCGGAAACAACCCCAGTCAGCATTTGACATCAATATGTACCAAGCAACATTATTTACGCCAAGCACTGTATGTTGAGGAAAGCTCAATAAGGCTTGACCCAAGAAGAGGGAGAAGAAATGGGTTCAGGTGAGCGGGAGGTGGTAATGGAGGAAGTCCCCACACTTCATAATAGGGTCAAGAGCACAACCCAACAAGTCACCAAGAGAACGGCAGATGAGACTTCCGGGCACGACAAGGGTGTCAAATGCCGACCACAGCGGAAGGTGAGTCAGCTAGATCCACAAATAGACAGAGATCGTGGAGGTGGGCAAGGGCATCACAGCAGAAGAGTTCGTAGAAGAGAGCTGTCAACTAGGCACACGGTCGAGCATATACATGGAGAGGGTAGATGATGATGAGTGCACTGAGATCAGGGACACACGCTGGAGGAGAGGGGCACCTGAGAAAATGACGATGGAGGTGAGGCAACTGAAGAAAGTGCTATGTCCAGAATGGGTCATGGAAGCAAACACTTGCGAATCATCCACACGTGGGAAGTGGGAAGCATTGGAAAAAATCGCTGAAGATAAAATCAAAGAAGTAGACGAGAGAGCCGAAAAGGGTAGGTAGGTCATGACCACGCCAACACTGAATGACGACGTACGGAGAATGAGCCATGAGCTGGAAGAGGACCCAAGGAAGGCAGGCAAGGTGAGCGGGGGATTGCGATCAGTTACAGTTGCCACCCATTATGATTCCGCCCATAAAAAGGTTGCGACCATACACAAAGTGCGACCATGTACTAGTTATATACGTGCGTCTGGGCAAGAAGCACTATACGTGCAACTT
>JAAUXU010080751.1_pt1 | contig 24648 bp, 26 predicted proteins | sample 7278151 | NCBI WGS metagenome assembly JAAUXU01 (sample SAMN14350113, study PRJNA611818) | marine sediment metagenome | isolation source: surface marine sediment (1.8m) | place: French Polynesia: Moorea | collected 2018-08 | reverse complement strand
GAAGCTGAGCACCTTGTCCACGGCGGAGGGGTCGCTGAAGGTGATGAAGCCGAAGCCGCGAGAGCGCCTGGTGGCGGGGTCCTTCATCACCATCACTTCCGCAAGCTCGCCGAACATGGAGAAGTACTCCCGGATGCTCTCGGGCGTAGTCTGCCAGGAGAGCCCGCCGATGAACATCTTGCCGGGGTCGTTCGGGATGTCGCCGTCGGCGGGAGGGGACGAGGACAAGCCGCCACCGAACACGCCGCCCACGCTTATCAGGGCGTCTACGTTGCTGTTGAGGACGGCGGCAGAGGACGAGGGCACCGAAGACAGCGAAGACACCACCGACGGAGGAGATTCCGACGAGGAGGGCGCCGTCGCTGCTGTCAGTGCGGCGGCCGAGGCCGAGGAGGAGGTCACGAGGACGTTGCCAACCGAGAGTCCGTTGGCGCAGGTCTGCGTCGGCGAGCTGCCCGGAGAGTTGGACAGGGTGGAGGCGCCGGAGGACGGGAAGAAGGCGCTGCCGCCGCCGTCTCCCACTGCCGCTACTGCCTTGTCTGGGTCTCCACCCTCCACCGAGACGCGGTGCGGGTTGACGCCGCCACCAAAGCCAAAGTCGACCCTGGCCGACCTCATCATCATTGGCGAGGCCTCAAGGGCTGCGCGGACGGCCTCCACCGGGTCCTCCGGTCCGGTGGCGGCCGAGGCCAGGCATGACACGTCAGGGGATGAGTGCCCGGCGCTGTGGGCGGGCGACCCAGACAGGGGGTCGGCGGCGGTGGCACTGGAGGCCAAGGTAGAGCCGGGGGCTTCAGTCGAGCGAGAGGCCATGGCTGCAAAGAGAGACAAGAAAGATTAGAGACCCGGTGTTCCAGGGCGACCGCGTGGGAGGGAGGGAGTTTTGGAGGAACCCCCAAAGTAAAACCCGGGTCCCAATTTTCGGCAACAGACCCCTAAAGTAAAAGATTACCGAGAGATTGAGGCCCACCGTGTCGGACAGCCGCTGACAAGGGGACAAAGTAGGTTGACAGAGACGCCCGGTGCTCCGGGTGGGTCAGGACGGTGACGCGGGGCCGGGGGGGGGAGGTCGGGGGAGGCGAACCAGTCGAAATGGATCTTGTCCGCGATACTCACATGGCAGGCATTGGCAGCAAAGACGGCGGCGGGGATAGGGCCGGGTCGGAGTTGAGCTCGAAGTCGTCAACTCGCAAGCTCGCATCCAAAATTGCCGGCTCGAACCAACTCGGAACTCGAAAGCTGGCTTGCGAGCCAAAAAAAATTGGCGTTTTCAGAATCAGAAAGCTTTTTTTAAAAAAATATTTACAAAATATTTTTTTATAAAGTAATTTCCAAAAAAATCTTTTTTTTAATTTTTGCAAGAGTTTTTTTGGCACGGTTCGACTCGGCTTGACTCGACTTGACTGACTCGTGAGACTATTGGAAAACTCGACTCAACTCAACTCGCAGTTTGAAAACTCGGCTCAGCTCGAACTCGCAAAAACTTGGCTCGGACCCGGCCCTACTCGGGGAACGGCGAATGACGCTAGGGATGCACTCAACAAAGATCCTGAGCTTAAGTTTGATTAGATTTAGATGTTTTGTTATGAAAATGGATTCATTTGTTACATTATCTATTACTTATCACAAAAATTGTAGTGACTTTGACTAAATATTGTCCATGACTCCGTGACCACTCAAGCTTGAACTTGGCTTGAACCGTGAACAAGTTTTTGTGTTTTCCTCCACCCCTAGCACGGGAGGGAAAGGTTGAGAGAGGACAAAACGGAGCGGACTGGGGAGGCATGGGAGCGTATCTGCATGGCCACCGAGGGGATCCCGGACATGGGAACTGCTGGAATGTCCCCTTAGTCGTCAGACGATTTTTAATGGTAAAATGTGAGAGTTGTTATATGTGTTCATAATGACACCAAACTATTTGCATACTTGCATCTTCGCACCTTTACATCTTTTTTTCGGTGGCATTTCAATCTCTGAGTAAAGTGAGCAACTTAATTTAAATACCGTGGCTATAGAAGAAACGCGTTTTTATAAGATCAAAAACATTTTCCCACTTCTTTCGGATATTTCTGACGAAATGGGCCTCTTTGTGAGCCAATCTTCTCCTTCTATAAATAGGGCTCCTAATTTTCATCATCCGTAAAGTCCTGCGGGGAGGTTCCGTCCGTCCTCTCCTCCCTTTTTCCGTGTGGTTCACGTGTCGCCACAGCGGGAAGGGAAAATTAGGGATAGCGACGAGACGCCTAAAGAGTATCGAGTCGTGTCCAAGGCATGACCGGCGCTCAAGGCTGTTCGTAACAGAAACATTTTAAAGTTAGAGATTTTTTTCAAAAAAATCTGCGACAAAACTCTTTGAAACTCTTTGAACTCTTTGACGACATGAGAAAAAGTTCTTTTCATCTGATACTTTTCAATCTCAATCCTTGATCGCGCCTTTTCCTAGACATTCAAGCTTAAAAAAGAGAAAGTAAACAAACATTTTGGTGCCTGGCCGGTGTCGCGAACGCGGACGTGGACGTGGGCGTAGTCTCTGACGTGGACGTGGTCAACCAGTGCAACAATATCCTCCCCTCCGCCATCACCACCATGGTAAGCCAGGATAAGTCGGCGTCGGGTGCGTCGGGCGCGTCTTCGTCTGCGCCCAAGACCGCCGCGCAGTTGGCGAAGGAGCGGAAGAAGGCGGCGGAGAAGGAGGCCAAGTTGGAGAAGCTCCGGCTCAAGCAGCAGAAGCAGAAGGAGATGGAGGCCGCCAAGAAGGATGGTGGCGCCGGCGCAGGCGGCGCAAAGGACGCCAAGGACGCCAAGAAGAAGCCCGAGAGGAAGGCTGCGGCCGTGTACGAGGGCAAGACTCGCCCGGGGCAGAAGAAGGACGTGGAGGGGTCGCTGCCCGACGCCTACAGCCCGCAGTACGTGGAGGCGGCGTGGTACTCGTGGTGGGAAAAGTCGGGCTTCTTCAAGCCCGAGTACGGCCGCAAGGGGGTGAGGGACGTCCCCAAGGAGGGCACCTTCGTCATGATGATCCCCCCGCCCAACGTGACCGGCAAGCTGCACCTGGGCCACGCGCTGACCTCGGCCGTGGAGGACGCCCTGGCCAGGTGGCACCGAATGAAGGGTAAGATGGTGCTGTGGAACCCCGGTTGCGACCACGCCGGCATCGCCACGCAGGTCGTCGTGGAGAAGCAGCTGGCCAAGCTGGAGGGCCTCAGCCGGCACGACCTGGGCAGGGACAAGTTCGTGGAGAAGGTGTGGAAGTGGAAGGAGGAGTACGGGGCCTCCATCTACGAGCAGATTCGCCGCCTGGGCTCCTCCGTGGACTGGGACAGGGCCGTCTTCACCATGGACGAGAAGATGTCGCGTGCTGTGGTGGAGGCCTTCGTCAGGCTGCACGAGGAGGGGAAGATCTACCGCGCCAACAGGCTGGGAAACTGGTCCTGCACCCTCCGGAGCGCCATCTCCGACATCGAGGTGGACAAGGTGGACGTTCCCGGGCGAACCCTCATGGCTGTACCCGGGTACAAGAACAAGATCGAGTTCGGCGTCATCGTATCCTTCGCCTACAAGATCGCCGAGCCCTCACTTAAGGGCCCGGAGGAGATAGTGGTGGCCACCACCAGGATAGAGACCATGCTGGGCGACACTGCCGTGGCCGTCCACCCAGAGGACCCGAGATACAAGTCCCTTCACGGGAAGAAGATCGTGCACCCGTTCAACGGGAAGAAGCTGCCCATCGTCCTGGACGAGATGGTGGACCGAGAGTTCGGTACGGGCGCCGTCAAGATCACCCCCGCCCACGACCCCAACGACTACGAGGTCGGAGTTAGGCATAAGCTCCCTTTCGTCAACATCCTTACCGACGAGGGAATGATCAACGAGAACGGAGGAGAATTCAGCGTAAGTACTTGATGGCTTGATAAAACGGGTATCTGAGACATGGAGTGAATATTGCGTCGTATTATTGCAGGGCATGAAACGCTTCGACGCCCGGAAGGCCGTCCTGGAGGCCCTTGACAAGAAGGGTCTGTACCGCGAGACCAAGGACAACCCCATGGTGGTCCCTGTCTGCAGCAGGTCCAAGGACATCGTCGAGCCCATGCTGAAGCCGCAGTGGTACGTCAAGTGCAAGAAAATGGCGGAGGACGCGGCGGAGGCCGTCAGGTCCAAGGAGCTCAAGATCATCCCCTCCATGTTCGAGAAGACGTGGTACACCTGGATGAATGGGATGAGGGACTGGTGCATCTCACGGCAGCTCTGGTGGGGACACAGGATTCCGGCCTACTTAGTCAAAATTGAGGTAGAGACAGCACGAAATAATTGTTTTGAAAATATTTATCTGATTTTGCGTCATCTTTTAGGGCAAGAGCTCGCCGGACCCATGCGAGAACGACAACTGGGTGTCAGGCCGTACGAAGGAGGACGCCTTGCAGAAGGCGGCCAAGAAGTTCATGGTGGACAAGTCCAAGATCACGCTGAGTCAGGACGAGGACGTCCTCGATACTTGGTTCTCCTCCGGCCTCTTCCCATTCGCCGTCTTCGGATGGCCCGACGGAGGAGATGATTTCGACGTCTTCTATCCTGGAACGCTTCTGGAGACGGGGCACGACATCATCTTCTTTTGGGTCGCAAGGATGGTCTTTTTCGGCCAGGCTCTTCTTGGGAAGCTGCCGTTCGAAGAGGTAAGAATTAAATCTTTTTTTGTCCGTTTTAAAATAATTTTTAAGTATTCTCCTCATTTGTGGCAAACGTCAGTGTGTAAAAAATTTGAAAATGGGAGAGGCCGTAAGCAAAGTGTCATCTGTGCCCCATCTCAAGAAAGGTCAAGTGTTCCACGTAAAGGCCCTGAGACCTGATAGGGTCAAAGTTGATCTAACAATGGAACATTTCAAGGAACTTGGACGCGGGGCTTTCGGTGTAGTCAACAAGATGAAGGTGACTCCTCTTGGCGAGCCAAGCCTCATGACTGCCGTGAAGATTCCGGAGCAAGAGGACGAGCTAGCAATCGTGGAATTGTACGTTCTACTCAAATTGAACCACGCTAATGTTGCAAGGCTCCTCTACTACTTCTCCGGCGTAAAGGGAATGCCAAAGTCCATCATTATTGTCCTGGAACTGGTTGAAGGTGGAGATCTCTTTCATTTCCTGAAACGGAATTTTTCTAAGATTCGTGGGATTGGAATGATGTTTGAAGTATTCTCTTATCAGCTTTTTCGGGGGCTTGCCTACTGCCACAGCCGAAAAATCTGCCACCGAGACATAAAACCCGAAAATTTATTGGTGAACCCGGACACTGGTGTGCTCAAGATCACCGATTTCGGTTGCGGAGCTGAAATGAAAAATCCGGCGGACGAACACACTTTCTACATCGGCACGCGGATTTTTCGATCTCCTGAGCTTCTTCTCGGTGCTACACATTACGATTTCACCGTTGACGTCTGGGCCGGCGGAGTGGTCATGTCGGAGATGGTTCTTGGCATCCCTCTGTTCTACGGGCGAGAAGGTCAGAGAGGCCAGCTACTCAGCATTTTCGAGTACCTAGGCGTGCCTAAGGACTCCGACTTCAGGGCCATGGGGGCTGATCCAATACCCTTGCCCAAACGCGTGGCCCAAAAGTCAATCGGTCAGAAATTCAAAATGCACGGAGTGCACCATGAGAAGTTGCTCCTTAAGCTGCTGGAACAGATCTTCGTTTACTCACCTGCGCAACGTCTAACTGCCTGGGAAGTGTGTGCTTCTGATTTCTTTACAAGCCTCAGGAAGTACGACAAGTTGCCAAACGGACAACCATTACCCAAGTTGTTCAATTTTTCCCACTTCGAATTCAACTCCATGACCACGCATGTTCAAAGAAGATTTGCCACGGCCAGGGCGATGCAACGCCAATAGAGCACCAATTGTACTTTGTTGTAAACACCACTGCCTCTCCTTCCCGCGAGGAAAAAATAAAACAAAAAGCGGCTACGTTTCGTTTCGTTTCAATATTTGTACCTTTTATTGCCCCTCAGGTGTACCTGCACGCCATGGTGCGCGACGCTCACGGGCGGAAGATGAGCAAGTCTCTGGGTAACATCATCAACCCGGTCGACGTGATTCAAGGAATTGGCCTAGAGGACCTCCACAAGACGTTGCTCGGTGGAAACATCGACCCGAGAGAGGTAGAAAAGGCCAAGCAGGGCCAGAAGCAGGACTACCCTAATGGTATTCCCGAATGCGGAACGGATGCTCTGCGATTCGCTCTCTGCGCCTACACCGCTCAAGGTTGGTGGAAAGTAGCTCCTCTAATTGTTCTTATCAGACTAGTTTCACTGGGTTTTTTTTCTCGCAGGTCGGGATATCAATCTAGACGTGCTCCGCGTCCAGGGTTATCGCTTCTTCTGCAACAAGCTGTGGAACGCCACCAAGTTCGCCATGATGTACCTGGGCAAGGGCTTCAAACCTGAGGTGGACATTGTTGCATCGCTGCACAAGAAGCCGCGCACGGACAAGTCCTCCTCCGACAAGTCCGCAGCCTTTGTCCACTCTGCACTTCCTCCCGCCGCGGACATGAACTCGACCGCCACCTTCGGCCTCCTCAACGCCTGTCTGGCCTCCTCGCCCTTCCTCAGCTCCTCCCACCCTTCCCAGGTTGACGTCGTCGCCTTCGAGTCGCTCAAGGAGCAGCCCAGCCACTGGAACCATCCGCACCTGAGCCGCTGGTACCACAACCTCAATGCTCACACGGCGGAGGAGAGAAAGGCCTTCCCCGGTGGGCTTGGCGTCCTCACCCCGCGCCCCGCTCCCCTCACGGCCATGGACAGGTGGATCCTCTCGAGGCTGTCCTACGCCGTCTCCGCCTGCAATGAGGGCATCGCCTCCTACAACTTCCCCCAGGCCACCACCGCGCTCTACAACTTTTGGCTCTACGAGCTCTGCGACGTTTACCTGGAGTGCCTGAAGCCCGTCTTCCAGGGGACGGACGCGGCCGCCGCCACCACCGCCAGGAACGTCCTCTACGTCTGCCTGGATGCGGCGCTCAGGCTAATCTCGCCCTTCATGCCCTTCATCTCGGAGGAGCTTTTCCAGCGCCTCCCCCGAAAGTCCGACCGGGAACCGCCCTCCATCGTCGTCACCCGATATCCGGAGGCGGCCGAGCTTCCCTTCCGGGACCAGGCGCTGGAGGCAGAAGTCGAGCTGGTGCAGAAGATCGTCTCCGGGGTCCGCTCCGCCAGGTCCGACTACACTCTCCCAAACAAGGTGAAGACGAACCTTTTCCTGAACGTGTACGACAAGGACCTGAGCCGGCGCCTGGAGGGGTATACCGACGTGGTCGGGACGCTGGCCTACTGCTCCGACGTCAAGGTCACCTCCAGCCCTCCGGAAGACAATTGCGCCGTCGTCACCGTCTCCGACAAGTGTTCGGCCCACATCGTGTTGTCAGGCCTTATCGACCCGGCCAAGGAGAAGGTCAAGCTGGAGAAGAAGAAGGAACAGCTCAAGGCACAGCTCGAGAAGCTGAAAGCGGCCACCAAGGTGCAGGGATACGAGGAGAAGGTCCCAGCCGAGGTCCGCGCCGCCAACAAGGAGAAGGCCGCCCAGACGGAGGCTGAGATCAAGCGGATCGAAGAGGCCGTCGTCTCCCTCAGCAAGTTTAGGCAGGAGTAGCTTGTGGGCAAGGCCGAAATTGTTATTGCGGTCTCTATGCATTGGATAATAATTTACAAAGAATATACGGTTAATTTTAAAACACTTGTCTCAAGGCCATGATAGTCAATACTTGTAGGTAGGATGAGAACCTGTTCAATTTCCACAATCAGAAAAATTTTATGCGTGCTGACGCTGTTTGTTATACTGTATAAAACGTGCTTTTTACCTTGATAGGTGTATTGCACAAAATTAAAACTCATCTGGGAAAAAGTAGCTTCTGCCTTTTCACATGGCAAAGGTTCACTGATACGTTTTGTGATGCATGTTATTGAACACGTACCTACAGTACAATCATACTTGCCACATTTCATGATCTAAATGCCAGAATTTTCAAATTAATAAGTTAACTCTTAGTAGGTGTCTTTTGGGGAAAATCTGTACAGTACTTTTTTCTCTGTTTCGTGCAAAGTTTTTTCATTTCCCTGAACTATTGAAAATTAATGGTAGATATGTTTTTTCAAAATTAAAAGTTGATATTTTTAAGGGAAACTGTTGTGTTAGTCAGAGTCTTTCTCAGCCCTGTCACGGCGCTCATCGTCCCCTTCAAAATGTCCGAAGATTCGGTGCAAGGCATAAACTATCTCACAAATCTCTATTTAAGGGCTTTCTACTCCTACCACTTTCTCAGTGAAATTCTTCAGCAAGATGAATATCTCCAAGAATACTCCAGAAAGTTCGAATACAGTTCCAAAGTAGCTCAAAGTAACGCTCAAATCATGACAGATTATCTACATAACAGCGGAAAAAGATTTGTTCTAATGGAGCCACCCAGGATGTTGGACTTCGATCTGAAGAAAGCTGCGGAGCTGGACAGGACAATTCGCTACTGCGTGAGACGTTTGGAGCGGATGGCTGTGAGGGACTCGGACGAAGACCTGCTTCAAATACTGAAGACAAAAATTGTGAAGAAATGTGGCTCACTTTCCCAGATAGTTAAAATTTCCAGTGAAGAAACCAAAATAGAATTCCACGAGGAGCAAATAGAAATCGTCCGCAAGAGCAATGACGACTCTTCGTCGCCAGATGCCGAAGGAGACGTCAAAGACCAAGAGTCAAGCCCAAAAGAAACTTTTTCGAGACTGGTATCAAACCTGCTCAAAAACACTCCATTTAGAGACGTGGACCAAGAAAGGGAAGAAACAGCGTCGGACAGACCATTGCACGAAAAGGAGTCTCCCGCATCAAAGTCCACGTCCGGAGATCGACCCAGTGAAGTCCCCTTGCCATCCGACGATGAGGGAAGAGGACAGGAAGAGGACTGCGAGGGGGAAAGTTCGCACGATTCTGATGAGAGCAGGGATGAAAGTCAAGCCGAGAAAAATGTTTCTCTCGAGGAAGAAGAGCCTCCTCAAGAGCAAGATGAAAAAGTGGTTGGGCAGCACGCAGACAGCGGCTTTCTTGAAACTCAAGATCAGGAGCTAGAAGGTGTGGCGACTGCCACAAATGACCAGAGCTTGCAGATTGAGGAGGGAGAGGAAGAAAAGCAATTGGTAGAGAGTTTTCAACCGCCCACGGTCACTGGTGTGTACACATCAAGCATGACAATTGACCACAGCCTGCTCGAATTAGCCATGGACCTTCAACTCCAATGGGAACATCCACCGAAAACAGTTTTGGTCGTCAAAAAATCAAATGATCTGGGAACAGACAAGGGTTTCGTAGATCTTCTTGTGTGGTTGAAGAAAGAGCACACAGATCTCACGATTTACGTGGAATCCACAGTTTTGGAGGAAAGTTCGTTTAAAGAAAAGTTCCTAGAGGGCAAAGTAAAGGAAACGTGCAAAATTCTCAGCGAGCCCAACGCCGATGGAAAGGACATCGATTTGGCCATTTCAATCGGCGGAGATGGAACTCTGTTGCACACTGCCTCTCTTTTCCCGAGAAAAATGCCTCCAATAGCTGCTTTCAGAACTGGGACTCTCAACTTCCTTGTCCCCTTCAAATTCGACAAAGATTCTGTGCAAACAGTGCTGGAACGCATTTTGAAAGGATGCGCTCATGTGAATTTGAGATCGAGAATCAAGTGTGAGATGAAAGGAGAAACTGGCGAAGCAGTGGGAGAGCACACCGCTTTAAACGAAATTGCTGTAACAAGGGGTAGCAGTCCTCATTTGTGCAAAATTGACGTATTCATGGATAAGAAGAGGCTGGCCAGAGTGGAGGGAGATGGCATGCTGATTTGCACTCCGACAGGTAGCACAGCTTATGGCCTAGCTGCAGGTGGGTCTGTCCTCCATCCTGCAGTGTCGTGTCTGCAAATAGTACCCATTGCTCCCCACACAATATGCACGAGGTCAATCGTGGTACCGGCATCATCTGAGATAACTTTTCGCTTGGATGAAACCTCAAGAGGAGATGCGACGGTCACAAGCGACGGGGCACATGCCTTTACAATGACAACCTCCGATGAACTCGTGATGAACTCCTCATATTATCCATGTCCTATCCTATACGGGGTGCCTGAAGACACCGAGGGCAAAGACTCTGCCTGGCTAAAGTCATTTCATTGGTGCAGGAAGTTGGAAGCCCCGCCTGCAAGAGATGACCAGGTACCGGATTGCAAAACTTGCACCTATATTAAGGATCCTTTGCCAGAATAATCATACCCAGAAGCAATTGTTTGCTATTATTATGAAATATAAAATAATTCTAAACAATAATCTAGTGACTCAGTGGCTGACTTATCACCTCACGAGACGTTCCATCGCGACTACTGAGTACCTAGGTGAAAATGTGGGTCGTTCGTCGCTCCCCCTTCCCTAACGCGGGCCGTCCGCTTTTCCCGTCCCGAGCGCCCGCCCGCCCGCCGGGACCATGCAGCTCCTATGCACCGGGATGCACGTCGGATGCAGCCGGGATGCACTAAAGTCGGGGAGGTAACCGCTCGCTTCCACTCTTTTGGCCCGCTCTCCTTTATGACCCTCCTCCCGTCCGTTCCCACTCTTTGCAGGCTGCACTCCCTCGCCACTTCGGTGGGAGGTGGCCGCCGCCGCCGCCGCCGAGCGCACGAAGCTCCCCTTCCTCCTTTCGATCTTCTAAGGGCGCTTCTCCCTGGCCCAAACGTAGGATGGTGGAAGCCAGGGAGAGAGGCGGACGGACGGAGAGAGCGGCAGAGAATCGCCGTTGCCAGCGCCCACCGGAGTGCGTCGTCGGTGAAGAAAGAGAGCTCGAGACCCCTTGCCCACTGCCGGAGCCGCCAGTGGAGACCAACAGTCGGCGCATTGCCGACGCCTCACTCAAAAGGCCAGCAAAAACCTACACGACAAGAAAAAAATTGCTATCTAAATAATGCTAGAAAATATGCTGGTGTTGTGAAAATTTTGGGCCCTACAGCTCAACCACAAAGAGTGCGTGTTGTTGTTGCGGGGTCTGTTTCAGTTTAAGTATTCTGAAATGTCAATGTCTTCAGGTCAAAAGTGTTATTTGTTGGCTGCTGTTTTCATTCTCTTCCATGCCCATAATTTCATTCTTGCGTCATCTCTTCATTCCCAGATTATAATTCCCTGGAGGTCAGAGTCTGACCCCTTTGCTCCATAGGCATAGTATCATTCTTCTAATTGTCCTGATCTCGCCACAGTTAACTCTTAAAAGTATAGCATTCAATTAGTAACCCTTTCATCCACTCACTAATTTCAAAAAGAAAGAAATCTATTATCTTATGAGGGAAAAAAGGAATTCAGTCAAATAAACTCCCTAGTAGCCCTGAACAATCATAAGAAAGAAATTCCGAAAAGGTCTTCATTAAGAAATAAAATCAAATCCATGGTATTGTTCTAGTAGAAGTACCTTTCCGAATTTTTGTTTAGTACATAGGTAGGAAAAAAGACCTGTACAAAAATGGGCTATCCCGCCGGGAATCTAAGGCAGTTGAGCCGGGGCCGCCGCCGTTGTTGCCGCCGCCGTCCGCCGCCTCTCCGTCCCTTCTCCGCCGCCGTTCCCCCACTGCCCTCCTTCCTCCTGCGCTTGCAGAAAAATTGCAAGTGCGGCCTGCTGCAGGCAGTAAAAGGGTTTCGGCGGATTCGGAGGATCAAGAGAAAGGAGGGTTGCAGCAGCGGCAGCAGCAGCAGCGACGCCGCCGCCAGCAGCAGCAACTACGTCATCGTGGCCACGTCCGCCATCTCCACCCGCCACGTCTCCCTCCGCCCCCGACAAGTCTCATCCCCTCCCCGACGGCGAGGGCGATCCCACCTCCTCCTTCACCTCCCTCCCCCGCCGACGCAGGAGTGCACCATGGCATCGTTGCACCTCAGTCCGGTCTCCCCCCACCACCTTCCTCCCCCTCCGGGCGCAGAGCTACTCATACCAAAGACTCGAACGTGGACTCTCCCTCAAGATCTCTCTGTTGCTCTCCGCCTCCTCCTCCTCCTCCTTCCCCGACCCGAATGTGGTTGCCCATAATCAGTCCTCATCTGATCCTCCGGGAAGTGCAATACCCCAAACCCGGACACCACGGGTTCCATCACAGAGTCCGGGCCTTCCGCCACCGTCCCTCCCCCATTTTTCGCAAGGAACAAAAAAGTGGGATCGCCCATGCAATCCCGGTGGCAGACGGGCGGACGGACGGAGAGGGAGGCTCGGGCCGCCGCCGCCGCCGCCGCCGCCGCCGCCGGATAAAGAGGAGCTAGGCTGCGCTGCAAAATTCCTGAGTCGGTCTCCGCCATCTTTGTTGTTGCATCTTCTCCGCTGCACCGGAACGACCGATCGACCTGGACCCCGTCTCACCCCTCTTCACCCCTGAGACCTCCAGCAACTACAGCGTCGACGACCACCCCTGATCCAGTAAGATACGACGGCCTTCCGCGTCTTCCCACGGCCTCCGCCGAGGTCACAGTCACGTGCTACTGGTAAGCCAAAGAAAGCATCGAGGTCAAGGAATTGAGATGGGGGATGGATTCGCCATCCTTCTTCTGGAAAACAATAGGAAATTTTTCTCTCTAATCGACAATTTCCCCAATTCTAAATCCGGTATAAAACTCATCAAATTCCAATGAAAACATTAATCTTTCTTCTCGAAAATCACCCGCCATAAAATTTTGCCTGAGCAAATAACTTCGATGGTGATTTCATTCAAGATTCCAATTTTAGTTGCTGGTTTTCGACACTTGCTTTTTGCATCTTGTAAAAAGCAATGATAGTCAAGTTCCGCTGCAGGAAATACTTTTTGAAGGAAAAGTCCACCATCTCACATGAGCGGGTTGGAGTTTCCCCTTTCCAGGGGCCGCGGCGAAAGAAAAAGATCCCCCTAATTATTCGGACAAAGTGACTGCAAACAGTTATTTCATTCTTCCTACAATGATCCCTAGACTCCCTACTCGCTATAAATTGATATCAAGTAGGGGAGATATTTTTTTCTACGACCTACCCGTGTCTCCCATCTCGGGATTAACGGAAACCCTAGCACCCGATAGATCCTTTTTCCTTTCAGACCATCGGATATGCGATCTTTTTGCGTGCATTCCAGATTTTAAAAAATCATATATGTGCTATACCACCTCTCACATATTTTTTTCATGTTTCAGGGGGGCGTCGAGACGAGACCTCCATGCGACAATTCCAGGAGGAATCGCCAAATCAAAAGGGTACTCCTGCGAGAAAAAAGTTTTTGGCTTGAGGTAAGCAATATCCTATTGCTGCTTAAGGTTTATCTATATTTCTTTCGCTGAGACTTATGCAGGCGAGAATACTTGGCCATGTTTTTTATATTCGACTGCTGCACAGCGATGTGGGATAAATAGAGGCAACTTTTTGATTGAGAGCGAGCTGTAGTTTTGCAGCTTTCGAAAGGCTTTTAAGTCCAGGCAATAGCAAGACACATTAGTCTTATACAGTAGTCAGTACTGTATTTTTATGACTACTTTTTTCTTACTTCAGGTTTCGGAAGTATTTTTTTCTTCCTCATCGCTCCCACAAGCTCCAATAAAAACATCATGTGAAAAAAACAAGACTTGGTGCAAGAAGACAGTGTTTCAAGCATTTTCGCTCGCGATAAGTAAGGCAGAAACGGCCATTTGTGGATATTTCTGCACTGTGCAAAAAAGCCCAATAAATCCACAGGGCGAAATAGGAAGAAAACCCAGACGCGAATAAAAAAAAAAGAAACCAGCGAAGACAAAACTATGCCACCTTCTGTTGTTCCCGCGTCGATTTTTTTTTCGAGCGAATTGCCTCCCGACTTTTGCAGGCAACTACTACACCCAACAGCCCCTCCGCCGCCGTCTGCCCCCCCTCTCCCTCTCTCTCGGGCATTGAACCCTTGCAGATTCTCCTCTCTTCCTCCTCCTCCTCTCCTCCGCCGTCTGTCTCATTTTTGCAAGGTGCAGTGGCCAGCGCGGATTCAACCATCTCCACTAGAACTTTGCATTGAAAAAAGGAACCGAATTCCTCTCTCCATTCGAAAACCTCCCTAACTCCTCTAAATTTTGTTTTCATTGCACAAACTACCTCTCGGAAAGAAAATGTCTCAGATTGTCCTTTTCCTCCCACTGTGTAATAAAAATTTTCTCTGTATGTATAAAAAATTTAGTCTACGCACTGTTAAAGGATTCGGCAAATCCTCCCCCGTCCTCCCATCGCCTTCCGTCTCGCCGTCTGGGTTGCAGTCTGCAATAGTGCAAAGTGAGAACGAAAGTCTCATTCCTCCTCCTTCTCCTCCGCCGCCGTCTCCTCCTCCTCTATAGCTGGGTCGTTCACCCCTTGCCTCCGCCGACTCCGCCAGGGGGGGCCTCTCTTCCGTGGCGGAGGCTGCATGAGAGCACCGTCGTACGATGTTGCCTAAAAAACTGTTCTGCAAAAATAATAGCATTGGCTTACGGTTCGAATTCTCCGTGGTTCTTTGGTCAGACATATCAGCAAAAGAGTTATTAATAGTAAGAAATGTATACCCACCCAACCCTACTATGGTGTATGGAAAACAAGCCAGTGCTAAAAAGCCGCACAGTATCTGGAAATCGATGCATATTTCTTTCTTTATTTTTTGCACAGACGTGGCAGACAGACACAAAAAGAATTACGACCGGCCGATCCACCTTAATTCCCCCTTCAGGTTTTACGTACGTCTGTCCAAATTGGCAACGGGGGAGTGAGAGAAGCGATCTACCCAGTACAGCATGTAGTGTCTGCATGGGTGCATTGCCCCTCCTTTTTCGCAAGGAGGAGAGGCGGAGGAGAAAAAAATTGGCGACCTTGTCTAGACGTCTCAGTTGCAGAAAAGAGAGGGCTTTAACCTGCATGCGGCGGCGGGCGGCGGCGGCGATTGAAGGGGGGGAAGAGAAAGAGGCAGGAAAATACTGTACATGATATTTCTGCCACCTTTTTTCTAATACGGCATGAAGAAATATTTACTTAATGAACCCATTTGTACGTGTTTTTACTATCAAGTATCAGCTATACCTGCAGGTTGCTCTCGCGGAGAAGACAAAGAAAAGGATTACTCATACTCAGCCTCGATTCAGAAAAACGCGTCCCCCCGAAATACCAAAAAAAGCAAGGATTCGCGAATATTTTCTCTTGATTTTCCTCCACTCGCCATATACCACATACGTACGGGGGGAAGAAAAGGGAAAGTCGCTCTCTCTCTCCACTCCAAAGGAAGAGGGGGTAAGGAACTCCCTCCCGCGGGTCGAGAGAGCCTCCATCACAGAAATATAGAGACCAGACAGACGTCTGAGGACGAAAGGGAGGTCGCTGAACCCAACAAACTGTCTGAATGGAGGTTACGGAGGACGATTTCGCGGGGAAAGAAGATGCAGAGAAAAAGGCAACGAACTTTTGACACGGGAAAGGGAAATTGTGAAACGGGCGTGCAAATCAACGGCAAAATCCGGATTTTTCTGTAGCTAGGCAGGGACAGTGGATCGTACCTTTTTTTAACAGATGATGTTTCAGGAGTGCCTTGTCGAACTACCAACAATTCATTTCAAGTATACATGACCAATTCTCATAGGTGCTCAAGTTGGTCTCGGATTTTGAGGGCTAGGGGAGGGGGATCTAGTAAATAAAGTTCGTACTTTACTACAATGGGATCCGGAGGCTAGGGCCGGGGGGTCTTTATAGTCAGACCCCCTACTGGAGCACCTATGCCAATTCTACACGTAGCAGTGTAGCATTCAAATTGAGTGTGGGAAATTGAAACCGGAAGTGGATTGAGGCGGACGGACGCCATTTCGTTTTTTAAAAGTCTTCTTCCTTCGGAAGTTTGAGAAGTCGCCCTTTGCGCAACCTACTTTTGAGAGGACGAGGGATGAGCGAATCCCCTTCAGAGCCTTTCTCTCCGTAGCGTACGCAAGCAGGATAAAACAGAGAGTGAGAGAAAGACCATCTGCTTTCTCCGACGCATATGTGGGCCGAGAACAAAGGATCTGGCGACCGATTAGTGCCAATGTTTTCTCATGCTAATTTTTGCCAAAACAGCAGTTGTTAAGTACCCGAGTCTACACTGTATTTTATTAGCGCTGGGTTCAGTTAAGCGGTTTTTTTAATAGTGTGCGAATACTGACGGAACATATTTTTTAGTCTTGGCTGAGCCAACTCTTTTATTGCAAAATTCCAACGCTATGATTTTTTCTCCCAATCACCCACATCTTTGGGTACATGGCGACCTTCTTCTTTTTCTCCGAACCAGCGCAAGGGCGAATCTCCCAAGGACCTTTTCCTTGCGAAAAGTACGCAGGGAGAGAGTGAGGGGGAGAGAGAGAAGGCGGAAGCAACCACTTGCTGCTCCTCCATCCTCCATAGAAGGAGAATCGCGAAATGGAAGAGTCCATTTTCCACCCACCCACCTTTCTTTTGCGAAGAGGAGGCGGGGGAGGGAAGGGGGAGGATCGAAGAGAGCGAATCCTTTCTTCCTTTCAGCCTCGTTCGCGGAATAAGGACACGGAAGAGGAAGAAAGGAAGAGGAAGAAAGGGGAGCAAGGATCCTTTCCTCCCCTCCCTCTGCAAGAGAGAAAGAGAGAGAGAGAGAGAAAGGGGAGGATGCTTTCTCCCTCCCCCTCTCCCCCCCGCGAGAGTGACCCACTTTGCCCGCCTCCCCCCCCGGAAAGGGTTCCCCCCCGTCCTTGGCGGCGAGGCCCCCCCCTCGCTCAGGGGGAGGGGCCTCCCCCCCTCGCGAAAAACCTCCTCCCCGACAGCGTTTTGGCGAATCGGTGACCTCGCTCCCGTTTTTCGCCGCGAGCTAAAGAGTGGGGGGGGGGGGGAAGGCGCGCCTCTCTCAAGAAGGGGAAAGGGATATGGACTACTATAATACATTACGTATATGGTACGTTGTTGCGAAGTGGGGGAGTAGGGAGGATGGGATTTAGCATCGTTTGAAAACAGTTTTACTTCAACTAGAACGTGCGAAGATGGGACTACAGTTGGTCGGTGCAGCTGCGTGCGGATTTAATTTTCGGAGGAGATAATCTTTCGGGGAATAAAGTCACGTATATATAAATATCGTGATATTTCTGTGCTGAAAAGCACAATCGAGCCATTTCCCTACCAAGGAAAGATAAAACTCTCTCTTTCTCTGATGGACACGTAGCCGTTTCTCTGGCTTTTTCTGGAGTCTTTAGCCGTACGTAGATGCAAGGACACCACGACCTTCAACGGGCGCTGCAAAAAGAGGTGGAAAGAGAGAGAGAACTCACAAAAAATTTGCGCGCTGGAGACCATAGACCACGCCGCGTGTAGTCTTGAGTACATTTGTACGCAAAATTTTATTGTTCAGCAAAAAATTGCGGGTCGAAGCCATTGTAAAACTATTAGGGCAAAGGCTATCCTGCCCTAAGAATTGATTGATTTTCTTTCTTCCAGGCTTGCTTTGTGGGAAAGACAAAGGTGTACATATTTTGTGCTTCTGCCTTCATCAACACAAATTCACGGCAGATAAAGCTCCTCTTTCTGAGACAGGCAGACTTGGGAAAATATCGTGTGTGTTCTACGTTTATGTTTTTGACACGTCGCACTCTTTCACTCCGAGCGGAAGAGGCAACAAAATATTAGAAAAAGCCATCAAGCATGCAGTTACTGTACTGAAATATACTGATAGATCGGTAGTATGGCACTTGGACGCCAGCCGTCATTTGACTTGATGACATTTATTTTTGTTTCTGCACTCAGAAGTTGCTCTTTTTGCAGAAACAAAAATCAGAGTGCTCCAATTATTTGTCTTCTTTTTCAAAGTATGGAGTTCACGGCAGCTTCCGTGACCGGGTCTTGACTCCCGCCGTCTCCTTCTCCAGATCCAGAGCCTCGAGCCAGCCCCCCTTCTCCTCCTCCGACTGTGCTATTCCCTCCTGAGGCCGCTGCTGCCTCGTCAGCCTCGATCGAGTCCAGCAGCCCGGCCAGGTTGTTAAAGTCGGGGGTCTCTATCCTTCCTCCCTCTCCCTGGATGTCGAGGATGCTGTTGATGGCACTCTGGACGTCCTCGTCTCCGGCCTCCTCCAGGTTGGGCAGGTCCAGCACTGACTCTGACTCCTCCGCCTCTTCTTCCTCTTCGTCGTCCTTCCCCTCCAGGATGGATCCCACGGCGCGGTCTGTGTCGACGTCCTTGAGGCTGAACTCTTCGTCCGAGTCTGATCCCGCTGCTGCTGCGGCGAGGGTGGTAGTAGTAGTCGAGGAAGAAGGTGGAGGAGGAGGTGGCGGCTGCAGAAGCGGTGTGGAGGAGGGAGACTTAGGTTGCTGTTGTCCTGACGAGGAATCACTCTGAAAGGCTGATACCTCCCTCCGAATGGACTCGAACTCGTCGTACTGGTCATCTTGATCTTGATCCATTGCTTCCTCCTCCCCCTTGGCTGCCTTCTTCCAGTTGCCGCTCTGACTGCGAGAGAACTTGAGACCCAAGAATTTGTCTTTCTCGTTTGCCACAGCCTCTTGCTTCTCCTGTGCCCCCACGTCCTCGCCAGAGGAGGCCTGCGAAGCGAGAGGCACCGCCGGCAGCAGGACTGGAGGAGGAAGGTGGGAGTTGTCCCTGGGTTCCCCCGTCCCTCCTCCGCTCCCACAGAACTGCTCCTCCTCCTCCCGCTTCTCCAAGATTGCTGCAGCAGCCGCCGCCTCTTCCTCCGCCGCCACCTTGCTCGACTCCTCCTCCTTCCTCCTCGCCTCCTCGTGCTTGAACTCCTCCTTCTCCCCCATCAACGACTGTCGCTCGTCAGTGTCCCACATGCGAGCCAGCATCACCACCTCAGATGACGCGGAAGAGCGCTGAACAAAAAAGTATATAAAAACCGAACAAGAAAAAACATGAAGAAAAGCCTCACCATGTTCTCCAATCCTAGCAGGTAGTGGTACTTGTTGAGCATCCCCCTGTACTTGGAGAGGAGCCCCTCGGCCCTGGTCTCGAAGGCCTCCTCGGCCTCCATCATCTCTTTGGGACTCTCGTCGAGCTCGTCGAAGACGTGGTACCTCAGCAGCCTTTTGCAGGCGTCCTCCTTGCTCCGGAACGGGGTCCGGTAGTTAGGGGTCACTGCCTCGTTCTGGTCCTTCTTGATCTGGCTCTCCACCCAGGCGATCCTCTTCTGCTTCAGGGTGGGGGCCGCCAGGAGGACGGAGGGGTCGCCGGCAGGACGCTTTTCTCCGGCCACGGCGGACTTGGAGCCCTCGCTGTCGGAGGAGGAGGCGACCGAGGAAGCTGCTGCTGCCGCGGCGGCAGAAGCAGCGTCCATCTGCTGTTGCATCCTTTGCTGCTGCTGGGCGAAGTGGTTGTTCCTGAGCAACTGCAGCTGGGCTGGCTGGAAGTTGAGCTGCTTGATGAGTACGGCCTTGTTGTCCGAGATGAACTTGTGCTGCTCGTCCGGGGGCAGCTGGGCCATCTTTTGCTTGAACTCCGTGACGATCTTGCGCTGCTCTGCGGTCAGGGTGGGGACGTTAGGACTTCCGCCGCCGCCGCTCGCTGCAGCAGTTCCACTACTGGCTGGAGACGCAGCCATCCCTTGGATGACCGTAGGGATGTTGGGGGCCGATGCTGTAACAAGAGCAGGAGTTGGCATGGCTGCGGCCGCGGATGACGATGCTCCAGCAGGAGGAGGCTGCTGCGTGACAGACTTGATGGCCACTGCTGGCGGGGACAGCAGGCCTCCGGGAGGGCGGGGCGACACCTGCAGAGAACAAGATTCGTACTTTAGACTGGGCAAATGATCGTAGGACAACCGGTGCAACTAATCCCCTAAACAGCCATCGACAGAGGTGAGGACAGACGAGAGGAAAACGTGTTAACGTGGTCACGAACACCCATCCATGATACACTGGCCACAACCAACATTGTTATGTGAGAAGAAGAAAGCACATTGGGGCACACCACTGCATCAGTTGATCCTTGAGAAGCACGCTGAGGAAGAAATTCACCACGACTTACACTGCTTCTACCGATCTGTTGGATACTTGGTCTTAGTCCGCTGGAGTTAACTACGCGAGTGGCAGTGGAAAGGGTTGTCTAAAACGAAATAAAAAGGAATTGGAAGGGACAGTTACAGGCAAGACTATGTTGCAAAAACTACAGTAGAGGTACGATCTGGGATGGAGCTGATATAATCGAGCTATTACCCTGGGATGCTGAAGGGGGGTCACAGGCACCGCGGACGGAGGTCCGCTGGCCCCGAGCACAGTAACGGTGGAAGGACCGGGAGCCACAACTGGAGAAGCAGCAGCAGCAGCAGCAGCAGGAACTGGAACAGCCACCGGAGCTGGCGAGGTTTCTACCACAACAGGCTTTCCAGAGGCAAGGATGTGCTGCTGCCTTGTCTGCAGATGCACCAGGTCGGCCTCGTCGCGCGAGCTCTTCTTGGTCTTGGCCTCAAGCTCCTTGATCCGGCTCTGGACCGCTTTGAGATTCTGAAAAAATGAAATAGCAAAACTGAACAGTTGTCCTTTAGTAGATTGTTTCTTTAACATTTACCGCCTGCTGCTCCTGCGTCAGCTCGATCGTCTGAATCTTTTGTAGGGCGAACTGTCCGTTCGGCCCCTTGACCAGGCGAGTGTTGGGAGGCAGGTTCTGGAGTGCCCTCATCTGCGAGGGGGCCCCTCCTCCCATCGACACCTGGGGCTGCTGTTGCTGCTGCGCCTGCTGCTGCTGATCGTGTGGGTCCTCCTCTGCGCTGACGCGGCGGTTGGCCAGGCTGTTCAGGAAGGATGCTTGGAATCCGGTGGTCCCAGCAGTCTTCTCCACGTTCGGCAGCGGCGCAGCCTTCGTTGGACTGCCCCCTGGTCTCGAGACTGCCACTTGCTGTGCTGGGGGCTCTGCCACCAGGGCGGCCAGCGAGGCTGGAGGTGGGAGGGAGCGAGGAGCGGCGGAGGTGGACGGTGCGCCCAAGACGTCTGGAGTACTAGGGACGCTGCTGGTGCTGTTGGCCGCGTTCTCCCCTGCTATTGACTTTATGAACTCTGCCATCTTTTCGTCTCTGCCTATCGTGAGTGTCTGGGGCTCCTTCTGCAAGTTCTCCAGGAGCTGCGATATCTGAGCGTCGGCGTCCGCGGTCTCCCGACTCATCTGAGACGAGAACTGTGGCGCCCCCGTCGAGGTGGAGGGGCCGGGGAGGCTGACGTCGGCCGGGATCACGGGAGCGGCGAACTGCTGCGAAGAGCCCGAGGCCAGGGAAGTTGGCGGCAAGGGTTGTTGTATGCTTTGAAGCAAGTTGGGGGCTGTCGCAGTGGCTGGAGCCGAAGGGACGACGACCGCCTTGTTGCTGCTGCCGAGGCCCAGGATGTTGGCGGCCTGAACTGCGCCAGGTGGAGCGACGGCGGGGGCCTTCAAAGCTCCAGAGGGATCCTGGGGAAGTTTACCGAGGAGCACAGTCGGGGTCGCTCCGCCGCTCAAAATGGGGGAAGATATCACAGGCATGGCGGAGGTGGATTGGCCGGCGACGACCGGGGAGGAGGACGCCAACGCGGACTGGACGCTGGACACCGCTGGAATCGGTATTGCAGCGCCCGCCACGGGAGCCGAAGCCGAAGCCGAAGTGCCCTGGTTGCCGGACTGTTGTTGATCCTAGTAACGGAGAAAGTAAAAGCGATAAAGACACAGCGTGATCAAGAGAGATAATGAGTCTCAGCTTTGTTCTTATCACAGCTCCACGCTTTACATATTACAAAACTGGGCAATATGCAAATGAAGGCACTTACCCTTTCCCCTCTTCCAGTTCCAAACGTGGAGAAGTCAAAGTCTTCTGGGTCAAGACCCTTTTCGCCAGTCTTTTCGAAAAAGACCTTGAGTTCATTCCGTGATCGGAAGCGCTTCCCGGAGGGGCCAATGATAAAGACTTCGTACCTGTAGAAAAACGAAGAAGATACAATAATGCCGCGCACCTTGCAGAAAATGTTTGTTGTATCGCGTACCTTCCCGCGGATGCTCCGCTCTTCCTCTGCGACACCTTCCTATGCCACCCCGCTGGAAGCCTGTCGTCTTCGTAAAGGGGGACCCTGTTTGACTCGCTCCTGCTGCTCGTAGGGTTCTTCGTCGGGGAGGACCGCGAGGCCCCGGTTGACGACGACGGTGATGCAACTGCCGCTACCGTAGCGGGCGAAGACACAGCTGCTGCTGGACCTGACGCCATGGCGGCTACGCTTGGAGAAGCAATGACGGCTCCTTGGGAGACTGACAACACCTGCCCTCCTTCAAGAACAGCAGTTTGTTGTTGAGCAACAAAGGGTTGAGGTTGTGGAACCGAGCTCTGGAGGACGAACTGGCCATCAGGACCTTGCACCAGCTGGAGTTGCTGCTGCTGCTGCGGAGCAGGTGCTGCAGCGGGAGTCGCAGTGAGTGGCAAGGGTTGCTGAATTTGGGCCAGGAGTTGAGATCCGGAGTTGGATGCCAACGAGGGCGGTTGGACTGGGTCCGAGGCACCGAGGGATATTGGGAGAGCGGTTGGCTGCGTCGGCAGTTGGATGGGGGTGGATTGCAATGATGGTTGCAGTTGCTGGGGTACGACGTCCTCTACTCCCTGACTAGTCCCACTACCGTCCTCGACGCCGAATCCCTCCAGATCCAGGCCAACGTCCTTCATCAGCTCCCCCAAGTCGAGGCCGCTTCTTTGCTGCTGCTGCTGCTGCTGCTGCTGCTGCTGCTGCTGCTGCTGTTGTTGTTGTTGTTGTTGTTGTTGTTGTTGCTGCTGCTGCTGTGGCTGTTGCTGTTCCGCCTTCTTTTTGGACTTTTTGCTCTTCTTCTTTTTCCCCGTTGGAGTTGCTGCAGCTGAGGTTGAAGGCAAAGGTGGAAGAGCCGCCGTCGCCTGAGCCTGCAGGATGGTCGGGGCCGGACTGGATATCACACTGGTGGAAGAGAGCGCCACCGAGGAGGGGAGCGTGGTGATGAGGGGGGAGGGGGTGGCGACCGTCCCCAGTGCGGAAGAGAAAGGTGAAGCCGTCGCTAGTTGAGGAGGAGCGGCGGCCGCTGCGGTCATCTGCACTGTGGCCGTCTGCCCCACCGGCACGGCGATGAGCTTGGGTCCGGTCGGTGTCTGGATCTGTTGCATCTGCATCCTGCCCTGCGGGGTGATGATCTTGACCTGCGGCTGCGCTGTGATGACGCTCGGGGACCCCGCTGCTGCTGCTGCAGGGGCCGCCGCCGGGGCAGCGGGAGACTGTTGCAGCAGGATTGTCCCCGTCTGTGGAGCCTGGGTTGTCATACCGGAGAGCGAGGCAGTTGAAGGGACCGAGGCCTGGGAAACTATGGTTGTCTGCGGCCTGAGGACAATTAGAGGATTCCCGGTTGGCTGCTGGATTAGTATGGGACTGGCGGAGGTGCCCGCCGTCGCCGCCGATCCCACCACCTGACCCAGGTTGTTGATCAGGATGGGTCCGGTTGATGGGGTAGGCACGGAAGAGAGGACGCCGGCCTGATTCAGTATCAGGGAGGGTAGGGTGGTGGCCGACGTCGCTGACACTTTTCCCAGGGTTTGCTGCTGTTGTTGTGCTGCCGCCGTAGAGGAAGTAACCGTTGCCGGCTTTGGCAATAGCTGCGGCTGCTTCTGCACCGCCGTCACCGTCGCCGGGGCCATGGTCCTGATGGTCCCTCCCGGCTGCAGGGTGAGTCCACCGCCGCCGGGGGAGGAGCCCAGGACGGCGGTGGCGGTGGCCCCGGCGGCCAGGCGGGCCCCGCCCGTCGACACCGGGACTGTCCCTTGCGGCTGTAGCTGGATTTGAACCATTTGCGGCTGTCCGGGGGTGGACAGTGGCTGTCCAGAGATCACAGTAGGTTGAGCGTTGAGGATGATACCCTATGGAGAGTAAGAAATTTGGTGGTAAAATGCAGTAATGCTACTGCTGCTAGTAGAAAATTACGAACCTGAGGAGATTGTATTGTGTGAGCGCCCTGCAATCCCTTGGGGAGAGTGGCGACGGCGCCCTTGGGCGTCCCTATTGCTTGCATTGGTGCTGATGACAAAACTGTTGGAGTCCCTCCAACAAGGGAGGGCGGAGAAGAGATGAGCTTGAACGAAGTCGAAGCCTGCTGCTGCGGCTGAGGAGCCGGCAATGTGACCTCCGTGGCGGCGGCGCTGGAGGTTCCCCTCCCCGGCATCTCCGAAGGAGCTCCAGCTCCCCTGCCCGCGACGGTGACTGCGCCGCCGCCCGCCGCTCCCATCGCGGCGGCGGGGACGGCGGCGGAGACATTGCTTTTGACGGCCACTGGGTTGGCGGCGGCCGGTCCTCCATCGGGTGCAGCCAAGGAGGGAGGAACATTGCTCACCCCTGAGGCGGCGGTGGCGGTTGTTGATACTGAAGGTTCTTCTGAGAAATTTGGAGGAACGTCCAACTGAAATAGTAAAGGTTCCCAATTAATACAACTTTGATTTTATTGTTTTTGAGAGCAATGAATTTGACGCACATTAATATTTCAATCAGTCTATAGGATAAGACTTAAACTTGTTTCTTACGTTTTGAAAGGGCGAAGTGTCGAAGAGCGACTGGAGCCGTTCCAGCGCCTGTTCGTCGCTGATGTCGTCTAGGTTCGGAAAGGCATCCTCCATAATTCAAGAGGCGATGACATGGCAAGACTCCGTTAAAATT
>JAAUXU010056469.1_pt1 | contig 24662 bp, 27 predicted proteins | sample 7278151 | NCBI WGS metagenome assembly JAAUXU01 (sample SAMN14350113, study PRJNA611818) | marine sediment metagenome | isolation source: surface marine sediment (1.8m) | place: French Polynesia: Moorea | collected 2018-08 | reverse complement strand
GGGGTCCCTCCCCTGGCCCCCCCCCCCCGCCTCGGTGGGTTGCCCTCCGCGTCGGCCCCTCGGCCCCCCCCCCCGCCGGGCCGGCGGGCCGCCCCCCCGCGCAAGGGGGCGTTTTTCTCAGTCAGCGCCAGGCCGGAGACCAACTTGTGACTGGAAGGGATGGCGCTGTCGGCGACGTGGCGGGAGATCACGTCTCGGGGCCTTAGCATCACGCAGGCCTTGATGACGGAAAACCGGGCAATGCCTCTCAGGCGCTTCTGCCCGCAAGACGACCTTTCTGACGCCATTGCTCTGCATATCATCCCGTCCCGTCAGCCATGGGGTCAGTCTCGTCGCAGGCGAACAATATTGAATAGAACGGGGACCTGAAGAATCACAGCCTTCTCAGCCAAAAGTGCTCACATCTCTGTCGTGGGGACCTGAACTGCCAGAGAGAATTCCCCTGGAAAATGTCGCAGATAATTTGCATATTATGAGCAGATTCACGACCATTTACAGAGATGCCGGCAGCACCCAAGACTCACAGGGACTATGACATCTGCTCTCACCAAGCTGGAGTTGAAGGCGCAGCGCCATTTTCGAGGAAGTTGGACACGCTCGGGTAGCTGTGCGACCCTGATGCCCGCGCTCGACCACGTGACCACTGATCGGGTTGGGTCTACTGCAAGACAAGTGGCTGTTGGAGTTCCCCTTTGAACATTCCGACTCGAAGGTGGCGTCCACGGAAGGCGATAAGACCGCTGTGTCCATGGGGAAACTCATAGCCCGGGTCTATTCAGTTGTGAAGGGCTACTGGCGAGCCCCCGGAGAAGCCACGGACAAAAAAGGGTGGCTTAGCAAGGACAAACGAATCCCGGAGACAGAGGCTGGCTATTTCCAGATCGCTCGTTGGCATGATGGTCAGAGGGGGAGGGAAATGTTTTTCAAGAGGATTTGATCTTTCGGCATGACGATGTGAATGAGGCTATAAAGCACTGAGTTATGCTACTCCGTGAGATAATTTGATCTCATTTTTACATGCAAAAGGTTCACATGAGTAGTAGACTGGGCCAGGAAGTCGGTGGTGGGATCAAGGAAAGGGATCAAACAATGGATGAAGACGCCGTCAAGTCTTTCCAGCGGTGACACGAGTGAAGGTCATGTAAAGGTGATCTCACAAGCAATAGTATCTTAACACTATGTTTTCAAACTGTCAAGATTGTCCTGTACAAAACATAGTGCACCTGTCAAGATTCAGAAGTCCTTGATGAGAAAAGTTCCTCCTCGGGTACAAGCGTACTGATCAATTCAGATTATTGATCTCAGTCTTCATGTTATTTTTATTGGCCATTGCCTGCCTTTGTGATACTTTGTGATGATTGGATATGGAGAAATGCATTTGTGCATACAACGGTTCCAAGTTGACAAAGCAAGATAGAAAAGGTCATGGGGTCAAAAATTGAATACGCAGTCTGGATCAAGACATTCAATGTAAAATCACAGCAGTACCATCATAAGGCCTCACTACACAGCTATTAGCTGCCACAGAATGAGGCAGCACTATTGATCAATGCACATATCACTGAAAGGTCGAGTAAATATAGCCTATTCCTGTCATGACACAGTACATGCTCGTTCATACAGAGTATGCATCAGGTTGACTCCACTCGCCGAAGTGACGCTCATATCTCGTCTAACTTGGTACAGCTAGGATGACGCCGGCGACGCAGATCATTTCCGTCGGACGTGTCTTTTCTTCGGACTCATCCTGCACTATGTCCTCCAGCAGAAACACCTCAGCCATGGCTCTGGCGGCCACCAGACGATCCCCAGCTTCCATTCCTCGCGCTAGGGCTGCTCGTGCCACCTCTAGACGGTATGGCAGCTTGGCACCGATACGCCAAAGATCCGACAAGAGCTGCTCGAGCTGAGAAGGGCTGAGGGAGAACAGGTCACTCTGCTGGGCGGCGCGGACTCGAGACCGGAACAGCTCGTTTTCGGCCAGCCTGGGACCCTGCATGGAAACAAAGGTGCTGCTTAATGAGGATTAAGCATAGTAAATGTGTATTATGGTGGAAACAACCTATCATACCTGCATAGTACAAGCGACGCAGCAGCACCGAAATCCGTACCAGTGTCTGATGTAGTGCTGACGGACACTCACGATGTCTGAGCCCTCATTGCCCGCCGGCAAGTAGCTCAGGGTAATCTCGTCGCCGGCGCAAATGTCCCTCGTCGCTACAAGATCTTGCACGCCTAAAAACATAAGTGCGAGTTGAATCTTCACAGGTCTCAAGTGTTACATGCACGCAATCTTAGGCACGCCGTCCATAAACGTGGGCCGTGGCACACGCATGCTCAGTTAACTTTGACTCTACTTTACCCAAGCTCTGTCTGGTGATGAAGTCGGCGTTGGGTGTGCAGGAGTGGTTAGCCCTGGCCATGACGGGAAAGAGGCCAGCATCTCCGCCAAAGTCCATGTCATTAGTATAAAAGATTCCCAGCGCCGCCTTCTCTTGGCCCGGACTTCGGGAGTCGGAGAGATCGAAAAAGATTTCCCTCTGGACGGCGCTGAGGCGATTGACGTGCTTGTCCAGCCAGTCTTCGGCGACGGAATCCTCGTCGGAGTCAAAGACGGACGCAGGCATGACCAGGAGAGGCTGCTCCCTGAGCACCAGATCGCCGGCTGAGAGTCTGCGGGTGGCGAAGAGTCCCAGACCCTTTCCGGGTACCGAGCGGACCTCCCAGCAGGGCTCTTCTGAAGCCATCTTCGAAACTCTTTTGTGCAAATTCAGTATCAGCTACGAAGAAACCGATATCTAACCAAACCCTTAGAGGGGGGGGGGGAACAAATGAGTAACACTGGACCACAGACTCTTCTGTCACCATTAAGACCGCACTGACGTCGTCCTCTTCATACAGTCACTACTACTAGTCTTCGTAGGTTCATCACTGAAACAGTGTCTTTCACTCATGCTCAGGCCGAACAAGGAGAGCAGCCCGCGGGCGAAGGCGAAGGACGTCACGGCGGCCTCAGTCATGGCCGGCGCAACAGGTAGCTCGGGACGGGAACGACCTTCTCTTGGAGAAGGCTCTCGTCAGGATTGGGATAAGAACCCAAAGGGGATCCCAAGAACAGGTCCGGAGGGAGACCGGCAACCTGTGGATGCTGTACAAGACAAACTTCGGCCACTCGTCGGTGACCACGTCAGAGGCTAAAAAGAAACACGTTGCTGACTTGTTATGGTCAAGAAGGTCGAGGTAGCAGCTGTATATGTAAGGCAGAGCTGACACCTGACTGTAAGATCCCTTCACGAAGGCCCACAGCCTAAAAGAGCGACGCTGCGGGTCGGCCTCGCTGAACCTGGCGCTGTGGCAACCTTGACACCACCTGTATCAGAGAGAAAAAGTACAGTGTTGTTCCGGCGACTAGAAAAACAGATATCGGTGACAACCGCGTGTTTTGGCGACGTCAGCGCCATCTACCGGCGAGACCGAGTCTCCTCTGAAGTCACAGCAGGAATAGCGTCCAGCATGCGAAGCCCTTACTGCCGGTAACTGTCACAGTGACGATCTGGATGAGACCGATATCTCTCCGCACACACGAACAAGCTTAATTCGTGGTGTTCATTGCCAGATTTCGTTCGTCGCTGCTCGTCAGACGCGATCCCGTCAATAGATGGCGCTAACTGCCCGCAAGTTCGTCTCCTCTCTCTGTTGTCATAACAGGGTTGCCACCGGAGCGTTCGCAAATCGCATTGTTTGTGTCAGGCAAAAGTATTTAAAATGGGATTATGTGTGACACAATGGCCAACGTGGCAACGCTTGCAACCGGCCTCACCCAACCTCCCTCTGCTCGAAGTGTAAACAATAAACAAAATAAAGCCAGCGTTTGGACCTCGCGCACACGGTCGTGATGAGCCTCCAAGGCCCGCATGTCCTTCGAGGTCTGGATGGAGGCGGCGGTAGCGCCTTCAATCGCCTCAGCGTCAAGACCGGCTGCTCTTCCGATGGCGGCGGTGAGAGCGTCATCGTTAGTACCCACGGCCAGCAGGCTGCCAAGATAAGCCTCGAAGATGTTGGTAACGTCTGCGGGGTATTCTCAGCCCCCACCTACCTGCCACTGACGTGCGCACCCATTTGGGACTCAGTGCGGAACAGCTACGCGGCCCTGTTAAACAAGCACCAGCTCGCCGTCTGGGACGGGCAAGAGATGAGATTAGAGAAGCTCGATGGTGAACAAATGGTGAAATTGAAAAAGCCGGCGTTCGACCTGATCCAGAACTCCAAAGAGACCTTCGTGATATTTGAGGATGGGTCGGCACAGACGCTCTCCTACCTCGTCACCACGAGAGATTCTGAAGAAGAAGAGGATTCGTCAGGAAGCCAAGTCCCGCCAGACAGGCAGATAATCAGCGCCGAATTCTTTGAGCACCGCGGAGGCTCGTACTTAGTGACTCAGTTTCGGTGCAATGATGGCTCCACCACCATAGAGACTTACAGGGCCAGGACAGATCCGGACGAGTCCATGCGGGCCAGCCTTGAACGCGTGAACACCGGCGACGTGGGCAGGAAGAACCTCAAAACCTTGGCCGTCTTGCCCGCTAGAAGTGACGGCGGGCCACAGGTTTTCTTTCTCGACCCAGAAGGCTATCTCGTCTCAAGAGCTCTCTTGGGCTCTTCTTCTTCCCCGGGGGCGGAGAAAGTGGTGGTCAACATCGGCGGCCTCGTCTTCCCGGATGACAACATCCGTCTGGTCTCACTCGATCCTGACTTCGCTGTGGCCTGCGGAAGAGACCGCGATGATCGGAAGGGTTCCTCAAGGATCTTGCTGATCAGTTTGGTCTTCTCCTCGGTGGTTCACTCAATTATCCTGGACGGCAACAGGACTGGCAAGATGTGCTCATGCCTAGGCAGGATTTTCCTCTACTCTGATAGGCAAGTCACAATGGTGTCAGCCGCGGATTTACCAAGGTCCTTGGATGAAATGATTGCAGGTACGTGGTGCTCATATGAAGCATTGATGATTGCTCTGACTGAAGCTTCCACTGTTTCAGGTAAAGTGAAGTCTTCTTCAACTATGGGTTCAACCCAAGTAAAGCCCTCTGGTACATCAAACGTGAAGGTCAAGCTGAGAAACGAAGTCAGCAGATCAGTTGAGCTCTACAAAGCACTTCCTGAGCTCTTCGATAAGCAAGATGTTAAAGCTCTGGGAGAGATACTCGATAATGAGAATGATATTCCGGAGCTGCTACTTCTGAGTGCCATAGAGGTCCTCTTCAACATCCCTGAAGACCAGATTCGTAAGAGTTACGGTATTAGCAAAAACAAGAAAGAGTGGGATGCCCAAGTGACGAGGGAGACGCTCCTGTACAAAGCCTTCAATGTCTCCTTCACGGAGCCCTTGATGCTGCAATATCTGGGACAAACAGACTTTGAGACAGCTTTAAAGATGCTGGGTTTTTTGGACCTGGCGCTCAAACTGGAGCTCTACGATCATTGCCACAAAGAAGATGAGGAGAATCTTCTGTTTCCAAAATTTGTCAACTGGGTGGCCCTGATCATGAATGCTCACTACTCCAATGTTATCATCACAAAGGATGTGGCCTCTTTGGAGCTGGTGGCCAGCTTGAGCGAAACCGTTGCCGAGTGTGAACGGAGGATGGCAGCTCAAGCCACTCTCATGCCACACCTGAAGCTCATACAAGCGGGCAAGAAAGTAAGTGGAACCAGCGGCAGTGCGAGCAAGGCTTATTGCATTGAGCTTGTCAATTTCTAATTGCTACCTAATAAAAAATACATAGGTACGTGTATGCACATAAAAGCAGTTCACTCATGATTATGTAGCTGACATCAGATCGTGTTCATGTATGGTGTACGTTACATGCAAGCAAGGTGAAGGAGGAGTGCCCAAAACTGGCTCTCAAATAAGCAAGTCTCCCAGAGCTGAAGAGCAGTTCAAGCTCATGGGAGAGGCAGACGATGTCTTGTCGGACAAGGGAAAGATCAAGTCTGGAAGTGGGAGACGGCGTGACTGAACAGGTCTTACGTCAACTTCAGGCTGACAGGTTCAGCCGAGTTCTCCGGGACGAGAGCGATTGACGCCGTGCACGCCTGTGGAAGGCCAAAGAATATCGCGGCAAGGTTGTCTGTTCGTCGACGGCAACATCTGTACCACACTAAATGGTTGTACCAAAGGATGGGGGCCAAGGATGGCCGTCGAGGACTTGAACGCCCCGCTGAGGGAGGACTTGGCGGTGAAGCACCTCGATGGGGAAGATGGCGAATGCAAAGGGCGTCTTCAGGATGTCTGTTAGCGAACTAGGAAAGAGGGAAGTACGAGAGCCTTTAAAATGACCTTAACTAGCAATGTATTCTTCTTTCAAGTTACGCTGAGATAAAGAGATCGAGTGTAATGCGTTAATAATGTGTTGATCTCAGGAGATGTCATTGTCTATCCTGAACTGATACGCAAAGTTGTGCATCTGCTGGCTCAGTTCAGACACCACTGAGCAAACGTAGTCCTCTTCTCCATCCGCCACAAAGACAGCTTTGGCACCTTTGACTTCGTCGACGTTGTTAATCTCGCGAAAAGTCTGGAACACCTTGTCCAACCTGCAATATAAAAGTAAAATGGTGCTGGGCAATGTTCGAGTGGAGACCTTGGGATTCATGATGTCTTACTTCAGCATGAGCGCTTCCATCTCCTCCATGCCGTCATCATCATCACTCGTGGAATTTGCTCCCAGTCTTCTTGTGACAGCCAGGTCGTCTACCGCATGTTCGCCGCCGTTAACCTCCATAGGGACTCCTGTCTTCACCAGCAGAGAGCTGAGGTCCCCCATCGACAAGTCGGACAGCAGCATGGTGGTGCTCTGGCCAACCGACTTATTTTTGGACGAGGACATGTTGAGGCTCCGCCGAATCGTCCCGTTCGTCATGATGCCGTTGCTCCCTTTGGGTGAGGACCGGTGGTTACCGTTAGCTTTATGCTGCTGCTGTCTGTTGCTGAAGTACACGATGGGGCTGAAGTTTTTCTCCACAGGTAAGAACGCCGCGCTACTGCGCGTCTTCTTGACCATCGGGGTGCTCTCAATCACGCTGGGGTCGTTTAGGCTGCTCATGCCTAGAATTGATCGACGCTTGCGCGGGGAAGGACCTGAAGAAGGCTGCTGCTGATCTCTCCGGTTCTGGCTTGCTCCATCAGGTCCTGGAATGATGGCAAGTCCAAGAGGTAAACAAAAGTAGCACAGTTGCACTTATGTCATCTGAGAATGATCCCGATCGACGTGCCTGCCAAAGATTTGACTAGTTCTAGATGAGGTTGGGTCGGATAAGAAAAGAATATCCTTGATTCAGATTCAGGGACTACAGCCAGGAGTCATGGGCTTCTATGGTATCACGCTTTAACTCTTCTAAATCATTTGGAGTTTCCAGGATCATGGCAGGTCTGCCTACCAGCTTAAGTTCTTTTGAATCGACGCAACTTAACCAAAACTCCTACTTGACTCTTAGGATACAGAATCGGGTCGTGTGATCCAAATCCACGCTGCCGCTAACTCAAATTGGATGGCTTCCACAGGACGCACAAGGACTTAAGATCACACTATGGATCGCTCAAGGATGACTCCAATCATGAAGTAGTGCCTTCCCCCATCAAGGCTTTTCGCTATGTACAATAGCATGTACACGGCACGGCCTAAGCCCCGGATACTGCCAATACAGTGCCACTTAAAGCTCCAATGAAAGCACTTGCGCAGTGTTCCACTGCACTGTCAGGCCTACCTGATCCCCCGAAAACGTTGTCCATGAGGGCCTTCAGTCGGTTGAGCTGGACTTGCATGGACACGCAGCTATCCCAGGGATCACGATCCAGGGCTTCGAGTCGTTGCTGTTGCTGTCGATTTCTGAGATTCTCCAGCATCTCATTGTTATGCGTCTCCATGTGGAGGACGATGGAGTGAAGCTCCTTCCGATGATGCGCCGAAGAGGACATCAACAGCTGGCCGAGCTCGTTCTCGCGCACGATGGTGTGGGCAGAGGCAGAGGCCGGGTCGTAGGCAACGCGAGGGTCCACTTGGTCTTGCTGCTGCTCGCAAGTGGACGACGTCTCCGAGTGAAAGCCGGAGCTTTCATCAGAAGATCCTACAAGAGCCACAATAGCTTGAAATGGGAAATGGTTGATAGGAGGAGGTCCTCCTCATGTTAGAGAATAGCTTAAACGTAGAAGACTTGGCGTCAGTTGCCCTCACCAGCAGATCGTTCACCATTGGATCCTCCCTCGTTCGCCACCGACGTGAGCGAGGACAGTGGACAAAGGTACCTCTGGCCCATGTGCTTCTGCTTGCGACGGCGCAGATTGTTGGCCAGCGTGGTCAGAAAGGCTTTTGCGGCGTCTTTTTTGGTACTTCTGTAGCAGTATTCCCTCATGGGATGCTGCAGGCGATGAGATCGACTCGTGTGGCCGTAGAAGAAGCAGTGTTGGCAGAGGTCGTACCCAAGGCAGCGGAGACACTGGTACCTGGCATCCATCAAGAGGAGTATCAACAACTGCGTGTGCAGAGCGCTTTTCGTGAGAGCGTCTTACCTCATGCCGATGATGTCTTCCATCTTGCAGCTGCTGCAGCCCGTGCCGTGCCTGACACCCCTTGCGCAGATGAGCCTGAAGTGGGTGGGCAGCCAGACCTAGACGGCAAGCAACATGGTCACAATTTGGCGTCACTTGGTGCGCGTGCACTTGTACAGCAGGGCTTTTGAGATGAATCCAGACTGATTTTTGCATCGCTGAATTTGAATGAAATGACGCAGACATTGCAGAAAAGCCTTGTGTTGTTCCACGTCACGCACACTGCCTCAGCCACGTCCAAGACAGCGAAGCAGGCCAGCAACCAATGAGGGCAGGCAAGCAGCCAACGACAGAAGTCTTTACCACATGCTGTTCATGTGCTCGTCATCGTCAACCAGTCCTTTTACTAACTCAATCTGAGGCCTCTGGTCAACACATGACCAAATCTGAGCAACTGACAACGCTGCAACCACCTTTCAGAGACAGTCCGGATTTATCTCTACATAAGGAGAATCTGTGGTCCTCACCAGGATCTGCGGTTCAAGTATGAGCCACTGCGTGAATTCTTCCTCGCCCAGCAATCCCTTGGTACCACCGGAGGCAAACCTATATTGTGTATTGGACATTGACAAGTAACTGGGGCACAACAACACTGTGGCAATGTTCTACCTGCTGAAGCACTGCACCACCGACCCCTCCACCAAGGATGCGCCGAAACTGACTGATTCTCCAAAGAATTCTGGGATCTTTGAGAGGGTAGAGAGGAGACAGGAGAGACCACGCCTGTAGGGAACAATGAGGGACATCCCGTGAAAATAATTCGAAAAATTCCTCATGTTCTCCAACAACCAACCTCGACATGACTCCCCCGGCGTCAGCAAACTGCCTGAAGAGATAGAGCATCTTGTCCCTGAGCCTGCCCTCGCTGAGACACACGAAGAAAGTCATGAGTTGTCGGAACAAAATCCCTCGGGGAATTTGTGCTTGCAACTGCTCGTCCTCTGGCTTCTCCCGATCATCACCGTAGTACACGAGGCCGGCGAATCGCAGCGCGGCCTCCGTTAGAGCGTCAACGTCCATCGCTGGGCTGTAGCAACTCCTACGAGGTGCGCACAGTATAGTACGTCGGTGGCATGAGCAACGTAAGTTCGAACGTCTATGCCTGAGGGTGGTACACCTTACCTGATCTTGCTGGTGGCGAAGAAGATGTCTGCTGCGATGTCCGCCGCCTCCACCGCGTCCAGCACCACGTCGTTCTCTGCAGATGTCAGGCCGTGGTGGTGAAACACGTTGGCAACCACCCCGAACTTGACGCAGCCCAATTTCAAGGCTTGTTGTAATATGTCCTGCAAAAGAGCAAAATGGAGCAATGCTCGACACCTTGCCGGGGAAGTTGTACTTACGAGTTTGACAGCAGTCCGGTACGCTGCGTATCTGATGGGGTCGCAGTTCTTCATCTGGCGGAAGATCTTCTCCTCCTCCAGCGGCGTGAGCTTGTGTCTGGGAGGTGACGAAGGCACAGAGGATCTTGCCGCCACCGCTGGTGCCGCCTCATCGAGACAATTTGTCGCCGCTGCAGCCTCGCAGGAGGACGCGGCCGTCGTGGTGGCCTCGGAGGACCCCAGGGAAGAAGGCGACGGCGGAGGCTTCATCGGGCAAGCTGTTTCTGTCGCACCGGTGGCCAACTGACCTGTTCGTGAGCACGAGGATTGCAGAGACTCTCAAGTCACTTACTGAACATGCATGACGGCAACTTGGCCGTTAAAACAGTTTCTCACCTGTGTGACGTTGACGTCTAATTACCCGTCAGGTAAACATTGCCTAGGCTAACGTAATCTGCTTCCATCGAGACCGTTAAAGTCATGTTATCTTGCCAAAAGTCAACTAATCGTGCTACAGATTAAAGCGTGGGTCACACCAGACTGAGCTCAGAAAATTAGAAGAACAAGACTAAGCAAAGCGGCCTTAAGAACAGTCCTACTGTTATGAACGTTGGTCGGAATGACTTTCTCTACTTGTCCAAGTGGTTCTCTCTCACCTTTTCCAGCTTTTTCTGTCTTGTTCACTCAAGAAACTTCCACGAGCGGCTCCATCCACTTGTAGGTCGGTCAGGAAGTCTCTCTTCTCTTCCACCACCACATCGACTACCTCTTCAAGTCGGTTGCTGCCGCCGCCGCAGCTACAAGCGTGTGCACGCGCGCGCTCACCTGAGACTGGTGGATTTCAAAACAGAAGAAGGAGAGAGACAACCACATCTTCGCCCTTAACGTGCCAACCGACGACGGCGACCATTTACCTGAGGGAGAGAGAGCAACCAACGACCAACGTCTCCTGTGGCCAGGTGAAGTGATCTGAACAGCGCTAGGCTGAGCATCTTGTTGACTCTTCGTAGCTGCCATAGGGCGGTGGAGACAATCAAGGACACTTTATTGACGCCGCAGCGATGCCATGTCAGGTGGATGATGACCAGAGCAAACAAACTCAGCTTCACTAATCCCAATTCCATCAGTCCGTTTGGACAAGCAGCTCTACACGCTACGATTTGGGATTTTGCAACTCGAGTGCCTGAACGACCCGACGGGGTCGGGGTGAGGGTCATCATGACCCGAGAGCTGTAAAATCCAAAAGAGGGTGTGAACACCTTGAACAGATGGACACTTGTAATTGGCCGTCACTTTCCTGTTCACTACTTCCCATTTTTTTTTTGCCCTATTCACATTATTTTGTCCAATGAATGATGGTCTGTGGTCTTAGGGCAAAAGTCTGGTATAAAATAGTTCATTTTGCATTTGCATAAAATATAGCATCAGTGTAAAGTAGTACTTCTCTTTCCGAGTTTTGATCCGTCACCTTGACCTGTCCTGGGCTTCACATTGTCCTAGGACTGCATCCACCCCCACCCCACTCACCCCTGCCTTGGGCAGTATCCATAAGGCCTCGGACAGTTCAAATTAGCTCGGTCAAAACTAAGAAAATATAGTGCTTCTAAACAGCCTCGCAATACATAGTTTATCTTTGGAGGCGTACAAAGCATTTGGGGCGTTTCACTTTTTAACTGTGTATTGCATCGCCGGGAAAAAAGGGCTTTATTTTCCGAGTGGTGAAATGAGTCCCTTTGTCATGTCCGAGGCCTTGACCATATGAGGCCCAGACCGTGTCGAACGACGAGCATCAACCCTAAGACCACGTACAGAGATGCAAATTGTGATTTGACGTGAAATTCATTTCACAAGTTTTGTAGCACTGTGAGAAATATTCATTCATTGAGCAGGCTGAGCAAGGCTGGCTGGGCTGGCCTGGGCTGCTCCTCTCACCATCCGATTTTGACGGGTAGTGATTCCGTCTGATTTGAGGGACTTTTCAGCATTGTACAACGATTTCTCGGGCAATAAAGTGTTTGTAAGAGAATAAATAAGCTTTATTTATCTGCTCCCAGTAAAGAAGACAGCACAGGAGAGGAGAAATTTTGCGTCAAAATTAGTAAGCGCATGAAGCAAGATTAGCGGTGGATAAAGTAAGCTCAGCGGCGCCCTAAACAGGTGCATTAGAGGACAATGGAGCAAAAATCTCACCTCAAACGTTTCAACGGCCGTTTTTTGTTTATCGTCCTCAAACTTCGAAAATAAAGTACTTTATTGTCGTGTTTTCTACTTTGGGCGAGGATAAACAAGTCTCTTTTACTACATCATGTCCACGATTCCATTGGTTCGGATAGGTTTCGTGATCGGAATCTTCGCCTAGCTGCTCTAAGGACGGACCCCTCTTGAGTCGTTACTTCAGCCGGGGGGAGAAGTCGGCAACTTGGCTGTACCTTTGGTGAGAGGTTTAGCGATTTTGGTCCATTTTGTCGCGACTTCAAAGTCAGAGTACCTGGTCACATTGGTCAGCGGAGAGGTCGGTCCACTTGCTCCCCCACGACTTCGCAGTCACATCACACGCAGCTTCCGACATGTCTCTGATGCGGATATCGCGACTTGGCGCTCTTCAGAGGGGAGTCCGGATGTCTTGGCACCGCGCACTCCATCACACACGTGCGGTTAGTGCCGTCCAGGACCAAAAGGGACCGCCTTCTGGGACCGAAGATTGCGGACTGCAAGACGGTCTATCAGATATCGACGACCCCTCCGGCGACAAGGCGGTGTACGAAGGCATCCTGGCCACTCAGATCAAGCTAGTGAAGTCGTTCTCGCTCATGACGAGCGCAATCGGACTCGCCTTTCAGCCGGTGCTCTACTTTCAGGCCCAGGTGAGGCGGCAGTCGTGACCCGTGTGTAAAGCGCCACAGTTGTATTTCTTCTCTAGACCAGCCAAAGTGTCGGAGTTTTCGTCGCCGCCGGTGCCTTCTTCTCATTCTTCACGTTCGCGACGCCGCTTCTAGTCCACTCGGTCAGTAAGAAGTACGTCACGAAGCTTTACTACGACAGGAAGCAGGACGCCTACACGGCCGTCACGTACTCCTTATTAGTCCGGGAAAAGAAGGTAAAAGCTAATGCCTTTAAGCTCCCGCTGCAGAAGACTCATCCAGCTTTCACTCTCACACGCAGCTGAAATTCAAAGTCGAGGACGTCCACGTGCCAGACATTCCCGGCATGTTCACCACATTCAAGGCGCACAACGTCCCACTCTTTGTTGACGGGCAGATGTTCGAGTCGCCGAAGCACTTCGGCAAGATTATGGGCTACGAAAAGCCGATAGATCTCAGGTGGGACCATGGAGTGACAAAGGGGGAGGCCAGAACAAGCAGCAGGGACTCATGCCAGTGACAAAGGTCGCAGTTGGACTTGACCAGTGAGACGTCGAGAATCAGGGACACCTTGTGATCGATCCGGCATGTCCATTTTCCAGTACCTTGAAAATTGGGGAAGCTCCATGTGTACAAATGTCTTGTTGTCAACAGAATTATGCACAGACTCAGTCGTTGTGTGTTCTTTTTGAGTGCAATCTTGAATGCCGGAGCAGAATTTGACTATGCGGACTTGGAAAAGAACTGGAACTGTCGACGGGAGGGAAACTTGCTAGGAAACTTTCCGGAAGACTTCTACTACCACACGCGGAACCAGGGCTTCAAGCTGTCCGCCCCGCCAGACACTTGGACCACCTTTCCGACCGAGTACGCCAAGCTTCACGTGGACGATCGAGGGCAGCAGATCAGCTGGGCGTGGGGCAACATCTCCGAGCCTATCAGCTTCAAGGTCAAGCCCAATGCGTTCGGACCCGAGAATAGAATCTTGGTACAACTGAGTCTAGACCAGAAAGATCCGACCTCGCCGCCTTACAAGCATGCCGGCAGCAGCATCAAGCGCTTCTTCAAGGGAACTGGCTGGTACGACATCGAGAAGTACGTGGGCTTCGACGGCATGTGGGAGCTGATGGAACACGGCATCTTCAACTGTCACATTAACAGACACATCAACCTGAGGACCAGGAGAACGTCGCACCAGACTTTAACTATACCGCAACAGTCCCAGCTGCGAGAGCGATTCAGAGAGCAGTGGCGACGCGATGGTTGCAACGACAGCACCGCGGACGAGATGTGTCCTTGGGCGAGAGGGAGCTTTTCTGCCTATTCGTCCTTGCAGGATCAGGTGGAGTGCGGAGTCATGGTGACCAATCCCTTGTGTTGCTACTCGACTTTTAGGTCGAGGCGAGAGCTAGAGAACATCAGGAGGAACATGGGGAAGGAACTCTACGACTGGAATGAACAGAAAAGCTGTCTGACTGAGTATGAAGGCCACAGTGAGGAGTTCAAACCTGGACCGAGTTGCGAGTACCCAGAGGACAAGCAGACTCTTCCCTACATAGCCGACGCCTGGGCCTTTGCCGAGGACCCCGCGTGCAACAGCAATCTGTTCACCACGGCAGAGTCCTGCCAAGTGAAGGAGCCTTCCCTGCCAGAAAAGAACATAAGCTACGTGTACCCGTGCTCTACAACGTGCTATTCGTCCATAGTGCTTCAAATCGAAATCATTCCGCTTGAGGATGCTCCCGCTGAAGTCCACGTATCTGCAGTTGTCGAGCGTTACACGAAACTTCTTCAACCTCCCAGAAATGTCACTGCCATTCCAGGCTTCTTCGGATATCATGTGAACCTGACAGACAGAAGAACAGATTACTTAGGGGTGAAGGTTGACGTCGAGAAACTCCAGATGTCTGCAGACGAGTGGACTCCTCTTTGGATCGGCTGGGAGGGCAGGGATCCGGAGGAGAACAAAGGTCCCGTCCTCCTGCTCGGATTGGAGGGCCGCGCCGACGAACTCCTTTCAGTCGATCTCAGCAGAACCAACTTCGCCATGAATGGGAAAGAGGATCCGCTGGGGTTCAAATTTGGCTGGCGGGGAGTGGAGCTTCAACGACCTTTGATAGAGAACGTTTTCCGACCATACTTTGTGACCTTAAACACGATCAAGAATGCTGAGCCGTTGTCTTATGCTGCTCCAGGTCACTGCAAAGAGAAGGAACACATCTCGGACACTAAGACAAATCAGCTTTCATACCCATTTATCATAGCTGGAGGGATACTACTGGCCCTCACCATCATTGGTGCCGGCGTCGTGCATGTCTGTCACAGATGTGGCAGTTGTGAGTCTCAATAAAGTTATTGTTTTCAAACACAGTGTGCAACGGCGTGATTCCTCCGGTCTTCAGCGACGTTGGACGTGGCGCTGAATGTCTACAACGCGCATCTGGAGAAGGAAGAGGAAATGTGGTGAGGTCAGGGACGGGATGCAAACCCCTGACCTCACGGGTAAGGCTTTTTTCGAGTGCGTGTCCAGATCAGAGAGCTTCTCATATAGCTTATCTTTGGGCTCGCTGTGTACCCCGGAGTACAGGGGCCGCAGGTTCGCCAACTCTCTGCCTTGGAGCTGGGCGAACAGACTGCTGCCCAGGAAGAGCCACAACCTAGTGGCTCTCTTGACACTCTGGAAGCTCAGGAATGAAAAGATGCCCTCTTTTCTCAGGATCTTCCTGGAGGAAGGAGACGCCTGTGAAAAAGTTCCTTCGAGCCATACTGGTCTACGGCCTTGACTGAGGAGAGGGCGACCTCCGTCTGCGACAAGACTTCGTCAGAAATCCGACAAAGATCAGATTTCCAAGTACGTACCAGAAGTTGGTATATGTATTTCTCTGGTTATCACTAGGGTGGCGTGTCCCATCCTAACGATCGAGGACCTGTTTGGTCGTCTCTATTTGTTCTTCATCTTATTGTAGTAGTCGTCACGAGCCCTCCTGATGGCGGTGGAGAGGTACTCGTCCCCAGCCACTTGCACGAAGACGTAATTGTCCCTCAACGATTCATTGCTTTCCAAGAGACCCTTTAGACAAACGTCAAGGTTTTGTTGCTGACGCTTCAGCTCGCTCACATCGACCTCGTCCAGGCTGGTTAGCGCTATCTGCAGAGTGAAAAGGGCTCGGTTGTCACAGACCACGTAGTACTCGGTTGCGTCCGACTCCTTAACAGTGCAAACGGAGTAGCTGCTAGTGCGAGGATAGCCGCTCTTGTCCTTGTATTTGTACGGTAGCTCGTCCAACACGTTCACCACATCCTCAGAGATATTCGAGAGCTGACGCCTCATGTCGTTCTCCAGCTTAACGAGGCCTTGGATCAAGCCCAAACGGTATTGAGAGAGGTACTCATGGTGCGCCGCCAGATCGCAGGATACGATCAGGGGTGGCAATGGAAGGATCTTGGTGTATCTGTTCTCCATGTATTTTTCCCGGAGCTTCTTGCGCCACTGCTTATTGACCAGGGCGTTCTCCAGGTACGCGTAGAAGCCTAAGGCGAGCCTCGAACCGATTTCCTGCTGACTCATCTCGGGGGAGTGCGTTACGGAGTCGTGAAACACCAACCTTGCTATCGTGTAAGGGCTTACTAACACAGCGACGCTTACAAAGAGGCCATGGTCGAAGTCCAAGAGCGTCAACAGATAACTTCTGGAGGAGTCATGGAAGAACCGCAGAACCGTCGTCGACACAATCATGCACAAACACACCCAGCCACAGCTGAGGAGGAAGCGCTTGTCCAGGTGTAGACTCCAGGGACTCTTACGAGCAAAGCACAACTTCCTGGTTACCCTCCGGACCATCTCCAAGACGTGGCAGCACCAGTAGCAAGTGACTATAATGTCCAAGGCAACGACAACGTCGCAAGCAGCGATGGAGTACGTGATGAGGTCCATGGGGCTACTGTCTTCTCCAGCAGCATGCGATCACTCTTTGTCACTGCCAAAATGTACAAGCGTAGCCGCCTCCTTGTTGCAGTTGCACATTGGGCTGTGATTTCAAATGTGAGAGGTTGCGCAGTTCATTCAGGCAGTTACTTCTTTCAACTCCATCCCGGTGAGCTTCGTTGCAGAGCTCACATTCTTCAGATGTGGTGCACAAACATCGGCTTTTTGCTCAGTCTCTGTACTGCGTTAGTGCGCAAGGACTCAGGAATGGACGCAATTAAGGACCATTCTCTCCACTTGATACAATGAATTTATATCAACTTGAACTTATACAATGAATTGAGAGCAGGAACTGCCACGGGTCTGGATCTTCAGACGCTCAAGATCCGCAGGCAGGACCTGAGCCGAAAAGCTCGAACAGGACGTGGTTGGCGAGGGAGGAGCACCTTAGGCAGTGTTACCAATGCACCCCCATCCTGTGGCAACACTGACGTAGCATCTTCAAGCGTGTAATCACAAAGCAGACGGGGGTAAAACCATAGATAAAGGAATATCCTTTATCTTTGGGAATATCCTTTATCTTTGGGAATATCCTTCATCTTGGGGTAATACTGATTCAACTGGGCTCACATTGGCTGATGTCGTCTTATCAATATCATGGACACAGCTGGACCTATCGAACGTGATAGCATTGTACTTATATTTCCATGTCCGGTGAATGCATAAAATTACATGTGCAAGCAGCAAAAGAGACGAGAAGTTTCTTCACCCAACGACCTCTTCAATGGTCTTCCTGATGATGTTGATGCTATCCCTCAGCTGCGCCTCGGTCATGACCAGAGGTGGTGCAAGTCTGATGATGTCACCATGAGTAGGCTTGGCCAGAAGTCCCCCTTTGGCCAGTTTCAAGCACACTTCCCAAGCATCGAATTCAGGAGAGATGACGACAGCATTGAGGAGCCCCTTTCCTCGCACACACTGCACCACTGACGATGGCAGAGTTGTTGACAGCTCACCTCGAAAGATCTCACCTGAAGGGAGACAAACATGCAGAGGAGACCTGAGTGGTCACCAAAGAAATGCGTGGAGGACCCTTAGCTGCAAAGGATCGGGACAGTCAGTGATGCATGTACAGATATGTCTGGAATAATCAAGGTCTGATCATGCCTCCACACATCAATGCTGCTGTACTGAGAGTCAGTTTGACCAAGATTCAACTGCGGAACGAAAGTCAGTGGCTGCACAGGAGTGCTAGACCGAAGAGATGATGAAGCCAGAAGAAATCATAGCATGTTAAGCCCCCTTGTCAACTGTTGAAACTGATACAATAGCAATTCCTGACCCTGTACGTGCAGTCCACATACAGTGCAGTGCAAAAGTGAGCGTACACCTGCTTGAAAGACAAAAAAATCGCTTTTTGAGGTCACTTTTTCAGTAGTGAAATGCCAATTTTTTCTGCTAGGAGAAGGGCTCAGCTCCCCCTTCCTCCCCTCTGGGGGTAGGGACCCCAGGACTCCTGCTGGGGGTGAGCCCAGAGACACCCAACATTTTGGGGGGCAGTTCAAAAGTCAGCACACACCACTTTCAAGTATCATAACTTCCTCAATACTGCAGCTACGCAAATTCTGCTGAGTTTAACTGCTGAGGCTTCAAGTTTTTCAATGATGTCAACAGAATTTGCGTGGCTGCAGTATTAAGGAAGTTAGGATGCTTGAAAGAGGTGTATACTGACTTTTGAACCAGCGAAACTGCAGGGTTTGAAAACTGGGGGTCTTGGGGCTTGCCCCCAGCGGGGGACCAGGGGGCAGCGGCCCCAGTCGGGGGATTAAAGGGGGTCGACGGCCCCCTTTAACAAAAAAAGATTAAAATTTAGGACTAAAAAAGGCCCTAAAAATCAACTTTTCCGTCTTTTCCGCCGCTGTACGCTCAGTTGTGGCCCGCACTGTATGTAGATAGACGCAGCCTTACCAAGTCTTTGGGCGTTGTCTGCCATCTGCTCATCGTGCAAGGCCTCCAGAGCTGCCATGGCCACCTTGCAGGCGAGCGGGTTGCCTCCGTACGTGGAGCCGTGAGAGCCGGGTGTGAACAGGCCCATAATGCCTTCGTCTGCCAAGACGGCGGAGACTGGAAGCACTCCACCGGACAGGGCCTTGCCCAAGATTAAGATGTCAGGCTTGACGCCCTCGTGGTCGGAAGCCAGCATTTTCCCTGTTCGGCAGAGACCAGTCTGAACCTACAGTAGGCAAAGTTTTCTTTAGGTGACCAAGTTAAGAATGAATGACTTTTTGCTCTGACCTCATCCGCCATGAGCAAGACATTGTGCTGTGTACACAGTTCTCTGGCTCCCCTGAGGTAACCCTCATCAGGAACGATGATGCCAGCCTCACCCTGAATGGGCTCCACCATAAATGCACACACATTGGGATCAGTTAAGGCCTCTGCCAATGCCGAGAGGTCATTGTATGGTATGATGACGGCGCTGAAACAGTGCATAATATCAGTTTGGATACTGAAAAGACCATTTGTTTGGCCACAAATAAGCATAGTTTTCCTCACAAGCAGATTTCACTGATTCTCGAGTGAGCCTTGAACAAGACCCACACGTGGAAAAAAACCCACTTTCTCCCCCAAGACCGAGTCCAACAGGCTCGTGGGATCACTGCACAGGCCAGCATGATGTTTCATGGGATTTAAAGCATCTCAGTCAAAGTTACGAGCCACTTCTGAGGGTCTGACGTTTTTTGCTGTGCACTGCATAAGTTACTGGCAGATAAGAGAAGGCTTGCTTTTGCTGAAAATCAATGAGGAAAAGTGGAAAAAAGTCGATCAGTTAAGGACAAAGCATTTGAGGATCCTCACCCAGGCAAGTACGGTCCGTAATATTGATAGGCCACGGGGTCTGTGGAGCTGGAGATGGCGGCAATTGACCGACCCCAGAAGTTGTTCTCGCAGTAGACGATCTTGGCCTGGTTCTCAGGCACCTTCTTCACCTGGTAGGCCCATCTGCGGGCCAGCTTGTTGGCAGTCTCGCATGCCTCGATGCCTTGGGTGGTGGATACAAAGTTTGCTCCACATGTACAGTTCAAAACATCATCTTACCAGTGTTCATGGGCAGCAACTTGTCATAGCCAAAGAGTTTTGTAACATACTCCTCATATTCGCCCAGGACATCGTTGTAAAAGGCCCTGGAGGTGAGTGTCAGGATGTTTGCCTGATCAGTCAAGGCCTCCACAATCTTAGGATGGCAGTGGCCTTGATTCACCGCTAAGGAGAGCAAGAACAGCTGTCAGAAGTTAGGTTAGGTTAGGTTGAAGTTACCTTGAAGTTACCTCTTCAAGTGTTGGCACACAGAACACAACTATACATGACTACAGGCACAATGAATTAAAGACCTGCACACAAATCTCATCCTGGCTCAGTGCGAAAGAATGGCAACAATTGTTTGGAGACCAAAGTGATGTGATCCCACCATTTCCTGCTACAGAAACGAAAATTCCCAAGGGGATAGAGGAATTCCGGTAGATTTTAGGTAGATAGCAAGAAGCAAAGGCCAGTTTGTGCAGTGCAGACAGACGTAGGAGAGATGGGAATTCCTGCAGACCATTTCTTTGCAGGCATCTCGTGCATGATTTGCTCATTCCTGTACACATATTCACAATATGTACCCATGGGGGGAGGTTGAATCCAGGCAGCCTTTGTATATAAAGACTTTAGTGAACAAATCCCTGTGACTTAGATGGATTGGGACATTTACAGAGTGTTCCCACGTACGAGCCGAAAGTGACGTTACCCGAGTAGGCGCTGAGAAAGTCGTAGTACTTCTTCTGGTCCACGTCCCACACATGCACCCCCTTAGCCCGGCAGAGTGCCACAGGCATCGGTTTGTAGTTGTGAGCACCGAACTTGTCCTCTCGGGCAAAGATCTTCTTGGATGAATCAGAGGACAGTGAGGACGAGGCCTCAGACAGGCTCTGCTGGGCAAACGAGGACAGGGAGCGGTGGAAGCGCAGTGACGTCAGGCCTCGTTGGACCAACATGGTGACAGAGTTCAGGTGCGACAATATGGACGTGGATGTTGGTTACTCCACCCCTCAAGGCTGCAATGTGGCCAAACCATTGTTATTATTTATAACAGAAGAAAAGGCCCGGTGGTGATGCTCACCAGACACTTGCACAGTCCTTCACGCAGTGAGTGCTTGGCCTTGTTTTCACCTTGACAATGCCAAGCAACAATCCCTCCAGACCTTTTCTGAAAAGATGATCTTCTGCAGGACGACAAACTGGAACTGCAGCTGTCTCTGCCGGAGTTTTCGAGAAGGTGGCAGAGATGCTGGTCCTGATAACCACGGGCGACAAGGAGAAGTCACAAGGTGCACGTGAAACGAGTTCCGGAACTCGTTTGGTGCGGCCGCGGAGTTCTTGGAGGGCGTTTTACTGCGCATGATGTGATCAGACCTGGTTGCCGAGGTGAACGTTCAAAAGACTTGTGTCATTGTTGTCAAACTTGCTCTTTTGCCAAATTTGCTCTCTTGCCATTCCCTAAGAATGTGCGGATATCCAAACCCGACGTTTTGCCCAAATCCGATTTCCATTTGTCGGATTTCGGTTTCTTGCCTGGTCCATGCAGAGCCCTAATTCCCAAAATGATCACCTTTGCATCTCTCGTCACGTCTCAAAAAATGGTTTCTCGATCGATCTCTCGACCTTGGTGACCGCGCACACATTCGTGACGTCGGGACCCAAGGTCTCGACGACTGAAACCGACATCTTCTTGTAATATACTTTACTCATTTCAGTTTAAAGCCTTAAAAGCATTCACTGCTACGGAACTTTAGTTGCTCGCATTTGGTGGAAAAAAGTCATGTCATTTACTCCACTGAGTTAAAACATGAGAATGAAGCAAAGCGATGCCTTCATACATAAACTTTCCAGCAAGTCACTGTCCCAAAAATTTAAACTCTCAAAACTCCAGACATTTCCATAGCAATTTAAATTTTCTTCACGTAACTTGATGATTTTAAGCGGAGTTTGATAACTTCAATCGATCAAAAAGGCTCCCTTTTATGAAGTAAAAGTTCGGGACCTGCACGAGTGGTGCCGACAGCCGGAGGCTACAGTACGAAAACCGCCAGAAGCGGTCCGATGTTTTAGTGCCCCAGGCTTCTCCTTGCTTTCCAATACCTCCTCCATAGCAGAGTCTTCAAAAAAACGCGCACATGTTTATTTCTTTTTTTTTAAAAAAAGGAATCACAAAATCAGGCACGAAAAGACCCAACATTGTGTGCCAGCTCCGGGCTTTATGTCTGGTCTTGACCTTTCTTTTCAGTCTGAAATGTTTTTGCCCTGCTTTGTTCTGACAATCATGTATCGAAGTAGGAGTAGCCTCAGCATAGTCGGAACTTTGTGCGTGGAAATGTCCCCAAAACCGAATTCGAATAAAGTCTGTTCCTGAAAAGGCTTTTCTTGCAAACTCAGACTTGTCGTGCAGTTGGTTCAGGAGTTTTTGAAGAACATCTGACGAGACGACGTCGTTGGCGATCGACGGGGACAAGGTCAGCGTGAAGAGAACCGTGCACATGGTGTGGCCTGCCGCCGACGGACCCGATGTAGTGCAGCGAGATGGCTTCGAGGTACGTTTCTTCGAGTGCGCAGGCTCCAAGAAGTTGGACCTCACTCACGTTCATGCGTTTTCGTCCACCACTGCTACACTGGAGCATGTTCACAACGTGCGCGGAGGGATTGACGGCACTGCCGTGATGTACGTACAGGTACACGAACAACATGAACTATGGAAACTTTATGTGGGCTTGGGAAAGGTTTGGGGGCAGAAAGTACAATCTGTTGCACAGTTTCCGTGCTTGGCGTGTACACTTATTTTTGCTTTTTTGGTAAGTCGATGCCTCTGTGCCTGACTTCCAGGGACCCGTCCACGTCCTCGTTCTCATACGTCCAGTCCTTGAAGCCGTCCGCCTTGAGGCTCTCGCCCAAGGCCAACTCCAGCAGCTTGGGCGGGGAATAGCATCCAGCGTTGGGACCGAACTGATAAATGGCGCGGTGGTAGATTTGGTGCATGGTCCCGAGCAACTCCGTGGGCACCTGCACGTTCAGGGATACACATGCTTAATGGTGGAGAACAACGCATGCTGCAGCCATGTTTATGAAACCTTTGCCGCCCTCGCCATCTCGTAGAAGAGCTGAATGTCCTTGACTTGTAGCTCCAAAGAGAAGGACTCGTGATAAGTCTGGTTAAAGATGTCTGGCCCGGCGGTCTCCCACACGAAGCTGTTCCCGGAGGAGGCGCGGATGCAGTGCCAGAAGGTCGTCAGATCAGCGCCGGATCTCTTGGCTGCTCAGAATCAATGAGAATGGGAAGAGTGAGCGTAAATGGGCATGCACAAGCTTGCTCTGTACCCAGCATGAGCACCTCGCCCATGGCGATGGCGTTGACGCAGCAGAGCATGTTGGACGCCACCTTGGGAATCATGGCGGTGCCGACAGCGCCTGTGTGGATGCTGTTTATGTAGCTGGCGTCCAAGATGTCGCTCACTGACTCAAAGACAGACTTGTCGCCACCCACGTAGACAACCATTTGACCTTTCCTGGAATAAACAACATCCTCACCAATTCTTACGTACTAATAGAGCCAATGCTACTCACCTGAGTGCGTCAATGCCGCCAGTGATTGGAGCCTCCAAGAAGCTGGCGCCCTTCTCCTGCGTGACCCCCCCAAAGGTCACGCTCTGGTTGTGGTCAGTAGTGGAATGGTCGATCCAGATCTTCCCCTTGCCGAGCCCGGCCAAGATCCCATCAGGACCCTCAAACGCGGCTTTCACGCTGGGAGGGTTGGGCAGGCCTAAGAACAGAAGTTTTAGTGAAGCCAAAGGATATAAAAAAAACCCAGCTACCTGTGATAATCACATCTGAGGCCTCGACCACTTCCCTGTTGGTCTTGACGACGCTGATCTCCTTGGGATATCCGGAACACTTCTTGGGATCGAGGTCAGTGATGGATCCCACACGGAAGCCATTGCGAAGGAGATTATTTAAGACTGCGTCGCCTGGAACGCATGGGACATCTTACTCGTGGGGTTCATGGAACGACGTGCATGACGCAGGACTCAGTGGTTATGGATCAGTTTCCTGGTCTCTGCTTCCATCATGGTGCTCCTTGTGCCCTTCCTCTCCATAGGACAGTCAGTCAAATAGCATTGGGACCGTACACATGTGTGAGTCACGATAAACAACAGTTCTCTTTCCACATTGGCCTTAACACTAGCGTGGGCACTCGCAGGTCCTCTACAACAATTGATATCTTGAAGAATCTGATTGTTCGGCCTTTGAGTGATTCATGGCGAGCGAGGCCAATTCGCAATAACCTCGATATATCGATACTCTGGGGTTCGAAGATGAGCAAAGAATGTCTATATCACTTGAACTTTTGATCGGTCGAGCTCGAATCAAGTTTTACCACTGAATTCGACATCTATTGTAAGGATTTCCTTACAATGGATCAATTTGCGAATCCAACTCAGTTTGAATAACAGCAAAAGGAGGGGGAAAAAATTGAGTCGAGACCACGGGATCTTCACAGGATTCAGGTGTCTCTGGGTTAACGTCAAGCTTGAGGTGGGCATCAGCCCAATGAGCTTGACCGATCGTGTGACCGAGGCAGTCGTCACATTGGCAAGATATGACAAACATTTAGTCCTTTTCACGTCTTTAATTTTAGTCAAAAACTAAACTCTTTTAAGTACTTTTACATAATCCCAGTCGAATATCCTCAATTTCTGTGTAAAAACTGAATCATTGTAGTCATAGCAGGTGTGATTTTGATCAGACCAAATGATTTTGATTTGATGAATTTGATTTTGATTTGATGAATTTGATTTTGATTTGATGAATTTGATTTTGATTTGATGAATTTGATTTTGATTTGATGAATTTGATTT
>JAAUXU010133184.1_pt1 | contig 24663 bp, 29 predicted proteins | sample 7278151 | NCBI WGS metagenome assembly JAAUXU01 (sample SAMN14350113, study PRJNA611818) | marine sediment metagenome | isolation source: surface marine sediment (1.8m) | place: French Polynesia: Moorea | collected 2018-08 | reverse complement strand
TGTGCACCATCCATCCGCACTGCAGATTCGGTCAGCACAATGGAGGTGAGAAAATTGGAAGCTGCGGTGAGCACCAAGCACAGTCAGAACCTGAGCCAAGCTCGACCTGACCTCGTTCTCACTCTCCAAGGATTCCGAAGAGGACCAATAATTAGAGCCACCAAAGTCGTGCAAACCCTTTTTCTTCCTTTGATTTACGCTCTTTTCTGCACTTGGAGAGAAATGGCATTTTCTGCTGCTTGGGCAAGAAGCCTTTTGCCACTTTGCTGGCAAAAGGTCTTGAGCGTCGTCGGGGGAATTTTATGGCACATCAACCTTTATTCATAGCTTGGGCCTTTCTCCACCCTCTTTGGGGCATCTCGGCATCAGCACTGGAGATGACCTAGGTGAAACAGCCCTATGAACGGGCTGGCTGCCATGAATGCTGCAGATGCACAGCTTTGCTCTCTGCAAGAACAGATTTAGCAACAAAGGGACTTTTACGTCGTGCCCCAAACGTGAAAGAGCATCTTGAATGTCGTTTTTTCTCAATCACCATGCCAAAGACGACTACGTGGAAATAGCATTTTTAGGGCATCTTTCCCTAAACTTTCACACTAAGAGTGACATTTTGCGGGCCAAATATAAACACTGCAAGGTCGGATCTACCAAAAATGCAACAAAAGATGGTTCACTGCTCAGACTTATCTTCGACCTTGGCGATAATTTCAGCAGCGTGAATGCAAGCATCTCACATGCATACGCATCCAGTTCTCTGCCCCAAGGGAGATCCGTGATCCACTAGGCACAATCTGCACGTTGTTAGAAAGTGAACATGTCTCAGCTCCTGCTCGAATAAACAAGAGAGTAAGTTTTGTTACAAGACAAAAGTCATCATTCTGCCGGGAAAAAAAGGATAATCGAGAACCAGAAGTGCCATCCGGAAACCATTTCGGTGTTCCATAAGTGCTTTCTATCGGACAAGGTTCGATTAATTCGACACTCAGAAAGCCGGGGTTGTCTCAGAAGAAAGGTACAGATAGTAGTTAAAAAGCTTTGTATTACAGTGCCCATCCTTGGCCAGGAAAATCGTGGGCCAAGATGACATTGGAGAGGAAACACAGTGGGGGATGATAGGAAGCAAAAGAAGCTGACAGGGATCAGGTTCGTTCTCTCAGGCCTTCGAAGGGCCCATTGCGAAAAAGAAGGATCTGCAGGTGATGTTTCAGCTGAAAGCGATATGCTGAGCATCTGCCAACGTACAAGTATCTTCGGGAGTGCAAGCAAACTTTAATGGAGACGAAACTTTACCTTCATGGACCGACTCCAGGTATTGTCCCACTCAGATGGTGGGTTGAACAGGGCGTCATCGCCCAATCTTGGCACTTTCATGCTCTCGTCGCGAGACGATATAGTTTGAAATGAGTATGACAGTTTGGCTTCGTCCAGTTATCACTCATGATCATGTATTGCGGGTAAGTCAACCAGGTACTGTATTGTTTCCATCATACGTCTTCTTTGTAATACTTGTGAACAGGTATGATACATGTACAGTTCCTTACTTTGCCCTATCGTAAAGGGTAGAGCGCAATTACTCGTATCGGTTGACTTGTTTGACGAAAAATGGTTAGGTAATGGAAAGATACCTGAGGCCAAATTTCCTAAGGACTGTCAAACAAGGAAGTCAAACAAGACGACCGATATTAGTAATTGCGCCCTGCCCTTCACTATAAAGCAACGAAAGGAAGTGCACATGGATCATGCCTGCTCACAAGTGTTACAAAGTAGATCGAAGCTTATTTAAGCTATCTTGGCTGATTCCCCATATTTCTTACATTACTCTCGACGACTGAGAAGTTGTCTGTATTCCTCTCCCACTGTCAAGAGAAAAAGTGCTCGTGCTTTGGGTGAAGATGTTGACAAAGTGCTCGAGTTTGGGGTTCGAACTTGATTTCATTGTCCAGACGAGTGAAATCAAGCAGGACTGTATGGTCGGACCGACACTAATTGCGCCCGACTCTATGCATTTAAACTGCTTTTGCACCACATTTCCCAGGCCTCTCACATATGAAGATTATGGTTGCGAAACCGGGCAAAGAGTGCCGGACTTCGGAAGTTCGGGTGAACATGACAGTGATTGACAAACGGAGTGGGCCGCAAACTGCATCAAATTTTGCAACAATCGACCTTGACAGCATGGTAGAGCTTTGATGCAAACGACATCTTTTAAAGGTTTCTCGAAATGGCCATTTTTTGTCTTGTGATGGCTCCAAAGATGTTCTGCCCAGTGTCCTGAGAACATGTTGTGCCTAATTCCCTACTTTTTTCTTGCTTGACGCCTGCACTCCTCAATGACGTTTGCATGTGTATGAGCTCCAGTCTCTGGATCCTGCAAATTGACAGAATTATGTGAGATGCTTAAAACCCTCACACAGTCGTGTTCTCCTGCATTCTGCGATGATTGTAGTTCCTGGCTTGATGTGTTGCTCGATGATGTGCAGGGTGAGCGTCTTGTCGGTCTTCTCGAACACAACCACGAACAAACCTATGTCCTTTTTTCAGTGGGCCCCATCACTTATGGTCCCCCGACAGGGTGACTTCTGTGATGTTTTCCTTTCAAACTTTAGTCCATCAACCTCCACTCCTCTGCCAACGTCACCAGTGTTCTTGCAGTGCAGTTGCTCTTCTTCAACAACCTCATGGATGAAGGTGGGGCCAATCCGCTTCACAGTTGTGACTGAAGTGTCCTTCATGTGCTGCCAACTTCTGTGGGTAGACATTGTATGTTGACATGATGGTCTTCTGCAGTGTAGGCTTAGTACTGGAGAGCCAGAATCCGCTTTTGACACCCATTCTTGTTTCGTGGTGCAGACTGCAGTGCATCCCAGAGATACTGTCCAAAGTTTTTAGCCACCTGTAAACCACAGACCCTTGTTTTTTGGCAAAAATTTCCTATAAAAACCAGCCAAATATATTTTTTGGCCCTTTCCTGGAGACTTGTACTCCACTTTTTTGATCAATAATTTCTCTTGTGCCGGGAAATAAAAAACTATTGGGCATAAAATGTCACTCTTCCTCTGTCGATGCAGCTCAAATCTAATGCAGTTGGACGCAAGGGAGCTCCTATAGGGGCCTAAAAAAGTTTGACAGCATCTCTGGGACACACTGGATTTGCATCTCCAGAGTTGTGTAGAACTGTGTCAATAAATGCTGTCGAATGTCTAGCCACAGTAGTTGACAGCACATGCAGGACACCTCAGTCAGAACTGTGAGTTGGACTGGTATGACAAAACTTGCTTCACACTACGATGCTTTGACTGCAAGCCTTCAACTGTGGCCAGTAGCATGAGTGCATCGAACTTGTCCCAATACAGTTAGTCGACATTTGAGGACTTCAATCTTACTGGAGAATAAAGAGTGGTCCCTTTGGTGGCCAGCAAATGTTCTTGCAGTTTGCGTATTGACCACCTCTTGGTAAATGGTCTTCTCAGCTGTCCTTTTGGCCCCTGCACCATCTTTTAGAAGGGCCTTCCCAGTTTCTAAGTCACGACTTTTTAACTATCGCTGCTTGGAAGATGAGGTCATGATCCATCTTTTTCGTAACACTGTCGAATTAATATTCCCTTTCTCCCATGCACAATCATCCAATCACCGCAGACATTGCACAACCATTGATGACAGCTGTTTCACGCTGTTTCTGGTCTGCTCGGGCACTAATTTTCTATGCCTTTGAGGCTCAGCCTCAATGATTGCATCGCGCGATCCACATGACGTACGTAGCAAGCTTTGAGGCTCTCAGGCTAAGCCAAAAAAGCATTGAAAATCAACACACAACGTGCCAGCTTTAGACGAAGAGGCATTTTGTTCGGTTTTCAAATTGGCTTCTCCGGAATTGTGCCACTTGTTGGAAAATCCCCTCGATCCCACTTATCTGGGTTACTCCGGCTATATAAACGTACGAGCTGCGAAAATGTTGCCTTTGTCCATCATTCGCTTGATATCGACGAAACAATTCAGGCAAGAATTTTTGAAATTTGACGCACGCGCGCGCGTGTGTGCATCGAGGGAATTTTAGGAACCACCCGCTAGTGCTGAATCAGAGTCACGATCGAGGCTGGGGAAAGAATGGTGACTGGCAGAGTAATCACACACCCGCGGTAAAAGAATCGCAAGGGTTGAAAATCAGGAAATAGGTAAAAATAGAGGTGAGTATGATGGCGCCAATATTGTCATTTCCTAAATACAAAGAATAATCGTGCTCTTGTAAAAATCACTGAATTCTTCGAGCCATAAAGGCCTACCCTCGGTCACAAGGAAATTTGGGCTTGACTGTGGTTGAAGGCACACTTTCCCAGTCAATCTGGCGAGAAAGTCTTTCACTTCTGACCTGATTGTGCAAACTTTCAGTCCCCCCCCCCAGACTTGAGTGAAAAAAAACCACCTCGAAATCAAGGAAGCCTTCGTTACCTTGAACGTCGCCCAGGACCCCGTCGTTAGCTTGCTCTGGGCATTTTCCGGCTGGCTGCAACGGCCACACCTGGATACCATAGGTCAAAATAGAACTGGATGCAGGATTACGCATGCGTTCAATGCACCTTTGTGTCTCCTTGAGGGTGTGGGAGTAACCGTTGGCATTGGCATGCGCTAGCCCAGCTCCGAGAGCTTTGTTTCTGGCCAGTCCCGGTCCAGAAAACTTGGGCCCGTGCCCATAACTACACGAGCCGTGGGCAGAAAGCCTAAAACTTGAACTCAGACTTGGTGGACTCAAGTTAAGATTCTCCCCTTCCTCACAACATTGCTCTTACTACAGTTTGACTTAACCTGGACCAATCAGCCTTTGTTTGCGTAATGAGCCCACACTCGGGAACTAAATGTCAACATAATTCGGAGGAGTTTTGCAACTGGAGGTCATAAACCTCCAAGAAGCATGACCGAGACGTACAGGCGGGACTGGTGAGTCTTCACTTTCCGACTGCATTGGCTGTCTAGGTAAATAGAATAGAAAACAATAAAAGCAGACTCAGTGTCACATCATCGTGGTGAAGCGCTCTGCCTGCAGCTGCTCCAACGATAACGGGAAGAGCAACTCCTGCAGGGCCATTTTGTCCAATCCCCAAAGGTGACAGCGTAAACGGGGTCCACTGCAATAAACTTCTGAACTCTGTGTGTGACTTCGGAAAAGGTCACACAACGTACACATGAACCAGAAAACAGCTGCAATCTACTTCCACAGGGTGTAAACTGGGGCTGGTATCGAGCCAGAGTTAAAGAAAGTGACATATTACTGTATCGAACCGTAAAAACTTGTCAAAAACTGCACGTGTCCAACTCGAAAGTTTTGGATGCTGTCCTCACCGCTCAAGCAATGGGAAAGCAGCAGCTACAGAACTGCTCTATGTCAGCATTCCAACAAGGAGAATCTCGTCTGCTCACCCAACCCGAGGGAAACTCATGCCCCGGGAAAGACTTTGCTCTGCAGTTTCTAGGACACGATCAGCTTGCACCAGCCATGGGAGAAGGCAATGATGGTGAAGAGTAGGGGCGTGGGTCGAGGAGGAAATAGACGTGCAAGAAATCAAGTCGAGGAGACTCGGCGTAAAAAGCAAACCAAAAAGAATGTTAGCTGCTGAATGAACCCAAAATTAAGACTGTATCCTATTTTTGCTAAAAATACCTGAAAGTGAAAGTTTTAGAAGCCACTCCATGAAAGCTTCAAACCACATTGTGAAAACTTCACTTTCCACAAGTTGGGACTTAAAGTTAAGGATCTCAGAGCTATAATATTATCTAAGGTTGCGATATTTCTTGCTTTGACCAATTTTGACTCCTCCGTAGAAGTTACGGAGGGACTCGAAGTTACGATACATTTGTTTACCGTTCCACGACTTCGAACCTTCGAGTTGTCCAACTTGGACGTCCAGGGTGCGGAATGGAAGGTTTTAAAATGGACGACATTGTTAAAGAGCAGCAACTTCTCTATTTTTTTGGGTTTTTTTGCACAGACTTTTCAATTCATCCTTAACAGAAGCTGTAGAGAACTGCCATGACCACCCTGGTACACTGCGACCACCCTCAGCTGCTGCCTCATCGTCGATACGACACGGGAAGTCGTTACAATCACATCTCACATCCCCCTCCTGCACATGGCTCTCGTTCATGATGACGGAGGACTTGAGGCTCTTCCAAATTTGGCATCCTACGGCGGCTTCAAAGGAGTGCACCAAGTACTGTTGCACACCATGACTGCTCGTGGGTGTTAGGACGTAGACCACGTCGACGTCCTGTCTTTTGTCAGGACCGTGTCCTTTTGGCAGTACTAGATTTGGTCAACCTTCAGGATCTTCTGGGCTGACAAAATCTTCACGGTTTAGCCAGGATCAAAAGGATCGTCCTGCATTTCTCAATCCTCCACGGCTTCGGCCATGGTGCCGCTGCGCTCTTTGTGAGTCCTGGCATACCCCTTCATGTTGAGGTCCTCATGGACGGCCTCAAAGATTGTGGACTCATCCCCACTCAATTCAATGACGTGGTGTCGCACTCACATGGGTTGGTGTCTTCCTCCATTTTCTCCCTTAGTGCTGTAAGAAAGACTCCCGTCCTCTCCATGTTGATGCCACCATTCCCCTTGAGCTTGGAGACATCCTTACTGCTGTGCTTGGTCAGCTAGACGTTGCAGACCACCTGAGTCGTGGCAATCGCGGCAGTCTTCTTCTCCACCTTAGCGGGGAGCAATTCTGAGATGCGCTTTCTTTCCTTATTTTGTGACGACGTCGTCAACGTTATGCAAGAGCATTCATAAAAAAGGTTTAATAGGAAGACAAAGGCTGTCAGCAGAAATCCGAAGCTCACATATCGGACAGGTGGAACAGCAGAAAATTAAGTTGTTTTTAAAGAGACATGGCTGAGGAAAAAACAAGCGTATGAGCCTTCATAGTGTTGTTCTGTGAAATGTTGTTGCAGTGCAACTTTTTCGACATCAGACACTCGACAGAAGTAAAACGCCCGTAATCCGAGTAAATCTATGCTCTCAGTCAGTGCGTGGTTAACAAAAACAGATAAAGTTTTTAGAATTGTAGAAAGAAACTTCTCTTTGAGTCTAGAAACAATTACAGGCATACGCGGCGCGGCTCTCGCCACAGTAATAAGTAATCCTTCATCATAACGAGTTTAGTTTAGCCAAAGCTATAAGTACCATATGCAGCTGAACCTCTTGTACAACTACTGTTGTACAAGTCGTGTGCCAGGGCGCAATGCAGGAACCGAAAGACCTGGCAGCAAAGGCGATGTGGTCCTTGGGGATCTTATCCCAGGCGTAAATGCGGCAGCCTGAAGTGACTGCAAATTTGGTTGGCTTGTACGATTCGCCCTTAAAGTTGTCGAGAAGATTCAAAGCTGGCAGTGACACCAGACTGTATGAGTGTATGATCGTTGACTATTTCACAAAGTGCTCCAAGTGGCCGCCGCCAGCTTCATCATGAGCCAGATCACACTGCATGAAAAATGCAGCAAGTCTTTGCATCATCAGTCAGAGCTTTCGCTCACATAAAATTGCATTGAAAGGGCTTTCAACGACCAACCAAGATGGTCAGGATCAGATCACGGGAAGTGGATGTTGACAAGTCTTTGGTTTTTCTCGTGTTGAACTAATCACCCTCTCCTTGGCAAATTTCCTGCTACTTAGTGCATTTTTTTAAAAAGTTTGCCATGTCAGCTCTTTATTCAAAGGATATTTAAGATGCACATTTTGATAGACCAAGTTATTAACTCTTTTTCTGCGTGCTATATCTGTTAAAAGACCTATTTGAAGATATTTTAGTCAACCGGAAGACTTGAAAAAGTCAGAAATGATCAGCTTTTGGGTGCTGTCTGCTTTCAAAGTTTTATAGTGCGCAAGGATGGATCAGTCAACATCTCAGATTAGACCTGCTTAGTTACTTTCTACATGCTTAAAGCTGTAGCACTGAAATAGAAAACAAAGAGTATTTCGATTTGCCTTCCAAACCGAGCACCTTGTTATGTCCTGAACTTGTACACTATCACTTTATTGCAAGAGAAGGGAATCAAAAGCTTTTTTTTTTAAAAAAAAAAACCAGTTGACTGCATCTTCACCAGTTGGCATCAAGTAATAAACCCACGATGCACTCAGCACAATGCCCAAAATTTTCATTTTTGCGTCTAGTCTAATATGTATGTAATGTTCCGAATCTCATTTCATCTTCAAATGTACAGAGTGCGAAGGTGATTTTTTTTATAAGTGCCGCTGACGCCTCTGAGTCACGGACATGTCCAAAGGCCATGGGACCGCGAGGTTGGGATCGGCTCCATCCCAACCCTTTCTACGTTGGGAAACTTTCGGCCAGGGGACATCACTAGCTCACATAGCGTTCATGTTTGGTGCTGTCTTGTGGGTTTCACTGTGGCCAAAGGCGGTACTTACAAAGCTCTCCCGAGTCTGACAGAACCGCCATAACTTACCAACAATTGTATTAAATTCACAAATTGTATTATATTCTCCACGTGTGTTAATACCCAGGTGGATGTACGTACAGTTTTTAAGTTACGCTAAAAGTACTCTTAGTGATGCCCTTGTACGTTCCTAAATAACTAGTTTAGTGTCAAAGATGCTGCTGCCATCATACACACAAGCAGACATGCAAACATAGAAAAGTACATACGTGCACATTGGGGTGGTCCATTTGGACGGGGGTTACATTTGCAACTTTAAAGTTGACAAGCAGAAAATGGTCGTGGCCTTGTGAACAAATCGCGATGGAATCATCAGTTCTACGCTCCATCTACCAAAAACATGTTGCAAGGCTACAAAGTTCAGCAAATTCTGACCCTGGGGACCATGGACTGTCTGAAATTTCTCTCAAAATGGAATCTTACTATGATTATAGGGCATGAGGAAATCCCCCAAGAATAGTGAAGTTTTAAGTGTTAGTCAAAATGTTAGGCTTATTTTTGCCAGTCCTGTACTTGAGCGGGAGAGCAGCAGCAAGATCAATGGACGCTCATTCATCAAACCCCTCGACAAGTACAGACTCAAAGTTGCGAAATCGTGGGTCACAGGCAAAATTATCGTCAGCTCGCACTCGCTTTTTAAGTCTTCTCTGCAAATAAGTGAGTCACAATCAGTGAAAGTAACGAGTACCCTAACTTTGGATGACATTGTAACTTTGATTATGATAAGGCCAATGTTATTTACATTTTTTATGTACATTACTTTATCGGCCAGATGTCTCATAACTTGGGTAAATTTTGAAAAGTTCTGGCGAATTCCAGCATAATAAATTTGACAAAGCTGAGATTCGCATGTGAAAAATGTGCTGCTCTGTTTGCATCAAGAGTAGTGCTGACACTCGAGTCGCTCAGAAAGAAGAGTCGAGATCGCGAACAACTTTGAGAGCTCGCGAGTCCCGGAGCCGGCTCAGAGTCGTCAGCAGGTCCTCAGTGGGGACAGTCCGAAAGTCCCCTGTGGGTCACGTGCTTGACAGCTGGCACAGGTCAAAAAGTGGTCAGTAGATGCTATCTTCAAACGGCTGCAAAATGTAGAAAACAGCTCCCAAGGCCCAAACAAGTTCTAAGGTCTCTTTGTGAGCCAATGGTTCTTCAGAGTTGCTGACTTCTTCTCTGAGCCGTGAGTTGCCACATCACTCCTTCAAAACCGACATTGATGAAGATTTAGTGGATTCTGTGTGTGACCGAAGACGATCCATGAGGACGTCTCAGAAATGGACCGTCATTTGCTCCATTTCTGAACATTATTGCAGATCGTTTTTGTAGTAAAGTTGATTGAAAGTGATTTCAATCTCCGGAACAACTGAAGTCATTTCAGCGTGCGCCGGATATAACGACCACTATGGGACCAGAGCCGATTGGTAGGGATTAGAGGCTGGGCACAATGTCCGACTTCGTTACTTACCCATCGAGAAGCATCAAAAGGGATCAAATAAAATACCTTCGCACCCTCAATGCTGTCGCGAATTGTAGGCAACAGGGCTGTCTCACCAGTGACAATTGCAAATTTGACAAGTTGGCATCCGTGATGAGAGAACGAAGCTTTCATACGTCCGCAAATGCAGGTTAGTGAGGCTGAATGTTATGTATGTTATATACCGTATACATATCCATGTATACATGTATACCATATACAACATGTATATCCGGCTTTTGGGGCCTTATAACCGAAGCGATGAAGCAGTTTTTATTCCATAAGTATTTGGGACCAGGCCAAGGTGGGGGCTATAAGCGGCTTGTCACTTTATCCGGCGTCCAGTGTACAGTGACTTTTGTAAAAGCTTTCCTTAGGAATCTTACCCGATTTTTGCCAATCTACACGAGTGCAGCATCAGATTTTCGTATCAAGACGAGTGTAGGACAATTACCTCCACCTCAGCTACCTCAACCGAGTCATATGCGGCCAAAAAAGGCCCTGATGGTGACACACCAACCTCATTCATCTGCCCTACATGACTTCCTCTTCCTTCCACAAATAGTGGAGACCACTGTGCTGGTGATGATGAAGAAGCCAACAGAGGTTTGTGGGATGGGTGCAACAACGACCTATCGAAAGATGACTTCCTGGCTGCCATGAAGAAGGAGATGACGATGTGGGGGAGGTGCAAGCTGTCACGAGTAATTTTGTAGAAAAGAAGAGCCGTTTTTTTATCACAATATCCCTTTGAATGAATTGGCATTTGTGAGTCAATGGCTGTCAATGTTTGGCACAGTCTGGTACGAACACTGTTTTAGCTTAAACTTTCGGTTTCTACGCATTTAGACTTGAATTCACCTCCGGTTCTTGGCCAAAAATTTGGTTCGAAAACCATTCTTTTTTCCCAAAAAACTTTGGGTTCGATTTCCAAAGTTTTTAAAGTCCGAAGTTTTAAAAGCCCCATTCGGTACATCCTTGATGGGAATGAGAAAGTTTGCGACGTTGCCAGAGCAAACAAAGCGACAACAGATGCGCATTGTTCTCTATCCTCGCCCTTCGTAAGTGATGCTCTGTGGGTGGACAAAATTGGTCATGTATGGTTGTGCATATATATGAGGCAACACCACACATTGTAACATTACATTCTTTACGTATCCACAGGTAGTCTAGATACAGTGGAAGCCACGTATACCGGCGTCGGCTTGACCGTCGATTTATGCAATGCTGCACACGCGAGGGATCTGACATTTCTGCCTGAATAAAACCCAATGAAGTCATAACCGGCCTCCAGCGGATTAAAAAGATCTGCGAATTTGAACACCCGCTTGTCTCCTGCTTACAGATACTTCTATTTCGCCTTCTTCCTCTGTCACGTGGTCGCCATGTCGTCCACGTGCTACAACCCGTTTCTGTACGCGTGGCACAACGAGAGCTTTCGACGAGAGTTCCTCAGGATGCTGCCCTGTTTGGCGGCCATCTTCGCAAGGACCAGAGGAGGGAACGACGAGAACGGCAGCAACCACTGCGAGTTCGCCACCGCCGCCATCACCAGCCGCGGCCCGGGGCTCACCACAGTGAACGGGAACTCTCTGCCCATACCCTCTTCCTCGCTCGTGCTGAACGCGCCTCTCAGCGACCCTGTGCCGCTTCATCCAGGGAACAGAAGCACGGAGAAAGACGTGAAAGAGACCAAATTCGACCAAGTGGTGTTGGAGGGTGAGGAAGGTGTAGTCTAAGACCGACTGCTCCCCCGACCACGAAACAATCATTTGGTCATCTATCCTATCGATTAGTACCATACTGTACAGTGAGGCATTTCTATGTTCGTCATACCGTCAATGCGGCACTGTGGTGTATTATTGTCATCTTAATTGCTACAACTATCATTATGATTCACTCTCAGTGTGTTACATGCTGTTTCTGCTGAGTTAAAGCACGGTTTTTCTTAGGACTGCACCGGCAAATTTACGCTGCTGTAGGCGGGAATTGCAGACTTCACGCATGCCATCGTCAATCGAGATTCCCCGTCAAAGGAAGTGAGAATTGATAGAGACCTCAGCTCACAAAAGCTTTCAGCTTTAACCTCGATCTCGTAATGTGTCTAATAGAGAGGTATTGGGGTGGCTTTGGAAAGTCTCCCCTCCACACCAAATTGTCTAGGAAGAGAGACCGCCCATTTGGCATTGAGGTCAGAACGCCGCAACAGGAGCACGTACTATTTGCCCAAAAGTGCTGGGGCCATTTTCCAACGAGCCTACGTACCAAATACGTCCATCCATAGGGATGCCATTGGTCTAGTCTGAGCGGCGGAACCTCGAAATAACAGTGATCCTCAAAAGAAGACTATTTTTGCGGCTTAGCAATATATAGCTTCATGACATAACAAAATTGGCGGGAAGTGAGGGCCTTAAAATAACAATGCAAGTCTTCAGTAGTCTGTGCTTCGCCATTTGAACGGGCGTTATGTACAGGGAAGGTATCTTGGTGAACAGATGTGTCTCAAGCTATCAATCTTAAGGCAAGCCAAACTGCTCCAAGCTCAAGCTTTTTGGCAAAACTCTTCAAGCCCGGCTTGGCTGGAGCCCAAGTTTGGGCTTCAACGTGTCATTCTTGCCTTCACCACAGCAGCACCTGGGCGAAACCGAACTAAGTTAACGTGGCTGCAAAAGGCTAGAAAGTGATGTTGCAAAGTGACAATGTCATTTCTGCATTTCGCTATTCCGGGGTTCTGCTGCATTACGAGTGCATGTGCAAAAGAAGGCAGCCCCGCTGTTGCGCGCGTGTTAGTTATGTACGTACAGCTGGGCAAGAAGCACTTTACGCCCGATTTTGGATTCTGCCGCTAGAGGGTGTTAATGACATGAAGGGTGAAGGTTTGGGGTTTTGGTGGGGATTGAGGGGTGGGGCAAGGGGTGGAGCCTGAGGGTCGTCACGGCCCTGAGAGCGACAGAATCCAAAGAGGGTGTTAAGGCCTTGCCCAGCTGTCCGGTTGTAGGTAAATGCCCATTTTCTAGTTGAGAGCCTGTTTTTATTCACCGCCTGCTTGTCGTGTTGGAGTGATGGGAGTATTTGCTGGTATTTGCCGTCTGTAAAGTACACAGTGCATTGTAAAGTAGTCGCAGCGGGCAGTAAAGTAGCAGCTGCAGTTGGAACAGCTAGCAAAGCTCTATTTGACTGGTCAAAGCTAGTAAATAAAAATGGGCCGTCAACTAGAAAAAGGGCGTTAAAAGTTGTACATCGGCTGTGAAGGATGAGGAACACAAGAAGATGACGTTCGTACTTCAGATGCACACGAAGAGAGGGGTGGCCGCGGCCGAGACCGTGGCTCGGCTGACGCGCGTCCCCGTAGGTGCACACGCACATGTGCTTGCTGAACATTCTGCTCGATGCTCGAAGCCGTTATTGTTACTACTGGGATCACTTTTTGCTGAATTCATAAGTAGACAAATAGGTTGACAAGTGTGGCATATCTGATCACTATTATATTCGTTACTTTCAAATCAAATGTAGTCTTAGCTGAGTATAAAAACAGTGGCTTTCTACCTCTTGCTTCACCTTCGTCTGTTTCATCTTCTTTACCCTCACCTTCAAGCATGCCGAGGAAAGAGTCCATCAAGCACATTTGGAGCAGCCCTTTGAAGATTCTGCGTGGGGGCAACTCATGAAAGGAGCACTTCTCATCAGACATCAGCCTAGCCTAGACCACCTTAACCTAACCTGACCCTGAGCAATCTATTCATCTCGCTGGTAAACACTGCTTGCTGGTTCCGAAGTTCAAAAAGATAGCCCACCATCAGTTGATTTGGGCCTTACAGAAGACCGGCAATATCCATGGGTCTCCTCGTGACAGTCCAAGACCATAGAATGAAGCTTCTTCGCCCACTTCACTTTTTCACCTGTTCCAGAGATTAAACGAAAAAAAAACCAAAAAACCAAATACCCTTTAAGCAAAGAGAATGGTTGCTTCTCTTTGAACGATGTTTTCACTCTAACTTTCAGCAGTAGGAGCCTGTGGAACAGATCTTCCAGAAGTCTTCACTCATAAGGAGAAAGGTCATTGATCAGGACTTTTAAGATGCAACCTTCCGACCACTGCAAGAAGGCTGTGCCGGTACGCTGAGGAGTAGAAAGTCAGTGTCCACCTTTGGGCTTACATCGTTTCAACTTTGCCATGTACCACCTCTTTCCATTCGTCCTGAGTGGCATGCTTATGCGCCAATTTTCAGGGCCTCAACGCCTTTCACGCTCAGCCTTTGGAGCGTCAATGCTTGTAGCCTACGATACGAATGATAACTCGTAACACAAGCATTGGTGCTCGGAGGTCGAGCTGTAAAGGCTTGAGGTATTGAAGATAGTTGCCCAAAGGAGTCTGGTCACAGAGTGAGCAAATGCATTTCCACATCAACAAACTGGAAACGCTGGCGCTTGAGCTAGATATTGAGGCTTGCTGTACCCCTGACCTCTCACAACTCCGGAGATGAACCAACCCTAACTTCACGGCTATCAATTTTGCCCAAATCTGCTCCAGAGATTCTAACTTCGCGTAGACTCCATTCGAGCTCGTCGGACACTCCATGACTTGTTCTCCCTCGCCAAGGTGCTGATGCTATGATACGACTTTAGATGACGGGACAGTCCCAAAGTCCTTAGCAGCTTGGAGCAAAGAGAACTTTTTTAGACAACCTTCAATTGCTGGAACTCTTTCGTGTCCAATTCCTTTTGCTTCACATGTCTTCTGTCCACGCAAATTCTGCTGCAGTCTGTGGCTCGTGCGAGTAATCAGCAGTCAGCCTCCATGAAAATCTCGTATTGCAAGTAGTGTAGTATTCGCGTGTGCATCAGCCCGTCGTGACTAGTAGTTATTTCCTGCTTCAAAAGGCTCTTGCTAGAAGCTGACGGCGCTAAAAGCAGGCACCTAAACTAATTTGGCGCTGGGATCGCGTCATGTCACGCTGGGTTATGTAAAATCCTATCAGAGGCTTCAATATAGGAGTGCCAAGGGTCAAATTCCAACCCCTGATGGAAGATTACACTGATGCAGAGGACTCGAACCGCTAAATATGCTGCTCAAAAAGATGTTCCAACACACAGGAGAGGATGAGCATCATGCATCACTCGTAGGCAGCATACATTCAAAACTACTTCTACTCTTACAAGATCATTTATACATCTGAGGCACACCTGAGCGCACAGGGACTTTCTCTTCCCGTTGGATAAGGCTCGACCTGAGCAGCGAGTACGTATGAAATATCCGGCAGAGATACAGAAGGCGCAGGCAAGGCTTTGCGCCAGGGGAAGAGCTGTGATGAATAGGCCCAAGGGTCGTGAGTACCGGACCATATGAGAAACAGTCGCGGCGAGCCATAAATATCTGGCTCGATGCTCGTCGGACACGGACAAACAAAGTAAAACTTCTCCCTCACAACGAAAATTTTCAACTCTCCCCAGGAATGCACTTGAGCAGACAGCTCTAACTGTCTGGCTGGACGGGTGCGGGCAGCCACGCTGGGAGCTTCTCCACTCACCTTGATAAGGACGCTTTCTTGAGATTAAGATCATACGCTGTGCAGCTGCAGGAAACTTTCACAAGGATGCCATATATTATAAAATTATTCGCATATGTAACATCAACATTCGTTCTCGATTCCAGAGAACTTCGTGACAGGAGTCAAGTGATGGGTGGAGAACTGAAATCAAATTTTGTCGAAGACGTTGTTTCCCTTGAGGAGGAGGAAAAAAAATCAACATCACAATCTCGAGATAAAGCTTCTTTTTCATTACTCAAGAGTCAGAGCGAGCACGCCCTGCCAAATGTTGGCAACAAAACCGCGGATGCCATTTTGTCGTCTCATCGATGCACTATGAACGTACGTATGGTAGCAACATCACACTGCTCAGGTGTGCTAAAGTCGAGTTTCAATCCTATAGCCGTATTATCACAAGGTTGCACTCAGGCTTCAAGCTCCTTTAGTTCCTTGCTGGAGAGGAGCCGGTCTGTAGAGTGAATTCACACCCTTGATAGGGAGAGGATGAGCCTCAGTGTTATACACCCACTGGTCCAAGGACATCAGGCTGTCGTCGCTGAAGAGGAGGTACAAGTACTGCAAGCAAAAATTGAGGAAGACATGAAACTCTGCTCTCTTACAGCGCGTTGGCAGCTGAAGGCATGACACGACGTATGCAAATATTTGCTACAAGGAAAAAGTCGTCGAGCAGTGCCTTTTTCAGGCGGAGACCCCATAAGTCTAGCTTGTACCCAAGGCCCGTGAAATGGGCTCAACGTAGCGCAAAAACCTGTCTGCCCCCTCATCCTACCACGTGTCTGTAGCCAAGTAGTTTCCGCTGCCGTCCTGCCCGAGCTTGGAGAACACGCACGTTACCTCCCATGCTCGTGCAAGTGGCCGGTGGAGTCGGGTACGTGTCATTTCACTCCATCATCTGCACTCCTCCGTACGTTGTTATCGATGAATAAGGACTGTACCTTTAGCGTCTCTGCGAGGAAGAAGCTCTGCTGCACGTCGTCCTTCTGCCCGTCGACTGCGTACACGTTTTTGATTCCCGTGTAGCCGGCCTCGGCCTTGCAGTTCCTCTCGATGGCCTTTGGAGAACGGGGAAAAGACAGTTAAACTCCGATCCGTTTGCATGAAGAACAAATTCTACCTTACACATTCCATTTTTTAACTTAATTCTCCCTGTTATTAGAATTAAAAGAAGTCAAAATTCGATTCAGTGAACTTTTCCTTGAGCTGACCGAATTTTCATCGAGTAAAAATATAAAAAAAAGAAAAAGAAACCCCGCTTTCACTGTGTGAACTCGACTGCCTGAACTGAACTCATTTTACTGAATGTGAGGCAAGGGGAGAAGAACCTAGAATTAGTAAACTTTTTACCGGTGACGAAAAAGTTGGGCGAAATCGAAGTTCGGCTGTGCTTTTGACCTCTGCTGCTTTGTGTTATTTGACCAAAAAAAGTCCCTTTTCCAAGGGAAAAGGGAAATTCTCTAGGTTCGGGTGCAGAAGCAACCAAAGATAACGAAGACTTATTCGAGCACAATGATGAGTAGAACCAGCTCTGTGAACGTGGTCATAACCATAAGGTTGGGGTGATCTGGGGAGCACGGGAGCACCCATCATTACAAGTCTTATCTGATCCAGTGATCGCTGGTTATAGCTGGGGTCCCACGCAACGATTTTCATCCAACTGGTTGGTGCAACATCCAAGAAATCGTAAGTCCATTCGATTTTCTAGCGCGATTATCAATTCGATCCGGGAAGGTGGTGAGGACCTGGCTAAGAAACTGCTGTCCCAGCAAACATTTGCTGGACGACAGGTGTGAGAGCACAACATTTGTGTTGGACAAGACTATTGGATGCCAGTACGATTTTTTTGCACGTTGGACCAATCGTTGCTGGGGACCCTCGTTTCGGGTCATGAGATAACAGGTCAAACTCAATTCAGTGATCATCGAATAAGTCAAAAATATGTCTCTTATGCAATTTGATGCTTTCCTCGCCATGCTGACTGTAAGCTAAGAATGTTGCTCGCCGTCTTGACTTCTATTGCAAGCTTTGACCCCCTTTTTGGAGGACAAAGCTCGAATTGGTCCTGGCTGTATTTCTTTATTAACGATATAGGTCGTGCTCCAATGTGGGCATAGATTTCTTAATCGCGACTTGTCTTCTCCTCATTTCTTTTGGGCAGTGTATGCTTTATACAACGAGAGTTACCTGTTGCCATCAAAGATATGCGCAAAATGCACTAACAGCGAAGTGTTTCACCATACCGATTCGAACAGAAGTAAAAAGTGAGTGACTAAATAGCAGCCCTGCATAAAATTCTTCTACGGGGGTCACCACAGAACAGCGAAGCCTTAGAATGGACGACTTTTAGGGGGCAGAATGGAATGGAGAGGCTCTGGTCAGAAGCACATTCAAATCTCGATAAAATAGATCTCAAAATGATGCAAACTTTTGATGTAATAATGTCTCTTTCCCTGCAGATTGATTTTCATTCTCAATATGGCGTATCTATTTCTATTTCATATTGAGAATGTGATCGCCCTGGAACTGTTACATCAAGTTTTGACTAATAGTATTAGAAGAGTGTAAAAAATGTCATGCTTTTGATCACAGAATTGCTCCCCTTTGCTTCATAGCATACGATAATTGACTGTGTGAAGATGTTTCAATTTGAAGACGCTTCTCTCTCGTGCTCTGCTTATTTTCCCCTTGGTTTATGGCACGAGCTCACTCAACTGCATGTTAGATAATGCAGTGAGCAGGTGGCGCTAGTCCTGTCCCCGTTGCAACAGCTCCGCCTATAAATCGCCTACTCCAAGTATTCGCTGTTCTGTGGACCTGACGGGTGTCGATGGAGGGACAGCTCTGGGAGACTAGGGGTTCCTTCTGGTACGCGATTTCTTTTGCCTGAGACTTCTACCCATTTGCAAACAGCTGCAGAGTGACAGCTCTACAAACTCGAGAGAGCCAACCATCGATAGGCAAACAGTGGATGGCTGAAGACATTGTCGTGCTTTTGCGCATTCGAAGTCAGCTCCCATGCAGTGCAGCCTAGGTACAATGCTGTAGCTGGAAAAACGTTGTAAGGTTTCAATAGCATAAAGCATATTAAATCACTGGGTTTCGGACAGGATAAGTTTGCTGAAATGTTTCCTGGCTTATTTTTCTTGCATTTGAGGTGTCATTCCTGGTTAAGGTGGGGGAACCGTATCTTCCCATAATAGTTCATGGTCAGTTGCACGAAGAGTGAGATGAGGTTCGACATGGACGAGGTCTCCAACTGATGAAAAATTGGACGTCTTCATTCTGCCCGGATCGCTTTTAACACCAATGCATTGAATCATCTTGACTTGAGTTGTTTGTGCACCGTCAGCTGTCGCTACAACGCACACACACTCAAGAAGGTGAAGAAGCGCGATGGGTGATTCACACATCGATTGAAGCACCTCTAGTTCTGTTGAACATATCTCCTTGGCAAGCAGTCAGCCTATTGTGCACAGTGATAAGTTAACTGTGCAGCCAAGTTGTGCACCAGCGTAGTCGCCATTCTGTTTGGCAAAGATGTCGCAATTTCCTCTTTAGCTCAAGGGATCTCTTTGTTGCAGGAGGAAAACTGAGTAAAGTTGGCATCATGTTTAACTACAGACTTAGCATTAGACGTTTAGCCTGACAGAGTCATCTATTGGATCCCTGACTAGCAGCTTGGAAGCGGAATGACCCTGAAGTAGTGATGTGGGAGTCTAAGTTGTCAATCTCGAAAGAATACGATATTATACGTATATTCAATAACCGGTGATTGTTCGTCCCCACAAGCTTGGCCAAGCTGTCGAGCAGAGAAAGTAAGAGCTACCCATTCTGCCTTCCAGCTGCTGGTCAAGGATCCAATAGGCTCTGTTAGGCTGAACGTCTGGCCATAATTCTAAGTCTGTGACTTCGCTTATCCTTAAGCCAGACGAGATAAGTCTCAACCTATATTGAACAGGGTCTTTGAAAAGCACTTGCAGTGACTGTACTTTTTTGAGACAGTGAGTGGTAGAAAATACACTTTCTTGACACAAAAACACTCTCGTTGTAGGGTCAAACTTGCCGGGTCCCGACACTCACCTTACAAGAGAACACTGTGATGGGAGGGGGTTGATTGCAGACAATAATCAACAATAAATATTACAACGATGAACCGAAAAGTTACACTAAAGAACAGTCCAGCTTCTTCTTACCTGTACGGCCTCCCATCCCCAGTCTCTATACTTTTGGTCGTGCGTGAGCCTCCACAGCACGAAGTAGGACTCGAAGGTCTCCGGTCTGAGAATGTAGTAGCGCTCAGTTGCCTTGACGGCCCTGGCCTCGACACTGTCCGTGAATCGAAAAGCCTCTGGGCCCAACTTTGTATCCGAGCGATCGTATGACTCGTGGCATGTATTCGTGATGCCGTCGGCCAGGCGCATCCACCGTTCGGAATTTTCGTCCTGCTCCTCGGCAGCAGCCAGCCCATACATTCCACCTGTAGAGAAAAAGCTTCAAGGTCCACAGATGCAAAAAGATGGTGGGACGTCAATGACGTGATTACAGGGGCATGCAAGGGACTCCACCTTCCCTGCTACTCATTGTCACAAATACGAAGATGCATTCATACCCCCGATCATGGAGCTGTTGAGAAACTTCTTACGCACACCTGTGACACTTCAATAAAAGTCGTAATCTACTCTGATCAGACTAGTACGCGCTCAACCATCCTGGTAGTAGCAACGTATACCCTCTGTATACTTGGATGGAGAATCCAGTCTCGTGAATTATTGCTCCATTCCCATGGAGATACAACTCATACTCAGTGAGCAAAAAGTTTTTAATTTAAATCGCGAAAAAGCATCTCCTTCTTCATGATGTGAACTTTTTCTCTGTCGGCATGAGAAAACGAGCAGTTGGTGGTCGTTCTTACCAGCAAAGCAAGCCAAGTGATCCATCTTGTGCTCCAGTCTGCCGTACTTCTGCTCAGCAAAGTAAGTGAGTCCACCCGGGGAGACCTTGACAAGTTGCTTTTCCACCTCCAGTGCAGCCTCGTCGAACATCGTCTTCGCCTGAAAATGCAGAACGGTTGATAGTTACAGTAGCTTCTTCGTGACACACCTTGCCATCTGGAGTGTTACCTGGGTGTCGCGCTTCCCTGACCTCAGCCACTCCTTGAGCAGATACTCGTAGAACGAGTCCCCAAGGGCGCCCATGGATGTGTGTGATTGTCCCCACTTGCCCGTTTTCGGACTGATGTAGTTGGGATAGAGTCCCTTGGGTCTATCAGCAGCCGCCAGAACTTGCCTGATGCGTGCCACCTTCTGAACGTATATTTCGTCTCCAGTGATGTCGCTCAGGTAGGCGAATTCCATGTGCAGTGTCCCCAACTCGCTGAGAATGGAAGAACCGCCGCTGGCCCAACCAAAGTTCTTAGCCGTGCCAGTGCGCATGTTGATTAGGGCGTAGGGAATGCCTATAGAGGTGCACAGTGCAGTGGGGTTCTAGATGAAATAACTGTTCCTGTCTGTACCTGTCGGCGTGTCGAACGCAGGAAGCAGCTTGTTCGCGACATGCACAGCCTTCTCCTTAAAGATCTCGTCGCCCGTCAACGAGTAGCAAGAGAGGAGTCCTCCCACATACCGGATGTTGGTCTCAAATACTGAAACATCACCAACCTGAAAAGTAGACAAGTTTTTATTCTTTCCACTTCAACGAATCTGTCGGTTTCATTCACACTGAGGCAGCGAGCATGAATGCAAGTACCAGGGACTTCGTTCACACTTCTCTTCGGTTCTCTCAAGCGCAAGATCGACAGTTTTTCAGTGAAGAAGTTTGCATTTGACCGAGCAACTTTTCAGCCACGTTCAACTTCATACGCGAGTAGCACTCGTTCGTACCAGCGAAAGTACAGCTGCACCTACCATCTGATTCATGTCCAGGCTCCTCGCCACCCAATCTCTTCCCCTGCTGAATTCCTCAGTCATGCCCATGATATAGAGCGTGTCGAGTCCGTCGACGATGGTGGCGCCCATGGCGGCGGATCCAAAGATGGAGGCGGTGTGACCTCTGCGGCTGATGGGTTTCACCTCGTTCTTACCCCAGGCGTGCAAGGCGTAGCCGTCCCAAGCGTGCTTCATCATCTAGAAACATGACAATCAGAGTCATGTCCGATCCTCACTCGCAGTCCAGTCACGCGGTGTGCAAGACCTTGTGTACTTTTGACTCATATATCACGGACTTGTACCCTATTCTTAGAGTAGTTCGTTTCTCGTACAAACCAGGTCAGTCACAATTACTCTTAGGGAGTAGAGTTAGCTCAGTGAACCACCGTATTGACCCGCAACAGACCAACAACAAACGGTTGCAAAGCTACATTAGTAGCAACAGAGCAAATCTCTCACTGATGCGCGTTTTTTTGAGCCAATCGATTGTAACCATGAGCAAAATGACACCTGCACAACGTGACTTCCCCATTCCGAAGCCACTCATTGCCCGATGGAATCACTCACTGCTTTGATAAGTGCCCTCTGGTCTTCAGGCTCAGACACCCCTTCCATTGCAAAATGTTTCATTGGCTCTTCGTCCCCAACATCTGGGGTATCCTGGGATTCTTCAGTCGCATCCTTTCGGTCCGAGTACTCGTTGTTGTTGGAGACATGTTCGTCCTCAGAAAAGACGAGGTAGACGAAGGCGATGAACACCAACCAAACTGCAGCTGCCACGGCAAACCTTTTTAGTTTGTAAAAGCGCATGCTGCTACTGTTGTTTACGATGCTCAAGAGAGATTCAGTTAGTTCTACAGTTCGCACGTCACAATAACTGGGCAGGGGCGATTGAGAAACGTGGCAGAGAGCGAGATAACGCGTCCGGAGCTGAAAACAATGGACCACCGGGCCCCACTGTCTGTCCGTGTGTCATGACTATATGACCCGAAATGTTCAAACTACAGGTGACACAAAATTGTATCACTCATGTGACCCCGAGAACATCTTTGGGCAGCACAATACATACATACAGTGTGATTGTGGACAAAGTAAATGCATTTTCATTGCATTTCAGACGGTTGGAGGAAGAAGTGGTCACGGCCAAAAGGACCTTCTTTACGTCTTAATCAACTGTGCTTTACATATGTTTTACACTAAATCTGACCTGCTCAAGAACTGTTCTCAATGCCTTCTCTGATAAATCATCTTAAGCGCGCTTGTAAACACATTCAGCTTGTTATAGTTAACCGTATTCACTGTACCTACACGTTACTCCTAACGGTTCCTGCTACTATATATACAAGGAGTACTTGACGAATGTACTTACCGCCTGCACCTTGTCTCGCTTAGCTCGAGCGTCCGGGTCAGGGTCCTGACCGTTCTTTGTCTTAACTGCCTTTCCGAAGTCGGATGACATTGCGACCGGTTTCTTCCTCGCTACTTTGACAGCTGTCTTGGGCGTGGATGAGGACGACGAGGCGAAAGACACCTGCCGAGGTAGGTTCCCGTCCTTCTCGCTCTCCTGCAGATTGTTGGGCTTGGGCAGTACTTGCTGTTGTTGCTGTCGCTTCTTGCTGAGCTCGTTGACCTGCATGTCCATCTCGATTTGTGCAAGCAGCCTGGCCTTGTCGTCGACGCGGTGAGGGTTGGGTCGGTCCAACACGCCGTGGCGCACGTTTGGGTTGTCCAGCAGGCGCTCGTCCAGCGGCGGTGGCGGGAGGATGAACTGCTGTCCGGCGTCTCGCAGTTCCTGGTACACACGGTACACCTTGTTCCCGCCGCCGGTCGCCCCCGGCGCGTAGTCCCCACCCCCAGGCCGGTCGGGTAGGAAAAAGATGGCCCCGAAGCAGACGATGGCGAAGGCGGCCAGCACCAGCAGAACCAGGGACTTCTCGCGTGGCCGCAGGAGCGGCAGACCCAGCGTCCCTCCCCTGGAGGAGGGTGGCATGGCGACGCGCGTGAGCGAGAGGCGGTAGGGCTTCACGACGTTGGGGTCGACGACCTGGAGAAGGTGACCACCGCCGCCGCCGACGTCGTCATCATGGTGTCCGCCAAGCCCAAGGTGCGAGCAGCAAACGACGACCGAGGACAACTTTAGGCTGACGTTGCAACTACCGCTGATCACGCACTCTTCTCCTCTCTTCCTCCCTCTCCAGTCCGGCTCCAGTCAAGGCTTCACTTCACGTCACCCTCACCAGGGCCAGCGCGAGCAATCTCTTTTCTTCCCGGCAGCAGCGGCCGCGAGACCCATCTTTGGCCATTCTGACGCACGGGCTGGCAAGGATGGCGGCAGCTTCGGCTGGGAGCTCAAAGAAAACGAGATCACCACCTTGTCGAAACGGAGGAGCCGTCAAAGGAGAGCACAGTTATGGAGCGCTCCGAGCGCACTTCGGCTGCTCCGGACCGGGTGCGCCGGACCGGAAGTGCAGAACTCGGCCGCAACCGAGGGCGAGGATTGTTCCAGAACGACTTGTACGAAGAAAACAAGCACAGCAGTACTAACTATATATTGCATGATGGCATTGTAACACTTTTCACCGAGCCGGTTTGTCCTGTTCGAGGCCTTCGAACGTGCGAGGGCGGCACCTCCAGGACAATGAGGCCGAGGACAGGTGACAGTGGGAAACAAAGGAAATAACGTGCATATATATTAGGGCCATGCAAGTTGTAATGTGAAGCAAACTTTTTTCGTTTTGTCCGCCATTCCCCACATTTTTTGTGTTGCGGCAAATAGAATGAACGTAGAGTGGAGAATGAAGGGAGTGGAGAAAGTATGGAGTGGATTAGTATTGTCAGTTGACCATTGCATTTTTCAGCTGGTGATTTAATCACGGATATAGGACAGTTGAACACGGACAGTAGAGGCACAGAGCTTTGAGCTTTGTGGTGGAGGCCTCACACTAACAATCATGCTACGTCATCCACTCTATTGCATCGCAGAGTGAAACGGTATGGAATGTTTTTCACCAACTGACCATCCGCTCAACTGCTACTGGAGCTTCCATGATGTGATCGTCACAACCCCATCCTAAACCTACGTCAATAAATAGTAACAGCTTTCTCAACCATGAACCAGGTGCGACACATTTTGGCCCTTGCTACACAAATCCACGCTGGAAGCAAAACGACTCTCAGTAATGGAACAAAAAACAACGTGCAAGGAATTTAGAGGCCTCAGACCTACTTTCAGGCGACTTTTGCACTTCACTTCATAAAACACAATGTCACTAGAGAGTTC
>JAAUXU010008818.1_pt1 | contig 24663 bp, 15 predicted proteins | sample 7278151 | NCBI WGS metagenome assembly JAAUXU01 (sample SAMN14350113, study PRJNA611818) | marine sediment metagenome | isolation source: surface marine sediment (1.8m) | place: French Polynesia: Moorea | collected 2018-08 | reverse complement strand
GGAGGGCTTATATTCGGGGGGGGGGGGTGTTATATTCGAGCAAATACGGTATGTCTGGTCACTCGGCCACCTTGTGCTAGAGTAGACTCCAGTTATAGTCTTTGACATTTTTATGACTTGAATCAGAATAACTGTTAGTTGTTGTCGCTTCGAAGTATTGGGTAGAAGGTGCATCAACTTATCCAATGTAAATAATAGGCAAGATGGGAGTGCTAAGAATGCATTTTTTAAGCCCCAGATCACCTCTGAAAGTCTGTCATGTCTAACTTCTGTCGTCGTTCACAGGCTACTCTTTGTTTCTCTTTTCATTGCATTAGCCAAATCGGCCCTCCTTCATTTTGATAAGTAGGCTCCTGATCCTGCAGATTCTATTCCATCATGTGCCTAAATACACAGAGTAATATTCAACAGCTTGGCGTGTCTTCTATGAGAGGACGGCATACGTGGACTTCACGGTGCCAGTGGCCAACAACCCCAAGGTTTTGGTCGTGAATGCGCTGCAGTCCAGCTCCAGACCAGACCTCACTCTCTTCATCAGACCCTTCACAGCAAGGTAAAACACAATTCTTATGAAGTAGCCCAGCTTGAGTGTCACTGAATTCTCTCCTCGCAGAGCCTGGACTGCTATTTGCGTCTTCCTGTTCATGCTGGTGGCGGCAATCAGATTTGTCAGGTCTCCAAGATCCCTGAGGGATGCAGCCTCAAAAAACAAGTGAACACTAATTCCTAGACTATAGATGATATCACGTCAGTGCATAACATGCAAGTCTTTGATGACATCCTCTGGCCTGATCATTGGCGTCAGTGGCGTCAGTGGCGTCATTGTAATGATGACGACGAAAATGTTTTTCCTGACGCAGAACCGTGAGGTCATGAGCATTGTGGCTTAACTTTTCCCTCCGTTTCACAGATGGAACACGGAGAATCCAAGTCCAGAAAGCAGCTCGACAGCCTCAAGAGTCACCAACTTCTCAGCCTGGATCTTTTTCCTCTTGGTCAACGCCTTCTACGGTGGAGCCCTCACCATGTTCTTCTCCTCTTCGCCTTCTCCGCCCTTTGAGTCCCTCCGGGATGGTTTGTCCAAGCACCCAAGGTGGGATCTTGCCGCCGTAGAGGTAACTACTCCAAATATGCACACACCAACAAACATGAGATGATCGTTTTCTTATTTTTTTTTTCATTTTTAGAGCTCGACAGCAGAGTACTTGTTCAAAGCTGAATATGATCCCGTATACGCTGCCTGGTCCGAACGGGCCTCTGACCCGGACAATGGGTTGCTCCAACCGACCATGAAGGACGCTCTCCTCAAAATCAGACATCCTGAATTCTTTGGACACTTTGAGATGCTTCAGCTGGTACATCACTTGAAGCAGTACCAAATTGATGGACTGATGCTTGAGACCGTGGGCTCTTTGGACGTGAAACCTTCCTCGCTGATACTGTCCAAGAACTCTCCCTGGACCAGGTAAGAGGCATTTACTTATCATAAATACTGAATCCTTTTAAAGAAAAAAATATGCATAGTTGATTAATGATATTGCCACCGCACGTGGAGATGGTTAATTTTGTATTTAACATGTAATTCGGTCCAGTTCTTTTAGTTTTTTTCTCAGTGAAATATTATCCTGAACTTTATAAAGTTTTTAGCAAAATATGTGGCATGGTGATCCATTGCGCACTAGGCCTTAGGTTGATATTCGAAGGCCTGACATCAATGACGGTGATGACGTTACATGTAAATGCCTCCTTCGAACTTGTATAAGAACTTCAGTGTCACAACGACGAATGTTTCATTCCTTCGCCAGAATGATCAACCAGGGCCTGTCTCGCCTCAGGCAGTCCGGGAGCCTCGTGCTGGCCTTCCAGCGTCGAGTGCCGCCAAAGGTTTTCGTCGACAGGACCAGCGGCTCCGGCAGCTCGGGCTCGGTAGAGACTAAGGCGTTGGGCAGAGACAACATGGGCATCGTGTTCCTGGCCTACTTGGCTGCAGTGAGTGCTGCTGCTGCAATCTGGGTGGCAGAAGTCTTGACCTATGCCATGACGATGCCAGTGAAGAAGACAACCTCCAAGTAGAGAAAGTCTGGAGCGTTGGCGGACTTCTGGTCGGTGGGACTACCCACCCTTGCCCGGATTGTTTGAACCCGTTCCCCATTCAACTCGTTTCATAGCTGTACGTAGAATCAGAGCCATAAGAGAATGCACAACCCACCCACCCCACCCCACACACACACCAATGAAAATAAAAGAGCATCACGTCACATCAACTGGATCAAAGTATGAGCATTAGTTCAGCTCAGGCACTCCTCACGTAGCAAACACCGTGTGATCCAGGAATAATGCCCTATTAGCCAATTTGACCGAAAAAAAAGTTCTTCAGGCAAAAATTCCTTTTGTAGTGCGAAAAAAGTATGATAATTGCTTGTTCAGTAACTGAAAATTCGTCGACCGAGCGTTCGCTAAGCAAGGAATGCCTGGTATAATCATAACTATACTATCAATCAGCTACTGGATTACGTTTTCTAAGGTGACGCCCAAGTAGCGGGACTTGTATTTTATAGGAATGAACTATCATAGGCTTTTGTAGACTTTGCATTCCTCGTGAGAAAAGGTGCACTCTGCCCTTTGCCACCATCAATTCTCATCATCTCTTCACGATCCATGAGCCAGAAAATCCTTGTAATCTACCTTTGAACTCGTCGTGTGGCGTCTTTTGCACTTCGCCCGTCTTAGGTTTCGTTCAAATTCTCCCCTGACTGATATAAATATTATTTCTCTTGCGTCTAACATTTTCTATACAGAAGATGTGGTGAGATGGGTTACAGAAAAACTCCGCTCGTTGTAGTAGGGTTTTCACGTCCCAACATATTTTAGCATTCTATTTCTACAATATTCTTCGATTATAGCGGCTCTGCTGCATAAAACCTAGCATGTTTTTCTGGCACTGTTATCAAATATATAGTGGTTTCTTCAGTTGTGAATAAAAACTATGATAGAAAGTGCAAATCTCTTTTCACATTAGCTTTTGCGCTGTTCAGTGCGATGAGGCCAGTAAACTATGTACACATGCATATTAAGGATGCACGCTCACTCGTATCGGCTGCGTACTCACATAAGCATACCTGAGCTGTGCAAAGTTTTGCACTGGCTGCCGATTACAGTAGGACTTCGCTCATGGTTGCAGAATACTTACGAATCTGCTATTTTAGCGGAGTTTACTGTACTCATGCAGGCATTGAAGCTGTGATTGCAGCAGCTACCTCAGATGGACCTGGGTGAGTTATCAAGACTTTTTTTTCCATCGCTGACCTGGACTGACCTTGAAGGCAATATCGTGCTACAAACAATTTATTTGTGATAACTTGAAAATGCCACATCAACATTGAATAAACTATCCTCTCCGTCTGGGCGGCGGCGCGTCGTAAAGCCTATTGGGTCCCTCCGGTGGGCTTCTGCGCATCATTCGGCACAATTTGTTAGTACAAACAGTGTATAAATTTGTCGCTCGCAAAAAGCAATCGTCACCTGATATCGGAGAAGGGATCAGCGAAGAGAATTGGCACTTCCTCGTCGTCCTCCCCCAAGGTGGCGTCGTAGGTCACGATGGCCACTGTCTCTTGAGGCGGCGGCAGCGGCCGCCGCGGCCTTTGTCGGTCGCCGCTCGGACGCCGCGGTCGCTGAGGCCGGGAAGGCCGCTCTGTCTGTTTCGGCCTTTAGATTGGAACAGTTGAAGAAGACAGAGATGCACGCAAAAACTGCCAATTTCTTAAGACCCACCTATACGAAAAAGCTTTCCAAAAATCGACGATTTCTTTACCAGAAATTGGAGTGATCAAACGCGTCGCAGAGAACACTGCGAACTGATGATTGGGGCCATGAAATCAGGTTCCTCTCGCTGATCTCAAAGATATCTTCCATCTTGTGTATGCATATAAGCGTGCATGCTTAATGTTATAAATATTCGTATATCACATAAAGCGCAAGGGCCGCAGTTACACGTGTGTGTTTTAAGGCTGCTCGAGGTCAGGGAAACATTGACAAGTTGGTTCAATGTTTACGTTGAACAATCAGTGTTGGTGTCAACGTTCGGTGTTTAGCTGCAGATTGAAATATTGCGCAAAACTCCGCAATTCTCAGTGTTTTCTTGCTCACACTCAAATTCCTCCGTAGTCTTGGAGCACGGAGCGGCCGGAGCAGGAGGTGCGACCAGGGTAGACTGTGATTTCTTTCCAGCTTGACTGGAGATTTTGCTGTGACTTTTCAAACCGGACAGAGCCAGAAGACACTTGGCATATCTGAACCTTGACATTGACATCAGTGTTTCCTCCTGTCAATGTCAATGTTGGTGGTTTGCAAATACTCCCCTGTCAGTGTCAATGTCAACACTTCGCACAGCGTTAGCGTGTGTGACACACACATGTCCAGCGCAAAAGCTGGACTGACAGTAGACCAACGGTTAACCACAAGAATGAGTTAGTCATAACTTTTCAGATACTAAAGATCTTTCAGTTCCGTTTTTTGCTCTGCAATCTACAATATGAAATGCAGCGATTGGCAGGTGGTTGAAGGTATAACTTTGGGAAAAATAATTCTTGGGTTGGTTTTTCGTATAGATGTGTGTTGCAAAAAAAGCTGCATACCTTGGTGCTTGAGACGGCCTCCGCCTTTGCGGAGGCGGTTTCTTCGAGGGTCTTTGCGGCCTCGCTGCCTGAGGCTTTTGACGGTCACTGTATTCGATAGAGGCTTCTTCCTCTCTGGTCAATGGCGGTTGTTCTGGCAGGTTTGGTCTCGCTGGCTGATTCGGCCTCGCAGGTTGCTTCGGCCTCGTTGACTGTTTTGGCCTTGCAATTGGTCTGGACCTCGTAGGTTCTGCTGGCCTTGTCTGTGTTGTAGGAGACTTAGGCCTTCCTTTAGATTCCCCTGAATCCTTCACCTGTGACAAGGCAGAAAAAATAAGTAATTATCATTCTATCACTATACTTAGGGGGGGGGGGTCAAGCACCTGGAATCTTCTTCTCTGCGGCCTTGGCAGCGCAGTCTGGGGCCTTTGTCCTTCCGAGAGCGAATCCGAAAAGATCTCGTCGTTCACTCCGTACAGAGATTCAGTGGCATCGCAGTCAACATTGAACCTGAGTGAAAAAAATGTGCCAGCTTTTATCCATGGGTACTTGCAGGATGGGAAAGGGTGACTGAAACTCTTTGCCAACCTGTACATGTAGGAAAAGTCAGAATTGAATATTTAATGGTGGTGCGTAAGTGACCTTTGTTGGCACTGTCAACAGAAGAAAGCTTCTGTGCATCCAATCTTCCAGGTGTATACCATGACTTCGTCAACCAAGTTACAATTGGAAGTCATTTGGCAACAGATTTGGAACAGTTGAGCCCCCAGTGATGTGCTACGTGCAATGTCAATCACTGAAAAGGGGTTGTTTCTTCCAAAATGTCCGAAGAGCCCTAAAAAGCCTCCTCAGTGGACCTGCAGCAGTGGGACAAGTCAAACGCCCTTTTTCAGCTTGGTCAAAAAGTGGCACAAGGGGCTTTGATCTTGGGGGGTCTCGATGATGAAAGTGACCTTGGAGGGCAAAACCTTGAACCTTGACTCTTTTCTGCTTTGATGCTGTTCATTAAATGTGCTGTTCACCAAAAGATTTCATCAAATGCGGATTCGGGGCCAGATTGACCAAGTTGTGGCCTAAATACCAACTGGAGCAAAAAGTTTAGGTTCCCCTGATTTCAGGTGTCCAAACTTTGTGTTCGGTTCCAAACACAGCATTAGGAATATTTCTTCTTTATCTGACACCGCCACATCTGATACAGCTTGTGATTCAACTTTTGACTCACCCTGTACTGCAACGCAAAAATACACGTACAAAGTTGCTCCACCATGAAAAGTATGAAACTTGGAATGCATTTAATTCCTTTCAACTTAATGCATTTTAATTAGCGGCTTTTATTAATCACGGAAGTCTCCTTTAATTCATTAGCAGTCTCATGATAAAAATTTGCCTTGTCGTGACCTTTTCTTGACAAGCAACATCGCGATGCTTTGTATGCAGATGAGATCACCCAAAGGCAAGGAGCGGCAAATCCGGTGCAAATTTGCATGCAAAACTCACCACCACTCGCAGGTCAGGATCTGCTGGTTGAAGATGGTCCCATTGGGGCAGAGGAAAGAGACCTTTCTGGCCCTCCCGGACTCGCTCAGACACACGTGGTAACCCTGGCAGCCCAAGTCGACGTCGGCATAATAGCCTAGAGTTGGTAAGAACAAGCAAATTCACGAAACCTCTTTTTGCACATTGTGACATTCAAATACGCATCCTGCAACTTGTGCAACTTGTTTAATTATTGCAAACAGTAACATTTAGCGGACTTTAAGTGGAAACTCGGGGCTAAACAACCAGCACTTGGTACCCACACCCATTCATGGGTAAGCCTCTCTTATCTTACAACAGGGGGCGGGTGGGTGGGGGGGCGGGTGGGTGGGTGGGTGGGGAGAATTCTTCTGGTTGGACCTCTGGGTTGACTCCACCAGCAGTGGGACACTCACATTTGAAGTGTCCCCAGAGGTCCATCGGACAGACTTTAATTTAACAAGTCATCCGCTCTGCGTACAGACAGTGTGGAAGTATCATACTGCAGCTATGCAGTGGCTTCTGGAGTCTAGTGGAAAGCTTTCTTGACCTTTTTTACTAACACTCGCAGGTCAGTGAATTATTTTCACTCAATGAAAAGCAACATCGCGCCTTATTTTGTACAAATCTCTCACGTTTATATGGAGTCTTTTGTTTTTCACCACATATATCTATAGTCTGGACTCTGGTCCAGGGTCGATGCTGGGACCAAAGCCAGGATGCTACGAAAGCTGTCACTAAGATGATAAGCACTTGTGCACCCACTCGTTTATCGCATTGATATCTCCTCTCAATCAACCCTTCAGATCAACTCTTGGGATCAATCCAGATGGTGACGTGTACGTGCGGGGTGCCAGATGAACCCCCCCCTCCCTCAAGGCATCCAAATGGTGATATCATTTTAAAAAAAGGTGTATGAATACGTCAAGACTATAAAACAACAAACTTGCTATAAAAGGATGATGTGACATAACTCCAACAGATGGACAAGCTTCCTCAGGGAGGGCCGTCAGAGTGAGAAACCCCAACGATCCGTGTACGTATGAGTCGCACTTTTACCATGTCATTTGGGCCACCAGGAAATTTTTAGGTAACATGATCGGATTTCTCGGGTCCTACCCAATGTTGACAACAGGGTGGGGAGTTCTGACCACTCCATAGAAAGTTTCTTCCAAGCCCAAGTATTTGAACTGACTAGAACGCTCCTTCCTCCTTTTTTAGGAAGTTAGTAAGTTTATCACTGATAAACTTACCCCCGTGAACTCTGTCGGAGCAGTCAAACTCCGTGTCCGGGATCATGGCAAAAATGGGGTAGTCGACGCCCGGTTCTCCTGGAATGCTGTCCCGAAGCCAATCGAGAGGATCGTCTCCGTGCCGCCCACCATCCTGGCCCAAGACCACGGTGGGCAACATCACCAACAGATAATTGAACATTCTCTTTGTCAGTCTTGAGAGAGCTGCTATGTCTGACGTATCATGGAGATCGCCAGCATTGCCAAGTTCTCACTTTCGACCCTTCCAGGATGCCGGCCTCATGGCAACTGAACACCGGTTGTCACGTTGGGTCGATCACCCCAGCGCATTCCGGTGTGACGCAGGCGTCGACGTCGATAGGGTTGCCAAACTTCTCGCACAGCTCAAGCGAGTAATAATTGGGAATGCGACGACTGTCACGACCTCAACAATACTCACAAGGAGTTACATTTCAGGCTGTGGGGCAAAAAAAGCAGCACAAACGACTGGCAACCCTTCGCGCGTACGCGCAACGTGCGTCACAAGTGACGCAAATTGACGCCTAACAGGAAAGTATGCGTCAAAGGAAAAAAGGTCTGTAGAGACGGAAGAGGGAAATTCACACACGTGCAACACGCACGCACGCGCGTACAACACACACACACACACGTGCGAGACGCACGCACGCGAGCTGGACTAAAGAGGAAAAAGGAAATCCTCTTTTATTGTCGTCGATTATGCCGCAGTGTTATTACTCTCAGAATTGATTATGACTGATGATTTGTTCTCGAATGAAAATAACCATTCTTACAGGCTTCATCCATATGTTATTGTCCGACTGCTCCAGACTCGACCGTAAACAAGCTGCAACTCTGGTTGATCGGGCAAAAAAATGCCCATTCACAACAGGTTTATGGACGATCATAGTGTTCCGGGATGCGTCCGATGCCATAAATAGAGGCTAGAATTTTAGAAGATTTCCTAGACCAGAGTCTTGTTTTTCACTAAAACATTCGGGAATATCCTGAGGTCGTGATCCTTCTTTGCCATATTTTGGCCTGGCTTTTCTCCAAATGAGTACTTGGCATTTGGCACTTATCACCCATAGAACATTCTGTGTGACAGAACAACACCTCAGAATGTGTTTTTTTAGAAGAAAGATTATAATACTTCACTGTGGAAAGTAGGAACAAAACATAATAATAGTTGGAGAGATCACCTAAAAATCCGTTCTCTAGTCGGAAATATGCTGTGCAACTCAAAAAATACAGCCCAGGGTCACTGGGAAACAAGAAAGGCAGGAGGAGTCTTGCTTGATATTAGCATACATGACCATGGATGGACTGATCAGGACCAATTAAAGTGCCCCAGCAGTTGCCAATTCTCTGCGCAAGGCCCAGTATGCCTTGAAAGAAGTCAAGGCTTACATTTACCACCAAGTTTCTTATTTCTTTCACTCAGAGCATGGCTCAGACTTTAGACGCACTCTTCTAGGATTAAGATATTAAAAATACCAGTGTATATTTAAGCAATTTCATTTAGTGACATTTTTAAAGGAAGTATTTGTAACTGAACATATTTGCGATACAATCAAAAGATGCAGTTGTACTTGGATTTAAACCCGTGTGATTCACCCAATTGCGGACTTTGCCAATTGGTCAGCTGAGAAGCCTCTGACGTCCAATGATGTACGGAGCCAGTGAAGGATTTTCCTTGAATTGTTGACCTTAGAAAGTTTCTTTCCTTTGTCTTGACCGTGACTTGGCTTAGGGACAGACAAATTGGCGTTGGCTGATGCCAAATTGGAAGAGAGTAAAAGTGCACACTCATCTGCCCGTTTTTTGCGATTTACTGATTAGGGCACCTCCCAGTCTTTTGAGAGGGAAACAATTGGGTTTTGTTTCTTCTACCGTGACCCTCAACGTGTGTGTGAGTGAATATCTTGATTGCAGCTTCACTCACGCTGTCTCTGACAACATTTCAAAAAAAATTCCCCATCTTGGCCAGCGAAGCTCGTGTTAACTGAGGCTAAAAATATGTTTGGGAAACAAAACTCAATGTGAGGCATGTGAAACAAAACAAATCAAAATTCCTGATGTTCTCTCTGCACCCCCCACCCCCCCACCCCCCCAAAAAACCCTTCGCGTATGTGTAAAGCGCTATACTGTTTTTTCTGGCCCGACAGAATCAAATGAAGTAACCAAGCACTACTCGTTGTCCACTTTATCGGGATGTTTGGTGACCTGCTTTCCCCAGTTTAAGAAGTGGTCCCCTTTATATGGATTCCATTTTACCTTTAAGTGTGTGTGTGTGCGTGTGCCATATTCGCGCTAGGTGTTGATTTCTCTCCATGAATAGGCCAATACATAAAGCACGACATTGGGCCTGCATTTGGTGTCGGACTAAGCTTGATGACTAGAGGAGAGCATTCCTTGATGGAAGATTCAAAACAGTCGTGCATCACACTGTGTGAGTATCACACTGCACGAGTTAATGCAAGAGTATCTTGAGGAAATATGACAATTCCAACATTGATGGCAGCAAGACTTTCAACCCACACGAGGTAGATACGAATTGTGAGTCCGGAAAAAGTGCACACATAAGTCCTGGACGAGTGCAAGATTTGGCAAAGACAGAGAGGTGTTTAGCAGTGCAAGCCAAGTGAGTAGCAGTGCAGGATTCGGCATAGAGACAGAGAAGTGGGATATGTAAAAGACATTAATGAGTGAAGAGCCCAGAACAAGGGCAGAGGCGAAGGCTGGGGGACAAGTAGTAGAAGGCAGCGCAGACGAGGAGCAAAGAGAATAGACAAAGTAGTAGAACGAGGAGAAGGAGAGAGTCTTCTCCTTTGACAGGGACATCGACTTGATGGTGCGGGATAACATTCTGGCTCCCCATTAAGATCAAGAACATCTTTTCGGTATTGCGCTCCGCCCGAAAAGAAACTAAAGCCAGCGATACATGAAGATGTGCTGATGAAAGATGACTCCACATCTCTGGAAAGCAAAGTATGGACACAAGTCACCCTGCCCCTTTTCTTTCTGGTTCTCGCTGTTCTAGGGAGGGGCCTCACGGGGTTGGACTTGCGCAAGTTGACGTGTGAGGCTAACTTTTTCCTGCTCGTCCCACTTCGCTGCTAGTCCTTGGTTCGGCTACTGTTGGGAGAGCTTCAGTGCTCATAGATGAATTGGTCAGGCTCCCAAAGATTGAAGGAAAGTTCATCTCACCTTGGCCAGCCTTAGGCTGGCCTCAGCCTCAGTCTGAGACTCACAAGCTGAATGAAGAGTGTCTCGAGTACGAGGCGTGTCCGGCTCTGCCTCCGGGGTCTAGACCTTTCTCACGATGGGTAGGGATCCCATTCCAATCAAGTGGATCCTCTTCGATCAGGTGATCCAATTTCTGCTTAAAAAAGTGTGGAAGGCTTGGGAATAAGTTCTTGGGCTATTGAAGGATGTTATGTAATTGTTCCTGAGTAGGAAATGTGCACGTGGGAGCCAAAATCAAGGGAAGGCCACACAGTCACACGTGGCGTCCATGGACAACATGGTCCACGTCTCCTTCAAGGAGGCCTTTACACCGTCCGTGCCAGAGTTATTCCCATGGTGTTCGGGGGTTCTCAGCTACCCAACGCAACGCACTTTAAAAATCAAAAGTGGGAAAACTGCAAGCAGAGTTATGACATGTTGAAGTTGAGGAGGAACTTCTGCCCAAGCCTGTAAAGTTTTGTTCGGCAGAGTGACCGCAGTGCAACATTCCACGGGGAAAAGCCCCCGCAACTTCCAAAAGTCTGTGAGGGCATTTTCTCTCTCTCTTGGACTGTGCTATGAACTGAAAAGTCATTTATTATATCTTTATTGTTATTTGTGTATTTTATTTGTGCAGCAGCTGAACGCCAAGCTTCCCCAGACCTGAACGAAAACAACCTCGACCAGTGTGTGAAGCAGCAGTTTGACCTGCAATGTAAGATTATTTTAGCATCCCTTTATCTTTATTCATTCCACAAAGTGTTTTGGGACTGTAGAACCTCCTGACATTTTGCATACGCACACACAGGGGGGGCGGGGGATGGGGAAGGGATGGAGACAGAGAAATGCCATCTCCTGCAATTACTCAGGAGTATGAGCGAAGTTTCGTGTCGGGTTATTCGTTATGGGTGCAACCACATTTATTTCACGACGAGAGAAGAAGAGAACAAGGAGAGGAACTCTTCAAAGACCTGCGGCTTCACCTCCCACCTGGCCCAGACAGCCACTGTTGACTGAGCCAAGGTCGGGAGGATCGTGGTATAAACAACAATACTTTGCAGGAATGAACAATGAGAAGTATATTGTTATTTTTCTTTACAGTGGAGGTTTGCACTGTTGTTTTCCAACTCCAAAGGGAGTTGCCACTCAGATCTCCTCACTTCCGTTCAGCGTCCTTCCGAACATGGTGGCCTCAGGAGGCCTCACAACAGCCTCGGAACCCTAGACTCATTTTTGCGTAATTGTTGCGCAGATTTCCAATGGTGCCCGTGAGTGACGAAGCAAAGTAACTCTGACAGCTCCTGAGTCTGCGTCACAAGCACAAAAGTGTTCAAGTTATTGTTTTGTGTCACGCCATGACCGAATTTTGCATGACTCTACCATAAATTCCTTCGGCATTAAACGCGTCTCAAGGGTTTTTTCTGCTTCTCTCTCCACCCAGAAGGTCGAGATATTTCATCTGCGGGAATAACTGCAGAAGAGGTTCTCAAGTAGCGACGACTGTTTTGTCGCACTCCTGTGCAAAATTTCTCAAGAATTCCTTCTTAATCGTTTAATGTACGACCTCAAAGAGTGCGAAATTGTCATTGAACGCCAACAATGATTTTTGCGACGAGTGGCAAAAATCGCAGCTTCCGTTGAACAAAAATTTACATGCACATTTTCATACAATAGGAAATCTAGAGAAAAAAGTCACCACGTCGGTCCAAGCAGGTGAACTCCTTGAGGGCGAGATGTTGCAAAATCAAAATCGCTTAACTTCTGCCTTCCTGCTTCTTTTGGCACTTGGCACCTTGGCACGAGCCCACGCCTCACCACTGTGTGGAACTCCGGGAGAGGACAAAGAGGTCAAAATTAATGTTTAATTACATAAGAGCCATTAGTTAGGCTAAAATATTGTCGAATATATTATCGCCTTTTTTGATGGGAGGCCAAGGAAACGACAAGGAAAAAACCACCTTGTCTGTTTTTTAAGAGTATTGGCGGTATCCTTATGTAACGACACTTCCCGCCATTGATCTCCCACTGAGTCGTGGACCTTTTTGGGCACTTCCCGTAAACGGCCGGACAATAATGAGACAGTAAGAACTTCGCTTAACGCCCTCTCCTTCATTCGAATGGGTTATATAGAAATAAACAGGCACTAAATGGTGCAAAGTTCACTATTAATGGACGAGCCTGAACGTGCGTGCAATGCGCCTTAAACTTGGCGGGAAAGTCATGGGTCAGCCAAGTCTTAACGATTGTCCCAGAAGATGTAAATGAGGGTTTTCTTCCCGACGGTTTCATTTAGACCCCCTGAACCAGCAGCTGCAGGACTCGCACGAGCTTTTCTTCTTATGAAAATCCTAGATGACTGTGCAAAGTTCATGAAGATCCGACTCACAAGCCACTTCCTGGCAGCACACAAACGCACACACACAAACAAACAGACACTTGACAGCTCTGAACCAGGAAAACTCCAAAGGGGAACTTACTTTATGAGCACCTAACTTATGACAGTTCTTGGCGGATCCTTTCATAACTTTTCAACTCTACCAGATCCTCTGCTAGTCAACTTGTCCTTTTTTCTCCCAAACTATGCCAGATTCGCTATTCATACGCCGCCTTCCTAAGATACCAACCACTAAATAACGACGTCGAAATATGCCAAACAGGACGTATAGGTCTTCAAACAATATGCCAAGGGTTTCGAGAGTTGGCAACACTGTGCCAGACAAGTATTTCGGCTGGACCGAGAGCCTCTGACATTTACATGCACATAGGATTTTCAACCAAAGCCCCCCCCCCCATCCTTCCAGCCACCCCCTGTCTGTGAAATATGCGCGGACAATGACCATTTTGTTTAGTGACCCCATGCTAAACTTTGCCTGTTTCTGCTCAGAACTGAACGTTTGTCCTTGAGGTCAACAGCACATCAGACAGAGACTTCAAAATCCTCACACGAATGATCCTACGTCTCGAGCAACTCTTGACAGTGAATAACACGAGCTTATTACACTAGGACGACAGCCCAAGTTTGACAGTTCATAGAAGGCCAGCGAAAAAACCCTCAAGTCTCATGTGGAGTGAGCTTCACGCACTCCTCATCTTTGCCCCCTTTTTCCACGGCCCGTAGAGAAATAGTGTCTGCTGACAAGTTCGAGGACGATCAGACCATCGGTGGGAGCGCATACCTGGTGACAGACTCACGGACACACAGACAGACGTGCATCCAGACGTAGCGCTTCATAGAATGAAATAATAGATACAGCAGTTCACTGCTGTTCTCTAAAAAAGTCTTTGATTGATATGACTTTCCAAACTATAAGTCTCAATTTAACGACAGAGGCTCATTTATGATGATGCTTGAAATCAAGAAGACAGATGAGACTGACAGGGACGACAAGAACTTAGATGAGGAAGTTGAAGTAATAGAGGCTGATCAGGGAATTGAGGATGTCAATGTCATCCGTCAAGAGGGGCTAACCTATTATCAACTGCTTATACCACAAGTAGCACGGTAGAGAAAAACTTCAGTCTAACGGTAGGGTTAGGTAACGGTTAGGAACTTAGTAGCAGTATTTGGGATGGCTAAATTCAACGCTGATGTTATAGCGAGTGTGAATAAGCTTTCAACTTAACAGCGAGTTAGATTGTCTGTGTCCGCTGTCTTTTCTGTCCCTTTCTGTGTCCTCGGTTGTTTCTTTATGAAGCTTTGGAGGGAAAATCTGCAGGAGCAGGGGCAAGGAGGCCTGCAGCTGCTCTGCAGTCAGGGTCACAGGGAAGGACATTAGGAAGGGACTTAAGCTTCATGAGGGTCAGCCCGGCTGGTCACATCCTCTATTTAGGAAAGTGGAGTATAAAAAGGGGAGATCTTCACTCATCCACTCAAGTTTGGGAGGACCTTTAGCTTGTCGTGGGCACCTGCACTCCAGGACTCTCTCTGCACCAGGGACTCTGCTGCTCTACTTCTGGATCATATTAAAGGTCTTTCAAGCATTCTTCTGGCTCCCTTTCCCATCTATCCTGTTACTAACTAAAACCTCTGTGTTGGTCTCAAGTCATTGAGTAGTCTTAAAAAATTTCCAGTCAGATCCTCTTAGTCATCTTGAACCTGATCTCTGTCTCTGTCTGGAGCAAAGTCACCATGGTTCAAGGGTTTTCTACACACAGTCTAGGTCCTCACAAGCAGCGAGACTTGACTCTTCTGCCAGCTTTGTCGGCTTGCACTTTCGTCACTTCTGCCCCACCCTGTAGCATTCTAACTACTGACACACACGCATGGTGTTCACAGGTCTGACAGGCGCTCTTGGCAGGGCCGACGGCTCCCTTTCATGGGGGCGCTTCGTGGAACCCCTGCCAGACTACACCTGGTGCATTACCTTGTGCTACGTGAACGGCTATGACTTGTTTCACTTCGACGGGGCCACGGCGATGTGCACCTGCTGCAAATACAGAACCTGAAGATTTATTCTACCCAAGGTGAACCATTTGGGCGCCAATCAGGAAATTCAATAAACTTTTGAATAATCTCCCGTGCGTTTGCCCAAAGTTTCGCAGTTTCAGCGTCCATAACTCTTTCCTAGAATCTGCTTGAAGATCTTGCCCATTAATTCCTGCTCGTGCAACAGATTAGGGATGGATTTCAAGCCCAGAGTGTACCCAAAACTAGGCTTGACTTTGGCCAGGCGTGAAGGAGCACCCAGTATGAGTGACACTGATGGAAATGTTGAGCACTGGTCCAGCCTGACCCCAAGCTCTGAATACGAAGCCAAGAAAAGCAAAGCCTCCACGAAGATCTGCTTGGCTGGAGCCAGGATCCATCTCTAATTCAGATGAGGAAGGGACGGAAGACACAGTCACGTGCAGTGTGAGAGTCAAACATGTCCCCCTGGGCGAAAACGGCGTCGCGCCCCCTCCCTCCGGACTGCCTGCCCCGCCCGGACACTCTTTGCGACCCACCCTGTTCGCTGTAGAGGTCTGCGCATGTCATAAAGTCCGGGTGCTCACACAAGTGTCCAGAGGTCGTCGTCTTCTTTCGAATTTTGATGCCTTCCTACTTGTCGACCCCGCATGAATTCGTGTCTCGTGTGACCAAAGGAGGCCGCCAAGTGAAAGGGCGCGTTTGCCCGGGCGCAAACGCCGACGGAGCAAGGCCAAGTGTGAGCGCGCCCTAAGGGACGGAGACTACAGGATTGTCACACGGAAGTGTCAAGATTGAGGAGATTATTTGTCAAGATGCGGTGTTCATTTACTTCTTCTCCATCTACCTGTCTTTCTTCTCTCTTTGCCTGTGGCTCCACCCGACGCAGGTCGAGGATCCCTCAGAGCTGCTGCAAGGAAGTGAGAACTGTTTCACTACTGCGTCGTTCTTAACAATAAGTAATCACTTAATGATGGAGAAACAACACCTGCAGGCGACTCCTCCTGATTCCTAGACAATCACGCTTAGATGTCGTGTTGAGCCGCAAGCCTTTGACCTATGTTTCCTCTTGTTTTCACACACAATCAAGCGCGCGTGCGTGTGACAACCGATCAGTTTTTTTCAGGGCTGATTTCTTGGTAGCAGGGATCGTTCATTAATTGAAGCTGGAGGCTGTCACGAGATGAAGCGGACGCAATTATTAGGCAATTTGCACTTTATTAAGCTAAATGTGCGTTTAAAAAACAACGAATCACCTTCATGATAAAGACTTCCCGCCGCTCGTTTCTGACCTGAGACCCCTGAAGCTCCTTCCGCCCACACAAAGGCGAGCGCGGCTTTGACGAAACATCTCTTTTCTCCGCATAACAAAATCCCTGGGGGTTAAATGGGTCCCCCCCAGGAAGAAGATGCCCATTTACACCAACCCATGGGCTCTGCTGTATGAGAATGAGCAACCTCGGCTGCCCTCTGAGTCCATCAAAGGCAATCCTTTTAACATCATTAACAAAGGTTGTCAGTCGTCCCCCATCTCTTTTTTTTAGGCATGGCTAGTTTAAGCGCGAAAAAAATGGTGGTGGGGGAAGAGTTAGGCCTTTAAATGGGCCTCTTCTTCCTTCCTCTAATTTCAGGGACGACGAAATTACGGGCGGAAAACGATGTGCGCGAGCGTGCGTGCGTGCGTGAGTGCGTGCGCGAAACTTCTTCTTCTCCTTCCGTACACATGTGCGTGCATGCGAATCTCATTAGGAAGCGTGCGCTATATTTGCCCATTGTTGTTTGTTGTGATTTTTTTTTCTTCTTGACGGATACGGAAAAGAAGGGGAAACTCCGTTGTCAACACGCGCACGCGCACAACTTTTTTTTTTCAACCTTCTATGAGTAATAAATGGATCGCCCCGGGGATTTGTGGTAACCCTAGCACGCACAGACACTTACAGCTACCAACTTGCCAGCGCTCATGTCATAGATACCGGAGGGGGAGGACCCTGGCGCCCCCTTTTTTTGCCTGGAACAGCCGGGGAAGGTCAGCCAAATAAATCTAACCTGAGCTTCTTCACAATTCATTTGACGCAATGTTAAAAACAATGGCAGTTGCGTCGGGCTGTCAGTGCCAAAAAAAAGGTATGGGTTGGGTCAGGTCCCGGACAGGCAAAAATGCCAGTGGGCTTGAATACATCCCCTGTGAAACATGCCAAAGATAAGGTCTTGGTGCTCGGTCAGAATTGCAGCCTTATCACTTACTATTGACAAAACACTAGCCCTTCCTCCTTCCTCCCTCCACGCGCACAGGGTGTCTCAAATCTGCTTCGTTTGTGGAGCTTTGGCCCCGTTTACACTGGTGAATTTTTGACGGGGCTCTATGGACAGACTTTAACACTCGTTGATTGATTGATATGCGTTCTAAAAGTCCACCAGGGTAAGTTCACCCTCGGAGTGTCATCCATACTTCAAAACGTCGTTCATCGTTTTCGTCAAAGTATGTGTGCCAACTTTTCTAAGGGATGACTCGGTATGAATGATTGCACATATTTTCATGGGTCAGTCCGCAGAGAGAAACATCCCTTGGGCCTGACAGGCCTACTCAGACAGACAAAAAAGAGCCGCCTTAATCTATTTCTGCAAAAATCTCAATGCAGACTTGCGGAGACCTCAATCAACCCATTCCCTGAAGGACTGATGAATCCGTAGAAGCATCAGTTGCTCAAAGTAACTTGCACAAGAGATCTGACCTTTTTCGGGCTCTTAGAAGAAGATACAGCTGAAAATTCTAGGAATAATGATGTTGAAGCCGATGAGTGATTGACTTCGTCATTTTCTTTGCGCGTACACCTGCTTGTATATACAGAGTGGCCAATAACGTCTGTTACACGTTCATTTGGCTACTCCTCTTGACAAAGTAGTCAACAATGCAGTCATGTATCTTACACTAAAAGTTCACATTGGCCTTGACTACACGCTCCAGATGCCCACGGAAGGCCTAGCAGGAATTCCACACGACTTCTCACCCACTCCATCACCACCGAGGACTTCAGGGCCTCCAAGCTACGCTACTGCTTCGCATGGGTGACGCACATAATGCACAATATGAGCCATTAAGAATTCCAGCTTAGACAACGTTAGGCGGTATCGTCGCAAACCTAAGTCAGAATATGTGTTCGGTGGCCTCTTTTTTGGTCACCCTGGACACGGTTCCCCAGCTTTTCTGGCCTTCACAGTCTTCTATGAAGTTCACAGCTAATGGCTGTCAAGTAGGTGACCTCCCACATGTCAAGTGCACATGCAGCACTACTTACTGTCCCCCCTGCGCTGCCTGCTGTAAGCAGGGGAGGAAGCATCTTTGGTCATTATGCCTTTGATGTAGCTGTGTGACGCATGAGACTTGGGTCTCTTGGCACTACTATTACGTTCAGCAGCACCCCAGGCACTCCCACCAGTTCCACCAGCACCAGACTTAAACGCCCATTATTTATGCTCTGTGTGTGCACTTGCATCGTCCACCTTACTCTTTTGGGCAACTGCTTTTCCTGCAGCATCTTGAGCATGGCAATTTTGATTGGTGGACATTCATACTGTGTGGGATGTGTACAACATTGGTGATGGAGATGACTCCTTTGTGCGCCACCCGGTAGTGCGGATTGCAGTATTGAGTGTCTCGTCTAAAGGTGATGGAAATAAAAACGGCTCAAGTATGCCGATCCTTTTGGCCACCCTGTGCATCACAGTCTGCCCTTGGCAGAGCCGAAAAGAGTGAATTTGTGCTTCTTTCGGGCAGACTCAGATGCTCATTAAACACTCAATCGAGAGAAAAACTGCTCAACCTTGTGCGCCAACTCTGCCAGACAAAAGTCGAGTCATCATCACTCCCCGGGGTGCGAAAGTCATGCAGAGAACGCAGCAGGTCTTGTCTCGTTGAGTAGTTGTGATGGGCGTTTGCCTAGCTAGAACTTGAACTTTCAATGAACTTGCAAAATCGTTTGACTTTTCAGGGACCCTTCAGGGGAGAGAAAATTTGCCGTGCAAAAAAAATGGGCGTTCTACATAGGCCTTGACTTCGTCTGTCTATACAATTTTAGCCAACTTCTCGCGCCGTTGTTACAATAAATATTTGCGGAATGCCAGCGTCGTCTTCCCTTTGGTTTGCTCTGGCCTGACAATTGTCTGAGTCGTTGTTCTTGATCAAGACAGGGAGCAACCAACGGTAACTCTTAAGTGTTGACTGCGCTTTAGTGATCGAAATTTTCAGTGATTGTCCAGTGATACAACTTTGTGCTTCAAAGCAACCCTCTTTTTACTGTCGTTTTCTTGCTCACACTTTGTCTGTCAACGCTTTCTCTGGTAGTAGAGTGACAGACCGGTCCAGTCAGGTCCTTCGAGACCAGGTCATGACTCATGACATGTCAAGAGAAGCTCTTTGCGCTTGTGCGACTACAGTAATTCGACCTCATAATAAAAAGACATAGGGAAACCATTAGGCGGGCCTTTTCGGGGCCCACTTACTCGAGCTCTAATTTCAGAAGTGGAGGTGGCGGTCTAAACACTCGCACACGCGCGCACGCACTCACGCACACGGACGTTGGCACGCACGCATCGGAGGCCACTTAAAGCATAACCAGGAAGACAAAGAGGAAGAGAAGAAGCAGAGAGGATCTTCAAAGGGTCACAGGAAAATTGTAATATGTGTATGTGCACACCTAAGCCTTAAGGCTCGCTGAACCGGACTGACTGGAATCTTCGGTGCCGACTGTCGAGGAACGACTGCCAAATGTGCCAGTGGAAACGTGCCCAATGTTCGTGCCAAACTGCCAAGTTTTGTCTATTGTTTTCCATGCCATTTGACCCTGTTGCTGCCAAAGCGTGCGGAGGATGAGGGCCTAATTGGCGTGACACCGCCTTTGATGGCGTCGTCATTCGGCGATGCCTCTTTGAGGGCGCGTCCACACGCGTCGATTTTGCCTCTTTGGGCATGCTCAAAGTTACTCACTTTCTGGGCGTCTCTCCCTGCCCTCGCCCACACTCAGGACAGTTGAAGGAGCCGACATAGCCAAGGGTGATTCGTATTTGTCAATGAAAAGGGCCAATAATAATCATAATCATAAAGCAGGCGAATCTCGGCAAAATCGTGTTTGTGCAACCGCCCCCTCAGTGCGGGCACCCATCAGCGTGCGTCAAGTCGTGACGTTGTAAAGCTTCAATCACTCGTCAAACAAGACGCCCTTCTCGGGGAGGGAGTTTTTCAGTGAAATTCATCATCTCAGTCTTAAGTTTGACATGCGTTTGCACTAAGAAAAATGCGTCCGATGTGTTTTTGGAAAGAACTATATTCCTGACCTCCTTCCAGAAGTTATCTTGCCCCTTAACTCATTGACCTCTGAAAGTTATCTTGCCCCTCAACTCATTGACCTCTGAAAGTCCCTTCTACTCCTTACATCAACGAGAAGGTCCGGTCTTCATAGGGCCAGTTGACAATGACAAAAACCGCTAGTGTCACTGCAGCTTTAACACGTCACACCTCAAGAATCGTTGCAGGGGTAAAATTTGCCCCCAAACTAAGGCGGAAGAACATTGAAAATGGCTTAAATGTCATCATCACGTCCGTACGAGTACGTGCGTGTGGAGGGAAGAGAAAAAAATTAGTTTTAACCTCGTCTTATGCCCAAGAAAAGTCTTTTTTGAAACAAGCCTTTTTGTGTGTGTTTGTTAGAGCACGATGGAGAAGCATATAACACAAGCTCTTTACTGCACGCACACACACACACACACACACACACACACACACACACACACAATCTCTGTACTGCTCTTACAAAAACAAGCTCTGCTCTACGCACACCATCTCTATACTGCACATACACACACAAGCTCTGCTCTGCACTGCACCACACACACACAAGCTCTGCACTGCACCACACACACACAAGCTCTGCTCTACACGCACGCACGCACGCATGAGAAGGAATCAATTCATGTTTGTGACAAGAGCGCTCACGGCTGTGACTTCTTCAAGGCTTTTGGACAGTGGGTGGTGGAAGTCACGTCCTTGCGGGATGCGTTTCAGCCATTTACGCTTGATCACGCGTGCAGATTTATTAGACTACGACGAGGAGAAGAAAGTAGCCAGCAAGAGATGATGCCAAATGATGACGGCGAAGGAAGTTGCACGGAGTTAATTCAGCTCGCATATGTTTTTGCATCTAAGTTATTCTGCTCCTCTCGAAGGTTCCTTCTGGTTCACACTAGGTGCAAAAGTAGTTCCATCAAGCAGAAATTGCATCTCGTTCCAATTGTACGTGAAAAGTAGCTTTTTGTGGTTTGAAATGGTACACAAAGATAGTTCTTTCATGTTCAAATTTTACACCCATGCAGAGAAGTAGTTTCCCCAGGTTCAACTTTAGCTCTTTGCTACTCAAATTGTGCACAAAAGTTGCTCTTTCTGGTTCAAGCAGTATGCAAAGATTCGTTGGTTCTGCTCAAAGTGTACGCTAAAAAAAGCAGCCATCTCAAGGCGCTGTTTATGAAAGGTGAATCGTTCGTCCCCGCCTTCTATAACCTTTCTTTTGGCCTCGCAGTTGAAGGATACTGGGGAAATCTCTTAATGCGACTGGGTCAACTGATCGTCCTTGATGTAACATCAGTAATTTCCTCATTGGCCGTCGTCTTAAGGCCCGCTTAACCTGGCCAGAAGCCTCTTTGGCGATTTCATCACCAGCACGAAAAAATTCGCGAATTGTAACGGTTGAAGCTCTGAAGAGTCTTTATGAAATGGCACAAAATGATACCGTAGAACACTTTTTGCATTCTTTTTTGCCCCTGGCAGTGGGCGAAAGAATTTGTGACGCTTGGAGACCCACATCAAGGAGAAATGTGCGGATTTTTTGTTTGCCTGCGTGTGCGTGTATGTGAGAGAAGGAAGGAAGGGTGAATATGAGATGAAAGGAAAGTGTTTCCTCAATGCAGAAGATGATGGCTAATGATACCCCTCGAGTCGACGTCTACCTGTACACAGGTATGTATGGCTAATTACTGGAGGAGTGCACGAGTATCGCCATTCTGTTCAAACAGAGAGTGAGAAATGTTTGAGATAAAACAAGGACAGGTCTTCTTTCCCAGACCTGAGGCTTCGCACGGTCTTCTGGCCCGAAGCGCCCGCAGTCTCACCATGCACGCCGCGGCCGCGGCCGCCGCCACGTGGTACTGTGAGGCGAGATGTTCCCCGTGGCCACGTTCCTTCCTCCATGACCGATCTTGAACGAGCGTTGGCAGTGGGCTAAGGGGGCTTGGAAGGAAGTCGTCAGTCAAATAAGTCTTCTCCTCAGTGGTGCAATGGAGTCCGGATGTGACGCCACTTTGGTTCAAGCCATCCTGACTCTCCAAAAATGCTTACGTTAACGTTAGTTTCATCCACTGAATTGTTTGAATTGCTCCGAATAACACATTGCTCGTTATATGACGTCAGAAGATACCCGGCCCCAACCTGACGCCATAAGGGGAGTCTACTGTACCCTGTGATTGACCTGGAAGGTGAAGCTGTGCCTATGTACCTTGTGCGTATCACGCTATGCATATAACAGCATCCAACAATTGTTATTTATGGTTAAAAAATGGAATAAAGCGGCTTTAAATACCAGGTAAAATTTTGTTTCAATGACCTTTTTTTTGGATCTCCTAACTTTTATTCAGACCTTGTCAAAGTTGACCTTGAGTGACCTTACATAACATAAGCAGATTGATACGCAGAATTCATTATTTGTTTCAAAAAGTTCTTCTAACTTTCCCTCAATAAGGAGAAGAAGAACTTTGACAGTCCAAGGACCTGCGCGGGATGGCGCCACCGGCAAAAACACGTACTTAACTATGTCAAGGTGATCCTGGGCCTACTCCTCAGGCCTGTAACCTCATTTTTTCCTCCAGAGCAACAGTAATAATTCTCTTGATTTGCTATATTACGAGTACTTTACGACTTCCAGATGAAGCAAGGCTAAAAAGAAGGAAATAGCAATGACGAGAAAGTATTTTATAGATGCATTACTATAAACTGTAGGTACCAGATATTTGTTCATCTCCGAGCGTCTTCAAGAAGCAGCCGGTCAGACAAGGGCTGAGCCAGGATCGACGATGAAAGACGTGAAGAAAAACTTCATTTCGCCACCTCTCAGCTACATTCGCTCGAAAGAAGCAAGGTCAACAATCCCTTTTTTTTCCTTTAAGAAATCTTGGCTCAAAATGAATTTTCGATTTCTACTGTGTCTTCTCAGGCGCAAAAAAGGGCGCAATTTTTGCGCTACAAAGGGACTCGAACCTGCCCAAGTTGTTCTCGCATGACAAGATCGGGGACCTGCGAATACTTGGTAAATAACGTCGGAGGCTTCTTGGCGTCGTCCAACCTTGCACGTGGTCGCTGCACAAAAATTGTAGTAGAGAATCCTGAAACCAATCGTCATTCATGGCATTTCAGAGCAAAAAAGCTGGCACTTTTTTCAGTAAGTGATTGGTCATGATCAGAGATCATGTCAAGACAATGTTGAACAGTCTCCTTTGCACAGGCTGAGCGTGATGCATCCTTGATCCCGATGATGTGCGCGTACCTTCTTCTCTTCTTGCATGCGTGCGTGCGTGCGAGAAAGAAAGATATCGTTCGACCCCCATAAAAGCAGCTTCGCATTTTACCCATGCAATCACGTATGAAATCGGTAGGGGTGAGTGGTGTTAAAGCGTGAAGGCTTCATTCATCCTCACACAGGGGACAATTGGATGGGGACGTAAAAGAGACGGTTCTGTCTGATAATGAAGCATACGAAGAAGGCATTGAACGGTTCACGCTGACCGGAATCCAATCTTGTCGACCTCGACAGTGACAAAAGTCACACACACACACGCACCACTCAATGTCAAAGGCTTTTAATAACGTTTCATGAACATAAACTAGCCACAATTTTATCTTTAAGCACGTATGCCTCAAAATATGTTTGTGCCCATTTGGAACTGAATTGATGGTTAAAACGTGTCAACACGAGCTGAAATGCTCTCAACATGAAGTCTTAGGTCAGCAATCAGAACAGCTTGAGATCAGTCAGATGACTGGTTTTCGGTCGGTGGGTAATTAGTATCCCGATGAGGGTAATGGACAATTTCCCTCGGGGAACAAAGAGTTCTTGAAACATTTCAAGCATTTTAAGGATAAGAATTCATCTTAGACATACAATGCAAGTCGACCTTCCGACTTTTTTGTTCTTAAATGCTGATTTTTTCTTGGTCTGCAGGACACATAAAAGGGTTTTTCCAAAGTTGCTACAATCACCGCAAGTTAAATTATGATTGCTAGTTTCTTTCGCTGAGGTGATGAAGGGTTTCAAGCAAAAAAAATGGGGTTGTGATTGTGTGTGAAGACCACATCTAGCTGTGACTTCGAAACCAAGCTGGGACTCCACTGTCAATAAGAGATCTGAGTGTCATGAATGGCACTACTATTATATGGGCCTGGCCAGGTACCCTCGTGGAATTAGACAGGAAGTACGGAGGAATCGGTTTGAACTGTGCCTTTGCCACTAGATGCTAACTTTGGAACACATGAGGCCTATCAGGCCTACTCCTGGCCTATCGGTCTTCAACATCGTTTCTGGGTTGAACTGCTCTTACTACAGAGAGACGT